>Ga0233425_10001229_pt1 | contig 59573 bp, 46 predicted proteins | sample Watercolumn_Towu_2_FD_181712 | JGI IMG/M metagenome (GOLD analysis project Ga0233425, IMG submission 181712) | Freshwater microbial communities from Lake Towuti, South Sulawesi, Indonesia - Watercolumn_Towuti2014_140_MG | ecosystem: Environmental > Aquatic > Freshwater > Lake | place...
GGCGAGTGATCCCTGGCTCCGTCCCGGCTGCATAACCTGAGGGGGATCGGGCGACACCACCGCAGCGCCTTGGCAGGCGGCCGCCTGCCAAGGCGCATCGACGCTTCCAACAGGACAACGACGACCCTGTCCAGATACAAGGGGGGCTTCCACAAGGTACGTACGGTGTGGCTAGCCCCCTCCACCACCGCTTCGCGGCGGTCCCCCTCCCCGCGAGCGGGGAGGATCAGTTGGCCTCACCCCCCTCGGCGATCAGCGCATTCAGATCACGCAGTGCCTTGACCAGCCCCAGTCCCCGCGGCCCGGCGATATAGCGTGGCGCCCATTCCGGCTGGAACTTCTCCTTATACGCCCGCAGCCCCCGAAAGCCGTAAAATCGCTCGCCATGCCGGAAAACCAGCGCGGCGACCTTGGCCCAGGTCGGCGCCATCCGCCGCCCGCCGACGCCCGATAGCGGTGCCAGGCCGAGCGCGAAGCGGCCATAGCCCTCCGCCTGCCCCCACAGCATCAGCTCGACGAACAGATAGTCCATCACCCCGCCGGGTGCGTGCTCGACATGGCGCATCAGGTCGACCGACAGCTCGCGACGATCGCCCGCTTTCCACAGATTGGCGAAGGCGACGATCCGCCCCTCGACCCGCACCACTGCGCAATCGGTCAGCGCCAGATAGGCCGGGTCGAACCGCCCCAGGCTGAACCCCTTTTCGCCATGCCCCTTTTCCAGCAGCCAGTCGTCCGACACGGCCTTCAGCTCCGGCAGGATCGCGGGCACCTCGACGGCAGGCAGGATGGCGAAAGTCGCATTCTCCCGCGTGCGGAAGCGGTTGAGCGTCTGGCGAAGTCCGCGCATCCGCCCGCCCTCCAGCGCGAAGGTCGAGAGGTCGATCAGCGCCTCTTCGCCATATTTGATGATCTGGAGCCCCATCTCGATCGCGATTTCGAGGCAATCGGGCGTGATCTGATACAGCATCAGGCGGCCTTGCGCGGCATCCGCCATGGTCCGAAGCTGCCATAACAGATCGGCCCAGGCGGCGCGCGGGCCGACGGGGTCGCCCATTGCGATCCAACTGGTGCCGCGTACCTGATACATGACGAAGGCGTCGCCCTCGGGCGAAAACAGGAAGCGCTTGTCGCCGAGCAGCGCGAGTGCGGCGTCGGTGCGCTCGGCCTGTTCGACGACGGCCAGGACCTGCTCCATCGCCGGATGGTCCGCTTCACCCGGCGGGGCCGCGAGGAACAGTCGCCACAGTCCCGCCCCCGCCAGCATTACCGCGACGCCCAGCCCCGCGCGCAGAAAACGCGAGGCATCGTCGGACAGCGCGAACCGCCACCAGAGCGATTCCTGGTAATCGACGTGCTTGTACGCGAAAAAGCCGATCCACCCGGTCCCGACGATCACCACCGCGACGCTGAACAGCCAGGCGGGCGACAGCGGCCGCGCGACCAATGAGGTGCGCCGATAAAAGGCCCGGCGGCTCATCTGGAGGAGCAGCGCGATGCTCAGGCAGACCGCCGCTTCCTCATAATCGATGCCCTTGGCCAGCGAGAAGATCGCACCCGCCACCAACAGCGCGCGCGCGGCCAGGCTCGCCCCATCGAGCCGCCGGTAAAGCCCCGGCGCCAGCAACAACAGGCCAGTGCCGACCAGGCTGGCAGCGAAGTGCGACGCCTCGATAAAGGGCAGCGGCACGATATGGACCAGATGGTGGACGCGCTGCGGAATGGCGGGCAGCGACCCCGACAGCAGCAGGATCGCCCCGCCCCCGAAACAGGCAGCGCTCAGCAGGGTCGGCGCGATGCCGAGCAGCACCCGGCGCAGGTCGCGTAGCGCCCGGACCGGCCGCCGCCGCACCTCGTCCCAGGCAAGCAGCGCAATGCCCAGCGCCAACGGGGCAAGATAATAAAGCACGCGGTACGCGATCAGCGCGGCGAACAACGCGGTACGGTCGACCGGCACCGTCGCCAGCACCACCGCCTCGAACACGCCGATGCCACCGGGCACATGGCTGACCAATGCGACGATGATCGCCAGTGCATAGGCGAGCAGGAAGGCGGGCAGCAGGTCGATCGACGCACCGGGCAGCAGCACGAACAGCGCCGCACTGGCACAGGCGAGGTCGAGCGAGGCGATGCCGACCTGCGCCAGCGCCTGGGCCAGGGTGGGCAACGGCACGCTCCAGGCGCGCCAGCCCACCCTTTGGCCGGGTCGCAGCGCGCAGAGCAGGATCAGCCCCAGCGCCCCCGCCACCACCGCGCCGCCGATCCAGCGGACGATGCCCTGGCCCAGCACCAGCGTCTCGACGGTGACCGGCCCCTCATGGAACAGCAGCCCCAGCCCGGTGACGGTGAACACCCCGAACCAGAAGGTCGCGCTCGCAATGGCGATGACCCGTGCGATGTCGGGTCCATCCAGCCCGGCGGCGGCATAGACTCGGTAGCGGGCCGACCCGCCGGTCAATAGCGCCAGCCCCAGATTGTGGCTGAGCGTATAGCTGGTGAACGACGCCACCGCCGCCGTCCGCCAGCGCAAGGGCCGCCCGATGACGCGCAGCGCGATCACGTCGTAAAAGGTCAGCGCGACATAGCTGGCGATGGTGAAACCGACCGAGAAGATGATCTGGCGCGGGTCGATCGCATAAAAGGCCGCGCGGACGTCGCTCAGCCGCACCGAGCGGGTCAAGTGGTGCAGCGCGGACAGTCCCAATGCGACGAGCAGCACGACCGCCCCCACCGCCAGATAGCCACGCCGCGGCTTGGCATAGGCGACCATCCGGTCCACCATCGACGACAGGTTTGAATGAGCCGTCACCGAACCGCCATTTTCGCGATCGCCCTGATCCGATCGCCCGTCATATCCGCCCCCACGCGCCCCCATCTCACTTATATTGCGATCCCCTAACAGGGCACGCCGGCAAGCCATAGGATTGTCGCCGCCGACGATGCCTTACGGGCACATGACAAGTTGGTCATCCGCTCATCCCCGCCTTCATGACAGAAGCGTCATGCGTCGCCCACGCTTCCCTCAGGTCTCGCGCGTTATGTCGGTCGGGTGAAAGGATCGCCCATCCCCGCTCCGCGTACCGGCCTGGCCGCAACCGTGTCCGGATGGCGCGTGCGCGATCGGTGGCCACGATGAAGGGCCTGCGGATCGTGGGTTGGGGCGCAGGCGTGGCGGCGCTGGTCGGTGGAGCGGCGTTCGCGCTGCTCGTCGGTCATATGCCACTTCACGCCGGGCCGCATCGGCCCTCGACGCTATATGGCGCGACCTTCGCGCCGGTGGCCGAGGGCCGTCCCGGTCTGGTCGTCACCAGCCTGCGCAGCGATGTTGACGACGATGCCGTCACGCCGGTCAAGCCGCCGCTGCATGTCGGCGATACGGTTCTGTCGGTCGATGGCCGCCCAGCCACGTCCTTTGCGCTGCTGCGCGACGAAGCCGCGCTGCCCAGCGACACGCCGCTGCGTCTTCAGGTTGCGCGCGACCATGGCCTCCTCACCATCACGCTGCTAAGGAGCGGCTCGGGAGGACAGCGTGGCCAACAGGATTTTGCTGATCGAAGATGACCGCTCGACGGCGGATTACATCGCCAACGGCTTGCGGGAAGAAGGTTTTTTGATCGACCACGCGGCCAATGGCCGGGATGGCCTGTTTCATGCCACCGACGGCACCTATGACTGCATCATTCTCGATCGGATGCTGCCCGGCATGGATGGCATGTCGGTGCTGGCCGCGATCCGCGCGGCGGCGATCGAATCGCCGGTTCTGATCCTGTCGGCCTTGTCCTCGCCGGAGGATCGCGTCGCCGGGCTGACCTCCGGCTCCGATGATTATCTGACCAAGCCCTTCGTCTTCGCCGAGTTGCTGGCGCGTGTCCGCCTGCTGATCCGGCGCGGCGGGACCACCGGCAACGCGCCGCCGACCAAGCTGGTCTGTGACGACCTGGAAATGGACTTGCTTGCCCACCGCGTCCGACGCGCGGGCAAGCCGATCGATCTGCAACCGCGCGAGTACCGGCTTCTCGAATATCTGCTCCAGCATGTCGACCAGGTCGTGACCCGCACCATGCTGCTGGAGGGCGTGTGGGATTTCCATTTCGATCCCAATACCAATGTGACCGACGTGCATATCAGCCGGTTGCGCAAGAAGATTGACGAGGGTTTTGCCCGGCCCCTACTCCATACGGTGCGCGGCTCGGGCTATAAGCTCGGGGTCGAGAGATAGCACCGGCCGTCCTCCGTTCGACCACGCTGCGCTTTGCGCTGCTGGTCTTTGCGCTGCAACTGATCGGCGCGGGTGCGATGGTGGCCACGGTCCGCCACCTGACCCGCGGCGAGATCGCCGCCCGGGCGGAGGATGCCGCCAGCGATCTGCGCGACGAGCTGGCGGGCATGTGGCTGTCGGGTGGCCAGGCGGCGGTCCGCGCGGCGGTCGACCGGCGGCTGACTACCGACAGGCTGCCGCTATCGGTCATCCTGCTCACCGATGCCCATGGGCGTTTCGTGGCGGGTAACATCGCCGAATGGCCGCCCAACGTCCCTGCCCCGGGTGCCGCGACGATCGAGATTTTCCGGATCGGCCATTCGCAACCCGAACGGATGCGGGTGATGGCCACCCGGCTGCCTGACGGGTCGCGGATGCTGGCGGGGCATGTCGTCGAAAGCGAACTCCGCGTCGCGCTGGCCATGGAAGAGGCGATGGCGGTCGGCATGGCCGCGGCGATCGTGCTCGCCGCGCTCGCCGCCTGGATCGCCGCACGGATGATCGAGCGGCGGCTCGAGGATACGGTTTCCACAGCCCATGCCGTCGCCGCCGGAGACCTGTCGCGCCGCGTCGCGCCCAAGGGCGGCGACGATGCCTTCGAAGCGCTGGCGCAGGCGGTCAATGCGATGCTCGACCGTATCGCGCTGCTGATGACCGAGCTCAAGGTCGCGACCGATGGGCTGGCGCATGACCTGCGTTCGCCGCTGACCCGGTTGCGCTCGACGCTGGACCGGGCACTGACGGTGAGCCACGACGAGAATGCGCGGGTCGCGGTCGGCCGTGCGCTGGAGGAAAGCGACCGGCTGCTCGCCATGCTCGACACCGCGCTGCGGATCAGCCGGGCAGAAGCGGGGCTGGGCCGCGATGCCTTTGTCGAGGCCGACCTGGCCGCGATGGTGCGCGACGTGGCGGACATGTTCGAGCCGCTGGCCGAGGATCGCGGCATGACGATCCGTGCCGAAGCACCCGAGACATTGCTGGCCTGCGTCCACCGCGAATTGCTGGGCCAGGCGATCGCCAACCTGATCGACAATGCCCTGAAATATGGCGCGGGCGAAATCGTCGTCCAGGTCGAACCGGGTCCGGTGCTGCTGGTCACCGATGACGGCCCCGGAATCGCCGCCGAACGTCGCGAAGAGGCGTTGAAGCGCTTCGGCCGCTTGGACGCGGCGCGGACCGAAAGCGGAGCCGGCCTGGGCCTGTCGCTGGCCAGTGCGGTGGCGCATCTCCATGGCGGCACGGTGTCGCTGGAGGATAATGCGCCGGGTTTGCGGGTCCGCCTCACGCTGGGCTGATCCATCCTCCCCATCGATAGATGGAGAGGATGGATTCCCCCTACGCCCCCACGTTACCCGTGCGCTCCAGCTTGCCCCAGCCGACGATCCACCCGCCGATCGCCGAGGCGATGGCGCGGATCACGACCCAGTACATGATCTGGCGATAGACCAGCCGCTGTGCGACCAACAGATGCGCGGGGTAACGGACGCGATTGCCGTCCAAGCGATAGGCAAGCCAGCCGCACAATATGTCGACCGATGTGAAGACCGTCCAATAGGCCGCCATCTGGAACACATCGGTATGGGTCTGCGCCCACCCATGCTGGCCGACACGCACCGCCGTCCCGATGATCGACAGGATCAGCGCCAGGTCGATCAGCGGCGAGATGGCGGCAAACAGGATCTGGAACAGCCAGGCCTGCGGCAGGCCGATCCGCGCCAGTCCCGCTGGCTTGCCCGTGCGCAGTACCCCACGATGTTTCCACAGGCATTGCAGCGTCCCGAACGCCCAGCGATACCGCTGCTTGGCGAGCGCGCGGAAGCTCTCGGGCGCCTCGGTCCAGGCGACCGCGCGCGGATCATAGGTCACGCGCCACCCGGCCCGCTGGATCGCGATGGTCAGGTCCTGATCCTCGGCCAGCGTATCCTCCGGATAGCCGCCCACCGAATCGAGCGCAGCGCGCCGCCACGCGCCGACCGCGCCCGGCACCACCGTCATCGCTTCGAATCCGGCGAGCGCCCGGCGCTCCAGATTCTGCGCGGTGATGTACTCGACCGCCTGCCAGCGGGTGACGAGATTGACCCGGTTGCCCACCCGCGCATCGCCCGCGACCGCGCCCAGCTTGGGATCGGCGAACCAGCGCGCGAGCTTGGCGATCGTCTCCGGCTCGAACTGGGTATCGGCATCGAGCGCGATCACTACCTCGCCGGTCGCGTCCTGGAGCGCGCGGTTCAGCGCCGCCGCCTTACCGCCATTGACCAGCGTCAGCAGGCGGACACGCGGCTCGTTCGCGAACGCCTCGCGGACCACCGCGCTAGTGCCGTCCTTCGACCCGTCATCGGCGACGATGATCTGAAGCCCCGGATAATCGCTGGCGAGCACGCGGCTCACCGACTGGACGATCACCCGCTCCTCGTTGAAGGCCGGGATGATGACCGAGACGCTGGGAGTGAAGGCGGGTGGCACCGGCTTGGACTTGCGGCCCTGGAACCAGGCGAGCCCGGCCATCACCACCGCCCGCGCGATGCCGAGCGCGATGGCGAGATAGAAGAGCCAGGCCAGCCCCGCCGACAGCAAGGCCAGCACGACAAAAATGGCCACGTCGGTCCGGACCGCCAGCAGGTCATGCCCCTCGATCAGCGGCATCGCCTGATCCCGGCTGACGCCCACCAGTTGCGAGGCGGGGACGAAGCGATAGCCCTCGGCGCGCAGCGTATCGATGATACGCGGCAGTGCCTCGACCGTCTGTTCGCGGTCGCCGCCGCCGTCATGCAGCAGGACGACATTGGCCGAATTTTCAGGCGTCGCGCCGTGCACCTGGTCGATCGTCTGCCGGACGATCTCGTCGGTGCCGGGGCGCTGCCAATCGTTGGGATCGACGTGAAGACCGACGACCGTATAGCCCAGATTTTGGGCAACCAGCGCCGGGTCGATCTCGTCCGCAGTGGTCGGTTCGGCGTCACCGAAATAGGGCGCGCGAAACAGCGTCGTCGATCGGCCGGTATAGGCCTGGATCAGTCGCTTGGTCGCGTTCAGCTCCAGCTTGATCGTCCGCTCGCCGGTCGTCGCCATGTTGGGGTGGGTATAGCTGTGATTGCCCAACTCGCTGCCGCCCGCGACGATCCGGCGGAGCAGCTGCGGATGTTGCAGCGCATTCTCGCCGATCACGAAGAAGGTGGCGGGCACATGCTCGCGCTCCAGCACGTCCAGGATCTTGGGCGTCCATTCGGCATCGGGACCATCATCGAAGGTCAGCGCGATCGTCTTCGGCAATGCGCCCGCCCGCTGCACGACATAGGGCGTCGGATAGGTGCGATAGACCTCGTTCCGGATCACGCCGTCCTTGTCATATTGCAGCCCGCGTTCCCCCTGGGTCGGCTGGGCCGTAATGCGCAAGATCTCGCCGGTTCCTTCGACATCGACGTTCAGCGGCGAGACGATGGTGCCCAGCCGGGGGATCACCCCGCGGGCGGCGCTGCGGAATGCGGCGAAGTCCGCCCACAGCCCCGGGTCCTCGCTGCCCAATTGCCAAAAGGCGACATCGTCGATGCCCAGCCGCTTGAGCGCCTCGAGCTGGTTCCAGCTGGTCGCGGCGTCAAGCATCCAGACGGTATGATGCTCGCCATTTTCATCATAGGCGAAGCCGGCATTGCCGCTCGCCTGGTCGAACGTCACCTTTGCCTGGCTGTCATGCGCGATCAGCCAAGCCTCTTCGATCGACTTGGACTCGGCTGGCCCCTTGGCAGGCCAGTCATAGCCATAGCTGCCCAGCGCCACGATCAACTTGTCGCGACCCACCTCGCGCAGCGCCTTTTCCGACGCTTGCAGGAACCAGGGCTGCGCCGCGATCGGGCCGGGCGTGCCGGTCTGCCAATGCTGGTCATAGGCCATCAGGATGATGCGATCGGCGACCTTGGCCAGCCGGGTCAGCTCCCACGCCTCATCCTCGGCGGGAACGGTGACGGCCAGGACGGTGCCCTTGGGCAGATGCGCCTTGATCCGCTGGAGCAATCGGGGATAGCCCAGCATCGCGCTGGCGGGCAGATTCTCGAAGTCGATGACCAGGCCGGACTGGCGATTGACCGTGACGGACTGCCCCAGCTGGGTCGCCAGCTTTTCGGACGCGGCAGGGCTGGCGATGATCCGCGCGATGGTCTGGCCATCCCACTCGTCGTCGGACAGGTTCTGCACCATCGGCAACAAGCGCGGCGGCTTGGCGGCGCGGGACAGCAGGGTGGCGAGCTTGGGATCGTTGCTGATCGTCAGCTGGCCCTTGGGGCCTGCCACGTTCATCAGCCCGGGCACCAGCCAGTCGATCTGGCCCATATGCGCGTGGAGCGAAGCCAGCGCGGAGTCATTGCCCGGCGTGTAGAAGGCGATGGTCAGCGGCGTATGGTCCTGCGCCACCGCCTTGCGCGGCAGCCACGCGCCGCGACGCCCCTTCAGCTGTGCCGTCGGCTCCAGCGTCATCGCCTGCCGCCGCGCGAAGGGCAAGGGCAGCACGCCCGAATTGGGCACCGCGACCAGCGTCGTGGCAAAGGCGATCGCAGCGACCACCACCGCCAGGATCGTCACCGCGACGGCACGCCGCGCCCAGGCGCCCCGACGGCCTGTCGGGTCAAAGAAGATCGGGTTGGTCAACGGTGTCGATCCTTGGCGTTATACGTGATCGGAAGGGCGGCCCTGTTTACCGCCGACCACTTAATCCCACGTTTCCATCACGCCGCCGATGACAGATCATGGGCATAGAGCGCGTGATCGCGACATTACGGATTTTTCATGATGCCCCCGCCTCCCCTTCATCCGGGGCATGACAATGACAGGCCCTCCGCAATAGGACATACCATGATCGCCCCTCTCGCCCGCTTGCTCTCCCGATGGCGCCCGATCCTCGGCGCAGTCCTGATGCTGCTGGTCGGCGGCGCTGCTATCCTTCTCTATTCGGGAAGTTATTTCGACGAGGATCCGTTCACCCGCTTTCCCGCCAAAGGCGCGGCCCAGCCGATCCTGGTCCTGTCGCTGTCGGGCGACATGGGCCTTCGTTATGGCATGGGCGGGGTAATCGCACGGGCGCTGAGTACGGATGGGATCGAGGTGATGGGGGTCAACTCGCCCGTGCTGTTCCGCAAACGGCGCACTGCGGCGCAGGTGGACGCGGTCATCGCCGACCTCGTCCGCCGCGCCGAGGCGGAGATGGGCAGCCGAAAGCTGGTGCTGCTCGGCCAGTCCTACGGTGCCGACATGCTTCAGACCGGGCTCGCGCATCTGCCTGTCCAACTGCGCGCGCCTATTGCGGCGGTCGTGCTGGTGGTGCCCGGCGAGGCGGCCTTTTTCCGGTCCGACCCGTCGGGCCTCGCCTATATGGGGCGGCCCGACAGCCTGGGGATCAGCACCGCGCGGCGGATCGACTGGGTTCCGATCACCTGCATTTACGGCGTGCGTGAGCCCGACAGCCTGTGTCCGCTGCTCAAACGGCCCAACGTGCGCGTCGTCGCCCTGCCCGGCGGCCATTATCTGCACCACGAGGACGCCGCGCTGGTCGCGCATGTCGAGGCCGCCCTGCACGCGGCCCCTCCCGCGTCCCATGGCGGGAGGGACCGCTGACGGTCAGGCGGTGATCGCCTCGATCGGTGCCTCGGCGCCCTTGCGCGTCCGCCATATGGCGGCACAGCCCAGCGCATAAGGCTTGGCCAACACGGTCGACACCGTCATGTATCGGGCGGTCGCGGTGTCGCGGGTCAGCGTCAGGTGCAGATAGCCCTTCGCATCCTGATCGCAGAAGCGGACGACCTTGGGATTGGCCGCGGCGATCTCGCGACCAATGCCGGGCATCAGGTCGCCCCAGGACGGACTGGTGATCGAGGTCCCCGCGAACTCCGCCGCGACCAGCCTACCGTTCGCGTCATACAGGTCGTTGGCCCAGGCGGCATGACTGTCACCCGAGACGACGACCGGGCGAGCCCCCGCGCGCTGGAACGCCGCATAGAGCCGTTCGCGTGCCGCCGGATAACCGTCCCAGCTATCGAAATTGAGCGGCAGCCCGGCGCGATACGACGCCTGCGCCTCGTCCAGCTGCCGGTGCTCGGCCTCGGACAGCCGTTCGGTCAGCTTCGCATAGCCCTGCGGTCCCATCTGCTTTTCCAGGTCGGGGCCGTCGATCCGCGCCATCACCACCTGATTGCCGATCACCTGCCACGGCGTCCCGGCCTTGACCGAGGCGGCCAGCGTCCGTTCGATCCAGCCGAGTTGCCCGGTGCCCAGCAACTCGCGGTCCGGCCGCGCCCGCTCTGCCATCATCGCCGCATATTCGTCGGGCTCGGGCGCCTCGCCCTTGGCCGTCACCTGTTTCGATCGGGCGAGCAGCCGCGTCTCCAGCATGACTAGCGTTGCCAGATCACCGAAATCGAAGCTGCGGTTGATCGCTTCCCAAGGCTGGCCGGGCTTGGGATCGCGGATCGGCATCCATTCGAAATAGGCCTGCATGGCCGCCGCCTTGCGCTTGCCCCAATCGCCCTCGGTTGCGGGCTGGTGGTTCTCTGCCCCGCCGATCCAGTCGTCATTGGCGACTTCGTGATCGTCCCACACGCAGATGAAGGCGGCACGGGCATGAGCGGCCTGCATGTCCGGATCGCGCTTCACCTGAGCATGGCGCTGGCGATAGTCCGCCAGCGTCACGATCTCATGCGCAGGCTCGGGCAGGCGGTTGAGCTTCTGCCCGATCGCCGCGCCATAGCCGTCCGCGCCATATTCGTAGATATAGTCGCCCAGATGAACCACGGCGTCGAGCCGATCGGTCTTCGCGATCGCGTCATAGGCGTTGAAAAGGCCGCCCGGGTAAAGCTGGCACGACACGATCGCCAAAGCGAGTTCATCGACCCGCCCACGCGGCAGCGTGCGGAACCGCCCCTCGGGTGAGCGCTGCCCGCCCGCCGTCTCGAACCAGTAGCGATAGTCGCGCCCTGGTTGCAGCCCCGCCACCTCGACCTTGGCGGTAAAGTCGCGCGCCGCGCGCGCCGCCACCCGGCCGGTGTGAAGGCCGACCGCGTCACCCCCGCCGATCGGTGCGACATGCCAGGTCAGCGCGATATCGCCTGCCAGCCCCTCGGCCCCCTGCTCCCCGACCGGCGTCGCGCGGGTCCACAGGATCGCGCCGACCGGCGACGGATCGCCGCTGGCCACGCCATGATCGAAGCGAACCGCCGGGGCTGCCGCCTCGGCCGGGGTCATCGGTAACGCCAGGCTGGCCCCGCTCCCCATCAGCGCGATCGCGCGGCGTCGGTTCATCATCGTCATCGTGTCGGTCCTTTCGGGCCGAAGCGCTAGGCCCCGCACGCGACAGCGCGATGGCGGACCTGTGACGGTTTGGCGACAAGCGGCCCTGTCATCCAACTGCAACATCGCAGACACCAGCCAGTAATCCCTGTTCCTTAAGTGACCCGCCAAACAGGGTAATTCCGGGGGACAATATGAATTCGACGATCGGCCGCACGACGCTGGCCATCTTGCTGGCTGGCCTCTCGCAGGCTGCGCTCACTCAGGCGGCTGCGGCGCAGGCGATGATCCAGCCACAAGAGGATCCGCGCGACGCGAATGACAATCCCGAAGTGATCGTCACCGCCCAGAAGCGCGAGCAGCGGATCGCCGACGTGCCCGTCACCGTCACCGCCGTTTCGGGCGCACGCATGGCCGATCTGGGCACCAACTCGCTGTCCGAAGTCGCGCAATATATTCCCGGCTTGCAAATTCAGGAGCAGAGCGCGAACAATCCCGGCTTCGTGATCCGGGGCATCACCTCCGACTCCGGCTCGGCGCAGCAGGGCGCGCGCGTCACGCTCTATTATAACGGCGTGGACATCAGCCGGACGCGGGGCGCCTATCAGGACCTGTACGATATCGAGCGGATCGAGGTGGTGAAAGGCCCGCAGGCGACGCTGTTCGGCACCGCCGCCGCGGTGGGCGCCATCAGCATCATCTCGGCGCGCCCCCATGCCGGGACCGAGGCGGGCATCCTGGCGTCCTATGGCAATTTCGACCGGACTCAGGTGTCGGGCTATCTCAACGCGGGCACCGACACGCTCGCGGGCCGGATCGCCTTCGCCTACAAATATCGCGACGGTTATGTCCGCAATATCGCGGGCGATCCCAACGTCGCGAACCAGAATCAGGGGCGGGTCGATCAAGACGATCTGAATGGACAGGATCAGCGCGGGGTTCGCGGCTCGCTGCGCTGGACGCCGAATTCCTCGGTCACCGCCGATCTGGTCCTGACCTATGACGGCCAACGCAACCCCGGCACCGCGTTCAAGAGCCGCGTCTTCGCGCCCACCGGAGGCCAGACGGGCGATTATGGCTATGCCGAACTGTCGGGATCGCCCTTTTCCGCCGAGGTGTTGGGCAAGCGCAAGCTCGGCCTGACCCGCAACGTCTATGACGCGAACCTGACGGTCGCGGTCGATGTCGCGCCGGGCATCACCTTCACCACGGTCAACGGCTATCGCCGGTTCGACGCTCTGGAAATCTTCGACGCGGACGGTGGCCCCGCCTGGTATCTGGAGTTCGGCGAGGATGCCAAGGGCGACCAGTGGAGCCATGAGGGCCGTTTCGCCTTCGACGGCGCGCATTATCGCGCCTCGTTCGGCTGGAATGCCTTTTTCGAAAACGGGCAGCAGCGGGTGCCCTTCTCGACCGAGGAAAGCACCTATCTGGCCTGTTCGGTGGCACGCGATTTCGCCCCGGTCCGCCAGATGCTGAATGCGGCCGGCGTGCCGACCGGCACCAACTGCGTCGCCCCCAATGGCACCGTGCCGGGTGCCCGCGCGACCGCGATCCTGTCTCGAGGCGCGGCGACCGTGCTGCCCTACAGCGCCAGCTTCGCCAATTACGGCAATACCGACACCTATTCGGTCTTCGCCGACGCCACATGGATCCCGACGACCGCCCTGGAGCTGACCGCAGGCGCGCGGGTGCTGATCGAGGATCGCCAGTCCGGCTATAGCTCGGTCATGCCGGACAGCCGGTTGCTGGCGGGCGCGGGCCTGTTCACCAGCCTGTTGGGCGGCGCCAACACGAAGGGGCAGAAATACACTGCCGAGCGCAGCTATGCCGCGATCCTGCCGCGCTTCAACGCGCTCTATCGCCTGAACGACGATGTGAATGTCTATGCGACGGTCAGCAAGGGCCGCCGCTCACCGGTCGTCCAGCTCGATGCGCAGCGCGTCGTGCCGCTGACCGTGCCCAATTCGGGCGCCATCCCCCGGCTCCAGATCGTGCCCGAGGAAAGCGTCTGGAATTACGAAGGCGGCATCAAGGGTCGGGTCGGTCCGTTCACCGGCGCCGCCTCGGTCTTCTATCAGCGGTACAAGGGCTTTCAGGTCTCGGTGTTCGAAAACGGCCTGACCGTGACGCGCAGCGCAGGCTCGGCGGACAATATCGGCGTCGAGCTGGAGGGCAATCTAGCGGTCCATCGCTGGCTGAGCCTGTTCGGCACCTTCGCCTATATCGATGGCGGCATCGGCAACGATCCATCGAACGGCGTGTTCGCGGGCAACCGCTTCCGGCTGCAACCCGACACCACCGCGTCGGGTGGCGCGACCCTGCGCGTGCCGGTGGGATCGTCGGCGGTCTTGTATGCGACGCCCAGCGCCACCTATCGCTCGAAAGTGTATTTCGAGCTGCCCAACAGCGAGGCGATCTCTCAGGGCGGCTATACGCTCGTCAATCTGCGTGCGGGGCTGGAGTTCGGCGAGCAGGGTCGCTTCCATGTCGGCGGCTTCGCGCGCAACCTGACGAACAAGCGCTATCTGATCGACGCGGGCAATACCGGCGGCACATTCAGCACCCCGACCTATATCGCGGGCGAACCCCGCTTCTACGGCGTGGAGCTGGGCGCGCGTTTCTAAGGAGACGCTTAAGGCTCACCCCTCCCCGTCAGGGGAGGGGCTACCCGGGTCGAACGTCATTCCACCAAAATACGAGGTTATCGACACTTAACCGCTTCCTAACCCCGCCCCGCTAGAGGCGGTCCGTCAGGCCATGGGTTGGGAAGCGGATATCGTGCTGCGCTGGTTGATGTTGGTGGCGAGCCTGGCGATCGCCACCTCGTGCACCCCCGCCCATCATGCCCCCGCGCATCTGACGCTGGACGTACCGCCGCCGACCGCGCGGACGCTGCTGCGCCAGCTCGCGCTCGATGTGCCCGACGCAGACCTACCCGATACGATCAGCGGCACTACCCCGATCGAGATGGCCGCCGCCCCCGCTTTCAACGGCATCGCGCAGACCGCGACGGACGCCGCGCGCGCGGCCGAATGCCTGACCGCGGCCATCTATTACGAGGCTCGCTCCGAACCGATCGACGGTCAACGCGCAGTGGCACAGGTCGTGCTCAACCGCGTCCGCGACCGAGCATTCCCCAAGAGCATCTGCGGCGTCGTCTATCAGGGATCGGAGCGGTCGACCGGCTGCCAGTTCAGCTTCACCTGTGACGGATCGATGCTGCAACCGCGCGATCCCGCCGCCTGGGGGCGAGCGGCCGCCGTCGCGCAGGCCGCGCTGGCGGGCCTGGTCTATGCGCCGGTCGGGGCGGCGACCTTCTATCACGCCAATTACGTGCTGCCCTGGTGGGCCTCCAGCCTCAGCCGGATCGGTGCGATCGGATCGCACATCTTCTATCGCTGGCGCGGGGCACTGGAGCGAGACCTGTCCTTCCGGCAGCGTTATGCGGGGGTCGAACCGAACATCCCCGTGCCCGCCGCCGTGCTGAACCCAGCCACCGCACCGGTGGTCGAGGCGATGTACGGCGTCACCATCCATCGCGGCGAACAGAGGGCGGAAGCGATGGGCACGGCTCCCGATACGAAGCCCATGCCGGTTTCGACGGCCGGCGTGCGTATCCACCGCAACGGCTTTGCCCATGGCGTCGGCGAAGCCCCGTCCGGTGTGATCGTCGGCGAGGAAAGCGATCCAGGCTGATCGGGCCAATCCATTCCTCCCCTCTGTCAGGCCTTCGGCCTGCCAGCTCCCCTTACAAGGGAGGAAAGATCACCCGATCGCGTCGATCCATGCGGGCAGGTCGCGTAACCGCTCCAACTGGCGGAAGCGGGGATGGTCGACCGGCGTTTCGCCCGCCTCATGGCTCCACGCTAGCGGCTGCGGGATGTACGCGGCCCAGGCGCCTGCCTTGAGCGCGGGCAGCACGTCCGAGCGCATCGAATCCCCCGCCATCACCGCCGCCTGGGGAGCGACGCCGTGGCGCTCGAAGATGCGGGCGAAGGTATCGGGCGTCTTGTCGCTGACGATCGCGACGTCGTCGAAATGCGAGCCCAGGCCCGACGCCGCCAGTTTCGCCTCCTGGTGCAGCAGGTCGCCCTTGGTCACGAGCACCAGCCTGCCCCGCTCGCGCAAAGCCTCGATCGTCTCGGCGATGCCGTCGAGCAGTTCGACCGGATGCGCCAGCAGCTGCCGCCCCGCCTCCAGCACCCGCGCGATCAGGTCGGTGGGCAGGGTCGGCCCGGCCAGTTCCACGGCCGTCTCGATCATCGACAGGGTGAAGCCCTTGGCGCCGTAACCGTACAGCCGCAGGTTGCGCGCCTCGCACGCCTCCAGCGTCGCCCTTGCCACCCGCGCCTCAGCAAAGGGGGCAAGCAGGCCGACCAGGGCTTCCTCGGTCGCCGCGAAATGGCGCATATTGTGCCAGAGCGTATCATCCGCATCGAGGCAGATCAGCGCGATGGTCATGCAATGTCTCCCATTTGGCGGCGCGTTCCATCACAGCTCGCGGATAAGGCGCAAGCCCAAACGCGGCCGGAACCGCTCGGCCCGCGCCTTTTCGGCGCCGATGCCGCCCTGCTTCCGGCCGTGCAGCCCCGCGGTGGAAACGGTCAGGCGGCCGGTCATGACCATCGTGAAACTCCCGGCTGTTACGCTCTACGGAGGTGCCCGGGTCCACCGCCTCCGACGGGATCAAGGGCCGTGGGGCTCGTACCGCCTAGCGCCCGCGCCCATCGCCGCCTGGACTCCCATGACCAGCGCATCCACCGTGAAGGGCTTGGTCAGCAACTGCATACCCGGCGACAGATGCCCGCTGTTCAGCACCGCATTCTCCGCATAGCCCGTGACGAACATGACATTCAATTCATGTCGTAATTCCCGTGCCGCATCGGCCAGTTGCCGACCGTTCATGCCGCCGGGCAGACCGACATCGGTGACGAGCAGGTCGATCCGCTCGTCCGATCGCAGCGCGGCCAGCCCCTCCACGCTGTCCGCCGCCTCGATCACCCGGTATCCCATGTCGCGCAGGACGTCGGTGATCATCATGCGTACGGTCGCCTCGTCGTCGACGACCAGCACCGTCTCCCCGGCGCCCGACGCGCTGGCGGTCACGCCGGTCGCATCGTTGCCGTCGCTTTCAGCGGGGCCGTCATGGCGCGGCAGATAGAGGAACACCGTCGTTCCCTCGCCGGGTGCCGAGCGGATGCGCACCTGCCCGCCCGATTGCTGGGCAAAGCCATAGATCATGCTCAGCCCCAGCCCGGTCCCCTGCCCCAGCGGCTTGGTGGTGAAGAAGGGGTCGAACGCCTTTTCCATCACGTCCGGGGTCATGCCGGTACCGGTATCGGTGACGCACAGCGCCAGATATTCACCGTCCGGTATGTCGGCAAAGCGGGCATTGCCCTTGTCGAGGTGGCGATTGACCATCTCGATCGTGATCCGCCCGCCGTCCGGCATCGCGTCGCGCGCGTTGATGCACAGGTTCAGAAGTGCATTCTCTAGTTGCGGCGCATCGACCAACACGGTCCACAGATCGTCCGCCCCCTGCGTTTCCAGCGCGATGCCCGGCCCGACGGTGCGGCGGATCAGGTCGGTCATCCCGGCGACGAGCGCACCGATATCGGTCGGCCGGGGCGCCAGCGTCTGCCGTCTGGAAAAGGCGAGCAGCCGGTGGGTCAGCGCCGCCGCGCGCCGCGTCGCGCCCTGTGCTGCGTCCATATAGCGGTCGAGATCGTTCACCCGCCCCTGGGCCAGCCGCAGCGCCATCAGTTCCAGCGAACCCGATATCCCGGCGAGCAGGTTGTTGAAGTCATGCGCCAATCCGCCGGTCAACTGGCCCACCGCCTCCATCTTCTGGCTTTGGCGCAGCGCCTCCTCGGCGCGCATCAGCTCGGCGGTGCGATCGGCGACGCGCTGTTCCAGCTGGTCGGTCAGCGCGCGCAGTTCGGCGATGGCGGTGTCGCGCTCGGCCTCCAGCGCACGGCGGACGCCGACATCGATCAGCACGCCGGGAAAGTGCAGCGGTGTACCGTCCGGGGCATGATCGACCCGGCCATTGGCCTCCAGCCAGTGATAGCGTCCGTCATGGCGTTTGACCCGATATTGATGGGCATAGGCGCCGCCGCGCGCGATCGCCTCGTCAATCGCCTCGGCCAGTCCAGCCCGGTCGTCCGGGTGCACCGTCTCGACCACCTGCGCCAGGCTCAGGCCCTCATGGCCAAGCGCCGGGTCCAGCCCGAAGTTGCGCGCGAACGGCTCATCGACGGTGAACCGGTCGGACGGCAGGTCCCAGAACCAGGTGCCGATGATCGCTCCCGCCTCGAGCGCCAGCTGCACCCGCTCGGCGTTTAGTCGCGCCCTCGCCTCGGTCGCCCGCAATTTCTGCTCGATGCAGACGCGATCGGTGATGTCGAAGCTGACGCCCGGAAAGCGCACGCAACGCCCGCTTTCGTCGGTGATGCAACGGCCCCGCGCCGATACCCAATGGATCGCACCATCGGACTGGACCAGCCGATATTCGGAGACGAAGCGTCCCACCGCATCGCCTTCCCCGGCCCCGGCCCCGGCCATCGCCTCGGCAACCTCGCGCTCCACCCGTTCACGGTCCTCGGGATGGATGCCCTGAAAGAATTGCGCGATCGGCATCCCCGTCTCGGCCGCGACCGGATCGACCCCGTACATGGCGGCGAAGCGTCGGTCCGAGCGGACCGAATCGTTCACCACGTCCCAGTCCCACATGCCGACATGGGCGCCCGAATTCAGTGCCAGGTTCAGCCGCTCGTCCGCCTCGCGCTGCCGCCGTTCGGCCAGGACGCGCGCCGTCGTCTCACCCGTGACGCAGACCATGCCGGCGATCGCGCCGCGATCGTCGAAGACCGGCGAATAGGAAAAGGTCCAGAAACTCTCCTCCGGCCGCCCCTCGCGCGCCAGATCGAGCCGCATGTCGGTCATCTGTGCGACCTTGCCCGACAGCGCCTTGTCGACCAGCGGTGCGATATCATCCCAGATGCTGCTCCACAGGATGGGGAACGGCATGCCCATCGCGGTGGCGGCGCGATAGCCCAGGATCGGGCGATATGCGTCATTGTAGAAGGAGATGAGGTCCGGCCCCCAGACCAGATACATGGGCACCGGGCAGGCGATCATGGTGGCCAACTGGCACCGCAGCGCGGTCGGCCATGTCTCGGGGCCGCCCAGACTGGTCTGGGTCCAGTCGAACGCGACGATCTCGTCGACGACCTGGCCCGTGACGCCGTTCAGAAATGCAAATGCGGAGGAATGGACCATCGGCCAACCCTGCAATAGTGCGCGAACAAACGCCAGACCGCCGGCATCTGACTGTATTAAAAGCACAAACAGGAATTGATGATGCCGATCCGAGATGGCGGGGGCTTTTTCATCGAAACTGATCTGCCTGGGTGACAGGGCCGATCCGCTCGATTACGCCTCGCCTCATGCTGGCGATCCGCAGCCTGTTCGCGCAACGCCATCTGGCCGTGCTGCTCTGCACAGCGGCGTTGCTGCTCAAGCTGCTGATACCTGCGGGTTATATGATCGGCCAAGTCGACGGGCGCGCGGCGATCATCCTGTGCCCCGGCAGCGCGCCCATGCCGGACATGACCCCCATGGTCCATGACGGCGCCATGGCGATGGACCATGCGACCATTGTCCATGACCGAAGCGGGCACGCCCCCCGCCATTCCGACAAGGATCATGGCCGCGACATGCCCTGCGCCTTTGCTGGACTGAGCGCGCCCGGTCTGACAGCGACCGACCCGATCCAACTTGCCCTGCTCATCGCGTTCGTCATGGCGATGGGGCTGGCCATGCCGGTCCTGCCCCGCGCCGTGGCGGCACCCTATCTACGGCCACCCTTGCGGGGTCCGCCCGCGCTTTCCTGACCCGTTTCATCCGGTATCGCCGCCCGGGGGTGGCGACGCCTTCATGATGCTCACCCCCGCCATGGCGGGGGTCGGTCGAAAGCACCCTTCATGGTTCCAATCCTTGCGATGCCGGACATGGTCGTGTCCGGCCAGGCGGCGCCGCCGCCTTCTTCTCCCACGGTCGTGGTCACGGCCAAGCGGCCCGGCGATACGCTTGACGAAAAGGCCGCGGCAGCCAGTCGCCTGCCTTTGTCGGTCCGCGAAACCCCCGCCAGCATCGAGATACTGACCCAAGACGAATTGCAGAGGCGCGGCATCCGCACCGCGCGCGAGGCGTTCGACCAGGTGGTCGGGGCGATCTCCGGCAATGTCCCGGGCAATCCGGCGGTGGTCACGATGCGCGGCTTTGCCGGCAACACCGTCTCGATCCTTCAGGATGGCGTGCGCGTTGCAGCCTCCACCGTGGCCCAGCGCGACACCAACATCTGGCATTACGAGCGGATCGAGGTGCTGAAAGGCCCCGCCTCCGTCCTCTATGGCGAAGGCGCGCTGGCAGGCGTCATCAACAAGGTGACGCGCAAACCCGTGCTCGGCGAGCGTATGCTCGACCTGATGCTGTCGGGGGGCAGCTTCGACACGATATTCACAGGCGCCGGGGTCAACCTGCCCGTCTCGTCCACCATCGCGGTGCGCGCCGACGCCAGCTATCAGCGCTCCGACAGCCTATACGATGTCGACCATAATACCAGCGTCTCAACCGGCCTGACCGCCAGCGCGCTGTTCCGCCCCAGTGATCGCCTGTCGCTGCTGGTCGCGGTCGATCATTTCGAGGATCGTTACGACGCGACCTATCAGGGCCTGCCGCTGATCCCCGCCCGCTACGCCCTCGATCCCAGCGATGCGGTGCGCAGCAGCGCCGGGCTGGTCGCCGACCGGAGCCTGCGGCAGCGCAATTACAACCCGCAAGGCGCGTGGTCGGGCGCGAACGAGACGACGATCCGGTCGCGGCTCGACTGGACGATCGGCGACGGCTGGACCGCCGCGCTCGACCTGACCGGCTATGCCGCCGACCGCGCCTTTCTGCTCGCCGATACGCAGAGCTTCGTCGGGCCGAGCGCCGCCTTCCCCGATGGCGGCATCCGGCAGAGCTATCAGGATTTCCGCCACGATCATCATTTCTGGAGTGCGCGCGGGGTCATCGGGCGCGATGGGCGGATCGCGGGGCTGCGCCACCGTTTCAGCCTGGGCGCGGAGTATAACGTCACCGATTTCACCAGCCTTCGCCAGCAGGCGCCGCTCGGTACCTTGCCCGATGTCGACCTGCGCCAGCCCGCGCTGATCGTCGCGCCGAGCTCTCCGGCCGTTTTCACCGGCGGCAATGTGACCTTCCGCTCGCGACTGAAACAGGCTTCGGTCTTTGCCGAGGATGCGGTCAACCTGACCGCGCGCTGGCTGGTCGTCGGCGGCATCCGCTGGGACCATATCGCGCTCGACCGGACGACGATCCAGAATGTCGGAGGCGCGGCCGACCGTAACGCGCCGCGTTTCGATCCGGTGTCCTGGCGCGCGGGTACGACGTGGGAAGCCGTGCCGGGGCTGACCCTGTACGCGCAGTACACCACTGCCGTCTCGCCGGTCTCGACGATCCTGCTCGCCTCGATCGCCAATAGCCGCTTCCGCCTGACCCATGGCCGCGCGGTCGAGGCGGGGTTTAAGGCGAGCGGCTGGGGCAACCGTGCAACGCTGACCGGTGCGGTTTATCGCATCGCCCAGTCGGACATCCTGACCCGCGACCCGACCAACCCCGCCTTGAGCGTGCAGGGCGGGCGGCAATCCTCACGCGGGATCGAGCTGACTGGCGAGCTTCGCCCGGTCCCGCCACTGCGGCTCACGGCGGGCGCATCCTATGTCGATGCGCGCTATGACCAGTTGTCGGAGCTGGTCGGCGGCGTGCGGATCGATCGCAGCGGCAACCAGCCGATCAACGTGCCCGACACGACGTTGTTCGCCGCCGCCTTCTACACCCTGCCACACGAGGTCACGCTGGGCGGCATCCTGCGCCAGGCGGGCGGCTTCTATACCGATACCGCGAACAGCATATCCGTCGCGGGCCACACGCTGCTCGATGCCAGCCTGTCGCTCCCGGTCGGGCCGCACACCACCCTGACCTTTCGCGGACGCAATCTGACCAATCGCTTCTACGGCGAATATTCGGGTTACCCGACCACCAACATCTATATCGGCGCCCCGCGATCCTTCGACATCGCGCTGACGGCCCGGTTGTGAGGAGCACGTCCATGACATCCGCCTCCCGCCACGCCGCCTTCCGCCGGACCATCTGGCGCTGGCATTTCTGGGCCGGACTGCTCGTCGCGCCGATCCTGCTGATGCTGAGCCTGACGGGCGCCATCTATCTGTTCAACGACGAGTTGAACGATGCAATCTACCCGGAGCAGCGTTTCGTCGCGCCGCACCACAGCGATGTGCCGATGTCGCGCATGATCGAGGCGGCACTCGCCGCTTATCCGGGCAGCGCCTCGCGGGTCGATATGCCCCAAACCACCAATCGATCGGCGGTGGTTTTCGTTCAGCCGACCCAGGGACCGCCCCGCCGCGTTGCGGTCGATCCGGGGACGGGCGAGGTGCTCGGCAGCGTCGTCTATGACCGCACGTTGGTCGGCTGGGCCGACGCCATGCACCGTTCGATGCTGATGGGCATGTTCGGCGAGCGGCTGGTCGAGCTGGCCGTCAGCTGGGCGCTGGTGCTGCTCGTGACCGGCGTCATCCTCTGGTGGCCGCGCGGGCGGTTCACGGCGGCGGGGACGCTCTGGCCGCGACTGCGAGGACGCGGGCGGCGCTTCTGGCGCGACCTGCATGGGCCGGTCGGGATGTGGACCGTGGCGCTGATCGGCTTCCTGATCGTCACCGGCCTGCCCTGGGCCGGGGTCAGCGGGCCGCTGATCCACAGGGTCGGAGCAGCCTTGGGCGTCGGCTATCCGCCCTCCTTCCGCCAATATAATATCCCGCATAGCGTGCCGATGAAGGCCGCCTTGGGGGATGCGCCGTGGACGTTGGAGGACGCTCCGATGCCCCATTCGGCCATGCCCGCCATGGGCGGCGAACATGCCGATCATGGTCCGGAAATGCCCGGTGCCACCCATGACCCCGCGGTCATTCGTGGCACCGACCGGGTCACCGCAATTCTCAGCGCGCATGGCTGGTCGGGCAGCTATCGCCTGTTCCTGCCCAAGGGAGCGGACGGGGTCTATACCGTCTTCACCTATCCCGACCGGCCGGTGGGGCAAAAGACGATCTATATCGATCGCTACAGCTTCAGGTCGATCGGGCCGGAGGTGCGCTATGCCGATTACGGGATCATCGGCCGCGCGGTGGAGTCGGGAGTGCAGCTGCACATGGGCAATTATTTCGGCCGCGCCAACCAGTTGCTGATGCTGATCCCCTGCGTCGCCATCTGGGTCCTGACGATCAGCGGCGTCGCGATGTGGTGGAAGCGCCGCCCCAGCGGGCGGCTCGGCGCGCCGCCAAAACTTTCAGGTGCGCCGGTCGGCGGACTGCTCGCTTCGCTGGTCGCGGCGGGCATCGCCCTGCCGCTGTTCGGCGCGTCTCTGATCGTCATCGGGCTGCTCGACCGGATCGTCTTGTGGAGCCGCCGCCGGATGGCGATTGAACGGGGTTGAGCCAAGGCCGTTATCCCTCCGACATTCGGAAGGGATGAAGGCCATGAAGAAGCAGGGATTCTCGCCGCTGGTGGCGGGCGGCATCGCAGGCGGCGTGCTGGGGCTGAGCGCGCTGATCGGGCGGCGCAACGCCCCCGATCCGTCACACCCGCGCATTCGCCGCTGGTATGCGCGGCTCGACAAGCCCGGCTTCACCCCGCCCGACAAGGTGTTCGGCGCGGTATGGCCGGTGCTGGAGACGCTGGCGGCGGTCGGCGGCTATCGCCTGCTGCGCCAACCCACCTCGCCCGCCCGCAATGCCTCGGTTGCGCTGTGGCTGGGCAACAGCGCGATGATCGGCGGCTGGACCGAGCTGTTCTTCCGCGAACGCCGCACCGGGGCCAGCACCGCCGCTGCCGGAGCAATGGCGCTCGGCACCACGGCGCTCGTCGCCACCGCCTGGAAGGTCGATCGCCCCGCTTCGGCCAGCGTCATGCCGCTGGCGGCATGGCTGGGCTTTGCCACCCTTCTCGCCGGGGAGGTTTGGCGCCGCAACGTCGAGGAAGACCGCCGCCAAACATGAAGTTTGGATGACATTAACATGAACCAATCCACCATCGAAACGTTCGGGGGCGATGCGGGGGAAAAGCAGCGCCACTCTGATCGTGACGGCCAATGTGCTGGCGGGATGCAACACGCATCAATCCACGCTGGCGCCGTTCGGGGCCGATGCAGCCGATATTCGGCATCTTTTCATCATCATGCTGGTCGGCGCGGTGGTGATCGCGGGCGGTGTCGCGCTGCTGATGCGCCATGCCGTCCGTGCGCCCGAAGGATCGATCGACCACCGCAAGGGGATGCGGATCGTTCTGTGGCTGGGCGGGATCATCCCGACCATCGTGCTGCTTGCGCTGCTCGCCTATTCGCTGCCTTATATGAAGCCGCGTCCGGCTTCGCCCGCCGACCTGACCATCGCGGTCGACGGCGAGCAATTCTGGTGGCGCGTCGCCTATGCGCCGCCGGGCCGCGCGCCCATTCTCAGCGCCAATGAGATCCGCATTCCCACCGGCCGCACCGTCGCCTTTCGCCTGAGCGGCGGCGATGTCGTGCACAGCTTCTGGATACCGGGGCTGGCGGGCAAGATGGACATGATCCCCGGCCGCATCAACAGCCTGGTCGTCCGCGCCGAAAAGCCCGGTCGCTATCGCGGGCAATGCGCCGAATTTTGCGGGCTGTCCCATGCGCTGATGGCGTTCGACGTGATCGCCATGCCGCCCGCCGCCTTCGACGCCTGGCTCGCCGAGCAGGCCCGCCCCGCCCGACCGAGCGACTCCCCCGGCGCGCGCCTGTTCGCTGCCAATGGCTGTAGCGGCTGCCACGGCATCGTGGGCGTCACCGCGCCCAGCCGGATCGGCCCCGACCTCACCCATTTCGGATCGCGGCGGACGCTGGCGGCGGGCATCCTGCCGATGACCACGGCGAACGTCGCCAAGTTCATCCGCCATCCCGAAAAGACCAAGCCCGGCGTGCGGATGCCGTCCTTCCCCCAATTGTCGGATGACGAGGGCGTGGCCCTCGCCCGCTATCTCCAGGGCCTGAAATGAGCCTCCACGCGCAGGACGATCCCCAGCTTCGCGCCGCCCAGGAAGAACGGCTGCGCGCGGTCTGGAAGCCCCCCAGCGGCCTGTTCCTGCGCTGGACCGATACCAACAACAACCGGGTCGGCGTCTGGTACACGCTGACCGCGTTCGGCTTCATGCTGTTCGCCGGCGTGCTGGCGCTCATCATGCGCACCCAGCTGGCGGTGCCGGACAACGACCTCGTCTCGGCGAACACCTTCAACCAGCTGTTCACGCTGCACGGCTCGATGATGATGTTCCTGTTCGCCGTGCCGATGTTCGAGGCGGTGTCGATCATCCTGCTGCCCCAGCTGCTGGGCGCGCGCGACCTGCCCTTCCCGCGCCTGTCGGCCTTTGGCTATTGGAGCTTTCTGCTCGGCGGCGTGTTCGTCGGCGGGTCGATCTTCTTCAACGCTGCGCCCGATGGCGGCTGGTTCATGTACCCGCCGCTGACCACCCGCACCGACCTGAGCGGCTTGGGCGCGGACATCTGGATGCTGGGCCTGTCCTTCATTGAAGTGTCGTCGGTGGCGGCGGCGGTCGAGCTGATCGTCGGCGTGCTGAAATGCCGCCCGCCGGGGATGCGGCTGAACCTGATGCCGCTCTATGCCTGGTATATCCTGGTCGTGGCCGTGATGATCCTGTTCGCCTTCCCGCCGCTGATCGCGGGCGACCTGCTGTTCGAGATGGAGCGGCTGCTCAACTGGCCCTTCTTCGACGCCGCGCGCGGGGGCGATCCGCTGCTATGGCAGCACCTGTTCTGGATCTTCGGCCACCCGGAGGTCTATATCGTCTTCCTGCCCTCCATCGCCTTGTTCGCGATGATGATCCCGACCTTCGCGCAGCGGCATCTGCTCGGCTACCCGTGGATCGTGCTGGCCGCCGTCGGCACCGCCTTCCTGTCGTTCGGGCTGTGGGTGCACCATATGTTCGCGACCGGCCTGCCCAAGATCAGCCTGGCCTTCTTCTCCGCCGCCTCCGAGGCCGTCGCCATCCCGACCGGCGTGCAGATCTTCGCCTTCATCGCCACGCTCTGGGCGGGCAAGGTGAAGTGGTCGACGCCGTTGCTCTACGCGAGCGGAAGCCTGGCGGTGTTCGTGATCGGCGGGCTGACCGGTGTGATGGTCGCGGTCGCACCGTTCGACTGGCAGGCGCACGACACCTATTTCGTCGTCGCGCATCTCCACTATGTGCTGATAGGCGGCACGCTGCTGCCGCTATTCGGTGGGCTCTATTATTACTGGCCGCTGATTACCGGCAAGAAGCTGTCCGACCGGCTGGGGCGGATCGCCTTCTGGATCATGTTCGTCGGCATCAACCTGACCTTCTTCCCGATGCATCTGTCAGGGCTGGAGGGAATGCCGCGCCGGGTCTTCACCTACCCCGAAGAACTGGGCATCGGCTGGCTGAACCTCGCCTCCACCGCCGGGTCGTATATGTTCGCGACCGGTGTCGCGGTGCTGGTCGTCGACCTGATGCTGTCGCCGACGCGGACCAAATCGCCGCGCAACCCGTGGAATGCCGGGACGCTCGAATGGCTGGCGCACCCGGATGACGAGGATTGGGGCATCCGATCGGTGCCGCTGGTCGAGAGCCGCTATCCGATCTGGGACCAGAAGAATTTCGTCGCCAAAGTCGATGAAGGCCGCTTCTTCCTGCCCGACGCCGAGGAAGGCCGCCGCGAGACGATCATCACCTCGGTCCTCGATGCCAAGCCCGTATCTGTGATCCGGCTGGGTACGCCCAGCGTCAAGCCGATGCTGACCGCCGTCGCGCTGGGCAGCGTGTTCATCCTGACCACCTATCACCTCTATCTGATCGCGGCTTTGGGCGGCGTGGTGACGCTGGGCTGCATCTTGTGGTGGCTGTGGGATACCGCCGAAATCCCCGAAAAGCCTGAAAAGCCGATCGGGCACGGGATGCGCCTGTCGCTCTATATCTCCGGCCCGGCCGCGCCCGGCTGGTGGGCGATGTTCATCACCATGATGGCGGATGCGACCGCCTTTTCGGGCCTCGTCTTCGGCTATTATTTCTACTGGACGATCCATCTCGATTTCGGTGCAGGCTTTGACGAACCGGGTAGCGGCGGGCCGCTGATGGCGCTGGCCCTGTCGCTCGCCAGCTGGGCGGCGACGCTGAGCGCGCGCGAGGTTCATGGCTGGGGCTCGGTGACCGCAGCACGGGGACTGCTGATCGCCGGCGCGGTCACCGCTGTTGGCAGCTTGTTCGCCGGGCTCGCCTGCCTCGACGGGCTGGACCCGGAGGCCAATGTCTATCCGGCTATCGTCTGGGTGCTGGTCGTCTGGACCGTCGTCCATGCCGCCGTCGCCGCGATCATGCAGCTCTACACGCTCGCCCGCAGCATCGCGGGGCGGATGACGCCGACCCATGACGCGGACATCCGCAACATCACCGTATATATGCATTTCTTCGCACTGACCGCGATCGTCACCTATCTGACCATCGGCCTGTTCCCGGAGACGGGGCTATGAAGCGCTGGCTCAAGCGCGCGCACCGCCTGCGCGTCACCCTCTGGACGCTGATCGTGCCGCCGACCACCTGGGCGGTGCATTTCCTCTTCTCCTATCTGTGGGTTGCGATCTCGTGCGAGCGGATCGGCCAATGGGCGTTGTTCCCCACCGCCTTTGCGATCGGCACGGTCGTCGCGCTGATCGTCATCCTCGCGTCCGGCGTCATCGCATGGCAGCAATCGCGCACGCCGGGCGATCCGCCGCCGCATAATGAGGGCACCGACATCGATCGCCTGCGCTTCCTGGCCTATTCCACCATGCTGCTCGCGGGATTGAGCTTCGTCGCGGTCATCTTCACCGCCATGCCGGTCCTTATGCTGGGCGATTGCCGGTGAAGCGCGGCTGGTTGATGCTGGGACTGGCGCTGTTGTCGCTCGGTTGGGCGTTCAGCACATGGGGCATGACTGGCCATATGGTCGCGCACATGATCGCGGTGGCGGTTGCCGCGCCGCCGATCGCGCTGGGGCTGCAGGGTACGCAGGTAGATCCGGTGATGCGTCTGCCCCGGCTGGCCACGCCGCTGACCGCCGCGCTGATCGAGGCGGTGGTCGTCTGGGGCTGGCATGTGCCCGCGCTTCGGCGGTTGGCGGACCACACCACCGCCTGGCTGATCGTCGAGCAGGCGAGTTTCCTGGCGGTCGGCCTGTTGCTCTGGGCCGCCGTGCTCGCGCCGCGCCACCGTGCCGCAGGCGTCGCCGCTTTGCTCGTCACCTCGATGCACATGACCCTGCTGGGCGCGCTGATCGGCCTCGCCCCGCGTCCGCTCTATAGCCATCACGACATGGGCGCGCTGGCGGATCAGCAGATGGCGGGCGTCGTCATGCTGCTGGTCGGCGGCGTCGCCTATCTGTGCGGCGGACTGACGATGCTGGCGCGGCTGCTCCAGGCCAAAGAGGAGGCGCACGCATGACGATCCGCATCACCTGGAAGCGGGCGCTGGCGACCGTGCTCGGCCTGGCGCTGCTCGGCATGGGCGTGGCCTGGTCGGGGGTCATCAACCTCGCGGCCTCCAGCGGGCATTGGGCGATCACCGACTGGTTCCTGCACTGGACGATGCGCAACTCGGTGCGCACCCATGCCGCCTTCACCGCGCCCAAGGACCCTGCCGATGCGACCGGGCTGGTCAGCGCGGCGGGGCATTTCGCCAACAGTTGCGCGATCTGTCACGGCGCCCCGGGACAGAAACCCGCCCCCGTGATGCAGGCCGCCACCCCGCCCGCGCCCGACCTGTCGGTGAACGCGCGTGAATGGACCGACAAGCAGCTGTTCTGGATCCTCCAGCACGGCGTCAAATATACCGGGATGCCCGCCTGGGCCGTGCAGGACCGCCCCGACGAGGTGCGGCGCATGGTCGCCTTTGTCCGCCGCCTGCCCGGCATGAGCGCCGCCCAGTATCGCGCGCTGGTCGCCGAAGCCTCGCCCGCGATCGATCCCGACAATTGCACCGGATGCCATGGCAAGGACGGCCGGGGTCGCGGTGCGCCCGACATTCCGATCCTGGGCGGCCAGAGCCCCGAATATCTGCTCGCCGCGTTGAAGGGCTATGCCAATGGCACCCGGTCGAGCGCGGTCATGCAGCAGGTTGCGATGCGGATGGACCCTGTCCAGATGGAAGCCGCCGCGCGCCGCTTCGCCGCTATGCCGGGACTAGGCGCGAAGCCCGCAGGCGATCCGGCGGCGGCGCAGATCGTCGAGCGCGGGCTGCCCGACAAGCAGCTTCCCGCCTGTGTCAGCTGCCACACGCCTGGCAAGCCCTACCCCGCCCTCGCCGGACAGCGGGCCAGCTACATCGCCGCGCGCCTGCGCCATTGGCAGGGTGACAAGAATATCGTCGATGCGCGCAAGAGCCACGCGACCATGCCGGTCATCGCGCGGCGTATTCCGAAGGATATGATCGACCCCATCGCCCGCTATCTGGCGGGAGATACGGGTGCGCGCCGTTGACGCCGGATGCTTTTGAACACGGGATAAAAACGCATTCCTCCCCTTGCAGGGGAGGAATTGAATGAAAGCCGATCTGCCCCCGCCCCTCAGGCGCTCACCGCCCGGGCAGGTTCCTCGGGCAGTTGCCCGGGCGGCAGACAGCGGAAGCCCGGCCGTGCGATCAGATAGCCCTGCATGTACCGCACGCCCAAGGCCCGAAGCGCGTCATATTCGCCGATCGTCTCCACGCCCTCGGCGATGACCGCCATACCCATCTTGTCGGCGATCCGCATCACGCCCTCGACGATCATGCGCCGGGGCATGGCTTGATCGATCCCCCGGATCAGCGCCATATCGAGTTTGATATAGTCGGTCCTGACCTGCCCCAGCAGGGTCAGCCCCGCATGGCCTGCGCCGAAATCGTCGATCGCGGTCCCGAACCCCATGCAATGATAGGCTTCAAGGATGATCTTCAGATGTTCGCCATCCCCGATATTGGCCTGTTCGGAAAATTCGAAGATCAGCCGGTCATAAGGCAGGTTCAGCCGCCGTGCGGCGTCCAGCGTCGGCTCCAGGCATGCGAGCGGCGAGTAGACCGTATCGGGAAAGAAATTGATCGACAGCCGCGCACCCGACTCCCGCAGTCCCGCCGCCACCGCGCCCTCGATCGCGGCAACGCGGCATTGCTGGTCGAAGTCGTAGCGATCCTCGGCCTGGATGCGCGCCAAGATATCGGTCGCGCATTCGCCCTTGCTGCCCCGGACCAGGGCTTCATAGGCGATGGGCCGTCTTGCTTCGACATCCATGATCGGCTGGAACGCCATCGCGATGGCGAACGCCGGATGATCGGGACAAAAGCTGCGATACCCAGGCTGCATGAAACTCTCCTTTGCCGTTCAGCATAGGGAGAGGCCGCTAAGGGCACGTTAATTGCCGGCCGTCCGGCAGAAAATTGCCAGAACTCGCCGGATCAGTGGCCAGGAACAGAGAAGATTTGCCGATCAGGCTGTTCCACCATTCTTTCCAGGCCCTCTGAGCCATCGAAAAAATGGTGGGCGCGACAGGGATTGAACCTGTGACCCCACCCGTGTGAAGGGTGTGCTCTACCGCTGAGCTACGCGCCCGTAACCGGGAGACGGGCCTTTAGGCGGCGATCCGCCGCCTGTCCAGCCCCAAAAAAGGAATTAGTTGACCGAGTCCTTCAGGAGCTTGCCTGGCTTGAACTTGGGCTGCGACGATGCCTTGATCGTCATCGGCTCGCCAGTGCGCGGGTTGCGGCCGGTCGACGCCTTGCGCTTGGAAACCGAGAAGGTGCCGAAGCCGACCAGGCGAACTTCATCGCCCTTTTTCAATGCGGTGGTAATCGATTCGAACACGGCGTCGACCGCCTTGACCGCATCGCCGCGCGCCAGGCCCGAGGAGTCGGCGACGGTGGCGATCAGCTCCTGCTTGTTCATTCCATAACCCCCTATGATCTCGACACACACGACACAGGACTCGGTGCCGCCAAAATATTAAAGCAACGATAATGACGCGGCAGGCGATGCTGTCAAACCCCCGTCGTTATGCAAAGCGAACGATGACGCAAACAGAGCCCTGTGTCATCCTCATGACATCGTTTGAAAAAGGCCGCCGATCGTTCGACCGGCGGCCCCTTTCGTGCGATGATCAGTGGTGGCGTTCGCCCCCCACCGCCGGGATCGGCGCTGGCGGCAAGGCGGCGAGCTCGTCCGCGTCGGTCCAGTCGATCGCCTCCAACGGCCCGACCAGTGCCAAGCGAAGCACTTCGTCGACATGCGCAACCGGTACGATCTTCAGGCCGTTCAGGATGTTGGCGGGGATATCCGCCAGATCCTTCTCATTCTCCTGCGGGATGAGGACGGTGGTGATCCCGCCCCGCAACGCCGCGAGCAGCTTTTCCTTCAGCCCACCGATCGGCAGTACGCGGCCACGCAGCGTCACCTCGCCGGTCATCGCGACATCCTTGCGCACCGCGATTCCCGTCAGCGTCGAGACGATTGAGGTGACGAGGCCGATACCCGCCGACGGACCGTCCTTGGGCACCGCCCCCTCGGGCAGATGGATATGGATGTCCTTGCGGTGGAACAGCGACGGCTTGATCCCGAAGCTGGGGCTGCGCGCCTGAACGAAGCTGAAGGCGGCCTGGACCGATTCCTTCATGACGTCGCCGAGCTTGCCGGTGGTCTTCACCTGGCCCTTGCCCGGCACCGTCACCGACTCGATGGTCAGCAACTCGCCACCCACCTCGGTCCAGGCGAGGCCCGTGACCGCACCGATCTGATCCTCCTGCTCGGAAAGACCGTGACGGAATTTCTGCACGCCCGCGAACTCGTGCAGGTTTTCGGGCGTGATGGTGATCGACGTCGCCTTGCCCTCCAGGATCTGGCGCAGCGCCTTGCGCGCCAGACGCGCGATCTCGCGCTCCAGCGTGCGCACGCCCGCCTCGCGGGTGTAACGCTGGATCAACGCGCGCAGGCCGTCCTGGGTCAGCGTGAACTCGCCGTCCTTCAGACCATGCGTCTCGACCTGCTTGGCGATCAGGTGACGCTCCGCGATCTCGACCTTCTCGTCCTCGGTATAGCCCTCCAGACGGATGATCTCCATGCGGTCGAGAAGCGGCTGCGGCAGGTTCAGCGTGTTCGCCGTGCACACGAACATCACGTCCGACAGATCGATGTCGATCTCCAGATAGTGATCGTTGAACTTGGCATTCTGCTCGGGATCGAGCACCTCGAGCAGCGCCGAGGCGGGGTCGCCGCGGAAATCCTGGCCCAGCTTGTCGATCTCGTCGAGCAGGAACAGCGGGTTGGACGTGCCGGCCTTTTTCAGGTTGGTCACGATCTTGCCCGGCAGCGAACCGATATAGGTGCGGCGATGGCCGCGAATCTCGGCCTCGTCGCGCACGCCGCCCAAGCTCTGGCGGATGAACTCGCGCCCGCACGCCTTGGCGATCGACTGGCCCAGCGAGGTCTTGCCGACGCCCGGCGGGCCGACGAGGCACAGGATCGGCCCCTTCAGCTTGTTGGTGCGCGCCTGGACGCCCAGATATTCGACGATCCGGTCCTTGACCTTTTCCAGCGCATAATGATCCTGGTCGAGGATCGCCTGCGCCGCCGCGATGTCCTTCTTGACCTTGGACTTCTTGCCCCAGGGCAGGCCGAGCAGCACGTCCAGGTAATTGCGCACGACCGTCGCCTCGGCGCTCATCGGCGCCATGGTCTTGAGCTTCTTCAGTTCGGCGGTCGCCTTGGTGCGTGCCTCCTTGGAGAGCTTGAGCGTCGCGATCTTCTGGGTCAGCTCGGCGATTTCGTCGCCGTCGCCGTCCTCGCCCTCATTGCCCAGCTCGCGCTGGATCGCCTTGAGCTGCTCGTTGAGATAATATTCGCGCTGCGTCTTCTCCATCTGGCGTTTGACGCGGCTCTTGATCTTCTTCTCGACCTGCAGGACGCCCAGCTCGCCCTCCATCAGGGCATAAGCCATTTCCAGCCGCTTGGCCGGATCGGTCTCGACCAGCAGCGCCTGCTTGTCGGCAACCTTGACCGAGATGTTCGCCGCGACCGCGTCGGCGAGTTGCGCGGCATCCTCGATCTCGGCGAGTTGCACCGCGGTCTCGGCGGGCAGCTTGCGGTTGAGCTTGGCGTAATTCTCGAACTGGTCGACCACCGAGCGCATCAGCGCGGCGATCTGCGCCTTGACGTCATGGTCCTGCTCTTCGAGCGCGGCTTCGTCCGCCTCATCCCGCGTGACATCGATGGTCGCGGTCAGATGGGTGCCCGACTCGTCCAGCTCAACCAGGCGGCCGCGCGTCTTGCCCTCTACCAGCACGCGGACCGTGCCGTCGGGGAGCTTGAGCAGCTGCAGGACGCTGGCGGTAACGCCGATCTCGTACAGATCCTCGCGCGCGGGATCGTCCTCGGCGGGGTCGAGCTGAGCGACCAGGAAAATTTCCTTATCCGCCGCCATCGCCGCTTCCAGGGCCGCGACCGATTTGTCGCGGCCGACGAACAGGGGCACGATCATGTGCGGGAAGACGACGATGTCACGCAGCGGGAGGACGGGATAGGTCTGGGTCATGCAAACTCCGGTCGGCCCCGATCAGGGCCTCTTCGCATCTATATATGGGTAGGGTTGCCGATCCATCAATTCCCGCTGCGACGAGCCGCAACCAGACGGCTTGCCAAGTCGGGCCCGCTGCGCAACACCATGCAGCATGGATCGTATACGGAATGTCGCTGTCGCGCTGCTCGCCTCCTCGTTTCTCTGCGCCGCTCCAGTCGGTGCTCAAACGCCCAAGGCGCTTCCAGGCAAGGGTGAGCCGCCGCTGACGGCGCAGACCATGATCTCGGGCGGGGTCCGTCCACCCGAACAGCTCGCCATCCGCTTCGACCGCGCCGACCTGTCGTTCGAGGTGCTGCCCGATACACAGGAGTTGAACGGCATCGCGGTGCTGGACTTTACCGCAAAGTCGCCGCTGGCGCGGCTGGTGGTCGATCTGGACAAGAATTTGCCTGTCAAGACGATCGCGATCGACGGCAAGCCGCTCAAGCCCGGTGCCTGGTCCAACCCGGAAGGCCAGCTGGTCATCACCCTGCCCCGCCCGCTCAAGGCCGGGCAGAAGGTCAGCGCGAAGATCACCTATGGCGGCACGCCGCATGTCGCGGTGCGTGCGCCCTGGGATACCGGCGTCGTCTGGGCCAAGACGCCCGACGGGCGACCCTGGTTCGCCACGACCGATCAGGGCTATGGCTGCGACCTGCTCTGGCCGTGCCTCGACTATCCGATGGGCGAGCCGGGCCTCGTCACGTTGCACATCACCGTGCCCAAGGGGCTCAAGGCGCCGTCCAACGGCGTGCTGCTGGGCGTCGACACGCTGCCCGACGGCCGAACCCGCTGGAACTGGCGGGCCAAGCATCCTAATACCTATGCCATCGCGCTGAACGTCGGCCCTTATGAGGTGGTCGAGGGGAAATATAAGAGCCGCTTCGGCAACACGATCCCGATGTTCTACTGGTATCTGCCGGGCGAGAAGGCGAAGGCCGAAGGCCTGTTCGCCGAGTTCGCGCCGACGCTGGACTTCTTTGAATCGACCGTCGGCCCCTTCCCCTTCGGCGACGAAAAGCTGGGCGTGGTCGAAACCCCGCACAAGGGCATGGAGCATCAGACGATCAACGCGTACGGCAACGAATATGCCAAGGCGCGCGAAGGCTTCGACTGGCTGTTCCAGCATGAGTTCAGCCATGAATGGTTCGGCAACCAGCTGACCAATGTCGACTGGGACGATTTCTGGCTGCACGAAGGCTATGGCAGCTACATGCAGCCCTCCTATGGCCGCTGGCGCGAGGGCGAGGCGCGCTATGCGGTGATGATGGACGCGCAACGGGGGCAGATCGCCAACCAGTCCCCCATCGTCCATGACCGCAGCATGACCGAGCAGGACGTCTATGAGGAGGCCAAGGGCGGGCCGGGCCTGGACATCTATATGAAGGGGTCGTGGATGCTCCACACCCTGCGCAACCTGATCGGCGACAAGGCATTCTGGGACGTGACCCGGCTGGCGGTTTATGGCCGCACCGATCCCAAACCGGGTAATTTCACACCTCGCGATGGCTCAACCAAGGAATATGAGGGCTTTGTCCGACAGGTGACGGGCAAGGACTATGGCTGGTTCTTCAACGTCTATCTCCGCCAGGCCGCATTGCCCGAGATCGTCGAAACGCGGAGTGGGGACAAGCTGACGCTGACGTGGAAGGTACCGGGCGGCGGCCCCTTCCCCCTGCCGGTCGAGGTGCAGGTGGGTGATAAGGTCCAGACGCTGCCGATGACGGACGGGAGCGGCACACTGACCGTCCCCGCCGACGCGCATGTGGTGGTCGATCCTTGGTCGAAAATCCTGAGGCGCTCGGTCGCGATCGAGCAGTTCCGCGCGTGGAAGGCAGAGCAGGCGGCGAAGAAGAAGCCGAACTGAGGCGAGATCATACCGTGCGCTTCGACTTCGGTCAGCGCGAACGGAATGAGCGATTTACGGCACCACCGTCACGAAAAGATAGGCCGCGAAGATCACCAGATGCACTGCGCCGCCCAACACGGTGGTCCGGCCGTTGCCCAGCGTCAGCGTGATCGTGAATAGCGACAGGACCAGCAGGATCATCTGCTTGGCCCCGATCCCCAGCGCCAGCGGCAGGCCAAGCATCAGTGACACGATCGCCACCGCCGGAATCGTCAGCCCGATCGTCGCCAGCGCCGAGCCGAGCGCGAGGTTCAGGCTGGTCTGGAGCCGGTTGCGCTTGGCCGCCCGGTACGCAGCCAGGCTCTCCGGCGCGAGGACCAGCGCCGCGATCACCACGCCGACGATGGCAAGCGGTAGGCCCGCCCCCAGGATCGCCGCCTCCACGATCCCCGACAGTCCCTTGGCGAGCAGCACGACACCGACCAACGCGACCAGCAACATCCCGAGCGCCACCCAGGCCGCCGCATTGGTCGGCGGCTCGGCATGGGCGTCGCCGGGCATATCCTCATCCGCGGGCAGGAAATAGTCGCGGTGGCGCACCGTCTGCACCATGACGAAGGTGCCGTAGAGGATGACGCTGACGATCGCGACGAAGATCAGCTGCGAGGTCGCATAGGTCGGCCCCGGTGCGGACGAGACATAATTGGGCAGGACCAGCGACAGCACGACCATCGCGGTCAGCACATTGAGCGACGAACTCGCGCCCCGTAGCGAAAAGCGCTGTTCGCCATGCTGGAATCCCCCGGCCAGCAGGCAGAGGCCGACAATGCCGTTCAGGATGATCATGATCGCCGCGAACACCGTATCGCGCGCCAGGCTGGAGGCGTCGCCTGCGTCGGACAACATCAGGCTGACGATCAGCGACACCTCGATCACCGTCACAGCGACCGCCAGGACGAGCGTGCCGAAGGGCTCGCCGACGCGGTGGGCGACGACTTCCGCCTGATGGACAGCCGACAGCACGCATCCGAACAGGATGAAGGCAGCGACGACCACCCCGACCGTCCCCGTCTTGTAGAGCGATACCGCGATGGCGAGCAGGCCCAGCAGCGGGAACACCAAGGTCCACCAGGGCATCAGCAGGCGCTGGAGCAGCGCGCGCTTCTGTCCGGCGGTGACGATGGCGTCGGGTTCGCTCATAATGGGTCGGGCCTCCTCTTGGACATAGGATGATGACATTCCTGTCATGCCAATGCGCCAACCACCCAGTTGGCTCCCCGCAAGGGTGAGATTCATTGCGATATGGCAACAACCGCCCTCACCCTTCCCACCCGCTGACGCGGGCGGGCCCCTTCCCTCTCCCGCCGGGAGAGGGAGGGAGGCGCGAAGCGCCGGAAGGGTGAGGGTCGCTAAGCGAGCACCACATTCTCAACCCTGTACCGCAACCAGACCTCGCCACCCGGCAGCACCTCATGATGAGTCAGCGTCAACCCCGTCAACGGAGCGCGCATGTCCGCTCCCTCCTCACCCGAATGAAACAGGCTCGGCGCGCCCGCAGCGCCATCGATCGCCGGGCAGAGCGCCATGCTGATTTCATCGATCAACCCGGCGCGCAGGAACTCGCCGTTCGCCGTGCCGCCGCCCTCGACCAGCAGCGTCTTTACGCCCAGTTCCCGGTGCAGCATTTCAGGCACAGCCCGCAGGTCGATCGCCGTGGCCCCGGCAAAGATGTAGGACACGCCGTCGCGGCGCAGTCCGGCCAGATGCGCATCCGACACCGCCTCGGTCAGGACGACGACGATCGGATCGCCGCCAATGTCACCCCGCCCCCAGACGATCTTACCCCGTCCGTCCAGCACGACGCCGAACGCGTCCGCTTCGCGTCGAGCGAACCAATGTTCGCGCGGGAAACTCTCGTCGGTGTCGGGATAGCGATCGCCCTTGGCGAATTCCTGACCCGTCACGCGCCCGACGATCCAGGCATCGCCGCCGATCCGGTCATGCAGATCCTCGAACAGATCGCCAGGCTTGTAGCTATCGGGGCGCCAGCGACTTTGCAGGATGCGTCCGTCCAGGCTGCAAATCATGTGACAGATCATATGGGGCTTCATCGCGGCGTCTCCTGTTCGGAGCGGCAACGCTTAGGATGAAGCCAATATCCTCCCCGCCACGGGGGGGACAGCGCGTCAGCGCTGACGGAGGGGGCCTGCCTCATCGTAAGTCCTTGGCGACACGCCCCCTCCACCATCGCTGCGCGATGGTCCCCCTCCCCGTTCCGGGGAGGATCAGGCACCGACCGGCCGCATCATCGACCAGAAGCGCGGACCGCCCTTGGGCACCGACCATTCTCCCGTCAGCTCGAACCCCAGCCGCGCATACAGCCCGACATTGCTCTCGGTCGCCGTTTCCAGATAGGCGGACACGCCGTCCGCGTCACAGCGTGCCAGCCCCGCCCGGATCGACGCGCCACCCAGCCCGCGTCCCTGTCGCGCAGGATCAACGCCCGCGATATGCAGATACCAAAATGGCTCGCTCGGGAAATGCGCCTCGACCGCATCGCCCAGCCGCATCGCACGGGGCAGAGACGCCCCCAACGCATGCAGCACCGGGATCAGCCGCCGGACAAAGGCCATGGTCGGAACATGCGCCTGTCCCGGCGGCCGCCAGAACGTTCCGGCATCCGCGTCCTGGCTGACCAGCCGCATTCCCACCGCATCGCTGTCGAACAGCAGCCCGAACAGGCGCGGCAGGCGCCTGGCCCGGTCGGCGGCATCGGGGAAGATGTAGGACATTGCCGGATCATCGGCAAAGGCGCGTCCCAGCATCGTCGCCACCGCTGCCCGGTCTCGGGCTCCGGCTTCTCGGATATTTACCATCGCATCATCACACGAAAACGGGCGCCTCCCCGGGGAAGCGCCCGCCATCCATTCCAAGACGTCACGCCGCCGATCAGGCCGCTGCGTCGTCCTTTTTCTTGGCCTTCTCCGCATAGACGCGGATCGGCTCCTTGCGGCCCTCGACCACGTCCTTGTCGACCATCACCTCGTCGACGCCGTCCATGCCAGGCAGGTCGAACATGGTGTCGAGCAAGATGCCCTCCAGGATCGAACGAAGCCCGCGAGCGCCCGTCTTGCGTTCGATCGCCTTCTTGGCGACCGTGGTCAGCGCGTCGTCGGTGAAGTCGAGCTCGACGCTCTCCATCTCGAACAGCTTCTGATACTGTTTGACCAGCGCGTTCTTCGGTTCGGACAGGATCTTGACCAAAGCCGAGATGTCGAGGTCTTCCAGCGTCGCGATGACCGGCAGACGACCGACGAATTCGGGGATCAGGCCGAACTTCAGCAGATCCTCCGGCTCGGTCTGGCGCAGATATTCGCCGGTCCGCTTTTCCTCCGGTGCCGCGACATAGGCGCCGAAGCCGATCGACTTGCCCTGCAGGCGGTCGCCGATGATCTTCTCGAGCCCTGCGAACGCACCGCCGCAGATGAACAGGATGTTCGTCGTGTCGACCTGCAGGAACTCCTGCTGCGGATGCTTGCGGCCGCCCTGCGGCGGAACGCTGGCGGTCGTGCCTTCCATCAGCTTCAACAGCGCCTGCTGAACGCCCTCACCCGACACGTCGCGGGTGATCGAGGGATTCTCGGCCTTGCGGCTGATCTTGTCGATCTCGTCGATATAGACGATGCCGCGCTGCGCCCGCTCGACATTGTAATCCGACGCCTGGAGCAGCTTGAGGATGATGTTCTCAACATCCTCGCCGACATAGCCCGCTTCGGTCAGCGTCGTCGCGTCCGCCATGGTGAAGGGCACGTCAAGGATGCGCGCCAGCGTCTGCGCCAGCAGCGTCTTGCCGCAGCCGGTAGGCCCGACGAGCAGGATGTTCGACTTGGCGAGCTCGACATCGGCACCCTTCGCGCCGTGGTTCAAGCGCTTATAGTGGTTGTGCACGGCGACCGACAGGACACGCTTGGCCTGCTTCTGCCCGATGACATAGTCGTCGAGCACGTTGCAGATCTCCTGCGGCGTCGGCACGCCACCATCCTTCTTGGAGACAAGCGCGGACTTGGTCTCCTCACGAATGATGTCGTTGCACAGCTCCACGCACTCGTCGCAAATGAAGACGGTCGGCCCCGCGATCAGCTTGCGCACCTCGTGCTGCGACTTGCCGCAGAACGAGCAATAGAGGGTGCTTTTCGAGTTGCCACCGCTCACCTTGTCCATCAATCACCTCTCGCACCTATGAGGCGGTGCGCTACCGTTGCCGGGGTGCGCATCGTACCGCACCCCGATAAAGTCACAATCGAAATAAACCGTTCACGCTGAACGACCCGTCTTATGCCGCGGTCGATGCGTCGTCGGCCGGGGTGGGACGCTTGTCGAACACCTGGTCGATCAGGCCGAACTCCTTGGCTTCCTCGGAGCTCATGAACTTGTCGCGGTCCATCGCGCGTTCGATCTCCTCGAGCGGCTTGCCGGTGTACTTGGCGTACAGCGTGTTCAGGAAATGCCGCATCCGCAGGATTTCGCGCGCCTGGATTTCGATGTCCGCGGCCATGCCCTGCGCCCCGCCCGAAGGCTGGTGGATCATGATGCGGCTGTTCGTGGTCGCGACACGCATCCCCGGTTCACCGGCGGCAAGCAGGAAGCTGCCCATCGAGGCGGCCTGGCCGATACACAGCGTGCCGACGCGCGGACGGATATACTGCATCGTGTCATGGATCGCCATGCCCGCCGTGACGACACCGCCCGGCGAGTTGATGTACATGTAGATGTCCTTCTTCGGATTTTCCGACTCAAGGAACAGTAGCTGTGCGCAGATCAGCGAGGCCATGCCATCCTCGACACCGCCGGTGACGAAGATGATGCGCTCGCGCAGCAGGCGGCTGAAGATATCGAACGACCGTTCGCCGCGGTTCGACTGTTCGATGACGATCGGAACCAGCCCGGCCTGCGTCTGCCGGAGCCCGACGCCAGCCTGCGCCAGCGGGCTCGCGAAATCGCCGGTCTCGAACGGATTGTGCATGGAATTCTCTCTTATGCCCAGAAGAGCCCCTATGTCGCGTGATGACCGCGCATATTCAAGCCCCGGCGGCGCACCGACGCGCCGCCGGGGTCGTTTATCGCGTTCAGGGATGAAAATCCGATTAGCGGGGGTTCCCGGGTGCGGGCAGCGCCAGATAGGCGAGCCGCCGCACCTCTTGCCGTCCGCGTACCACGGTATCGAGGATCAGCCCGGTGAATATGTTCAGCGCGGCGAGCAGCATCAGTCCGGTCGACAGGATCGCGGTCGGGAAACGGGGCACCTGATGCGTATCCAGATAGGTCAGGATGATCGGCACGGCGAGCAATATGGCGAGCGCGGCGAACAGGGCCGCCACCGCACCGAAGAACCACATGGGCCGCTCGATCCGGTACAGCTTCATGATGGTGCGCAGGATGCGCCAGCCGTCCGAATAGGTGGACAGCTTGGACGCCGACCCCTCCGGCCGCGCATAATAGGGCGTGGTGATCTCGGCGCAGGGCATTTTGAGCTCAAGCGCATGGACGCTGATCTCGGTTTCGATCTCGAAGCCGACCGACAGGACCGGGAAGCTCTTGACGAAGCGACGCGAGAAGACGCGGTAGCCCGACAGGATGTCGGTGAAGCTGCGCCCGAACAGCTTGGCGAGCATCCCCGTCAGCATGGCGTTGCCGAAGCGATGCCCGCGGCGATAGGCCAGTTCGGCCTCGCTCACCCGCTGGCCGACCACCATGTCGAGCTGTTCCTCGACCATGCGGGCGACAAGGGCCGGTGCCGAGGCCGCGTCATAGGTCGCATCGCCATCCGCCATGACATAGATGTCGGCGTCGATGTCGGCGAACATGCGCCGCACCACCGCGCCCTTGCCCTGGATACGCTCCGACCGGACGACCGCCCCCGCCGCGCGTGCCACCTCGACCGTGCGGTCGCGGCTGTTATTGTCATAGACATAGATGGTCGCGGTCGGCAGCGCCTCGCGAAAGCCCGCAATCGTCTGCGCGATCGCCGCTTCCTCGTTATAGCAGGGCAACAGCACCGCAACACGGCGGTCTGCAAAGCCGCCCAAATCCGCAACCGACATGATGATCCCCAATCCCTCGCTCGCGGCGCCTTATGGTGGCACCGGGATGCTCCGCAACCCCCTTGCCCGTGGGTGCTTGATCATCAGACCGATCCCGGGACGGCCCAAGAGCATGTCATTCAAACAAGGTCGGCGATTTGCACCTAACATCAATTCGCGGGAAGCATGGCGCAGGAAATGTTAAAGGGAACAACCATGCTTACTGGGCGCGATTCGACACGCCTGAAAAGCCAGCAGCTTGCGGTGCTCACTGCCAGCTCGCTGATCCTGTCCTGGGTCGCGATCGCCAATGGCTTCCCCTTGGTCTTCGCCGATTCGGGGACCTATCTGCGGATACCGCTCGAACTCTATTATCCGACCGATCGGCCGCCCATCTATGGCCTCGCAATCGGATTGCCGCTTTGGCTGATAGGCATCTGGGGAATTGTTGCCGTTCAGGCGATCGGCAGCGCCCTGATCATCGCGATGACTCTGTCGATCGGCTGGGGGCGCCTGCGCCCCTTGGATGTGATGGCGACCTGTGCCTTTCTGGCCGTAGCGAGCAGCCTCCCCTGGTTCGTCGGGCAGATCATGCCCGACCTCGCCACCGGCTTCATACCGCTGGTGCTGTTCGCCCTGCTCGCCCGCCCCGCCGATACGCCGCTGTGGCAGCGCGCGGGACTGGGTGCGGTGTTGACGCTGTTGATCGCCGTGCATCTCAGCCATGTGCTGCTGGCGTCGGGGCTGCTGGTGCTCGCCGCCATCGCGATGCTGCTCACCGGCACCGCACGGCGCGAGACGGTCCGGCGATCGCTGCCCGCCGCCTTGGCCATCCTGTTGGCGCTCCTGGGCCTGAGCAGCCTGAACCGGGTGGCGGGTTATGAGTTCAGGCCCGCTCTGTCGTCCGATACCTTCCTATTGGCACGACTGTTCGACGGGCATGTGGCGCAACCGACGCTGGCCCGGCTTTGTCGACGGCAGGCGCTGGCGCATTGTGCTGTACGGTCGCTGGTCGACGATCCCGCCATCGCCAAGCCGGGCCAGGCCTATCTCTGGGACCAGCGCTCGCCGATCGGCACGATGCTCCGTCGCGATCGGGCGGGCGTCATTGCCGAGCAGCGGCGTATCATCCGCACCGTCCTGCACGACGATCCCGGCGGTGTCGCGACGCTGGCGTGGCAGGGCTTTGCCGAACAATTATCAACCGTCCGCAAGGGCGTCCTTCCACCCTATACGGCCGATATGCAGATTTCGCGCATTCTGAAGGCGCGGCTGCCCGGCGATTTCCAAGCCTTCGAAAATTCGCGGCAACAGCGCAATGCGCTCGGTCCGTTGAAATTCGCGCCGGATGTCGCGGTCGCCGTGGCGGTCGTCCTGCTGCTGCCCCTGATGCTGGTCTGGGCGATGCGGCGTCGACAATGGCCGCTGCTGGGCCTGACGGGGCTGGTCGTGGCGACGCTCCTGCTCAACGCGGCGATCACCGGCGATCTGTCCGGCCCCGACGATCGTTACCAGAGCCGCGTGCTATGGCTGTTGCCGCTGCTTGCATCATATTTCGCCATCGCCTTTGTTCGGCGTCGCACGCCGCAAACGCTTCCGGCCTGAACGACAAAAGGGCGACCGCTTGCGCGGCCGCCCTTTTCATCAGCTGGCGGGCCGAAGCCCGCTCAGACCGTTCTTACTCGGTCGGCGCAGCCTTCTTGGCGCGCGGCTTCTTCGCGGGTGCCTCGGCGGCGTCCGCTTCGCCTTCCGCCGGAGCAGCGGCCTTCTTGGCGCGCGGCTTCTTGGGCGCAGCTTCTTCGGTCGCTTCCGCTTCGCCCTCGGCAGGCGCCGCCGCCTTCTTGGCGCGGGCGGGCTTCTTCTCTGCGGCGGGTTCGTCCGAAGCGGCGTCCTCGGTCACGTCGGCCTTCTTGGCCTTCGCCTTCGACTTCTTGGCACCGTGGTCGTGATCATGGTCGTGATCATGGTTGTGGACGTGGGTGCCGGTCGCGAAACCGTCTTCGCTCTCGATCGCGGCTTCCAGTTCCTCACGGGTGGTTTCGCGATCGGTGATCTCGGCCTTGCCGAACAGGAAGTCGACGACCTTGTCCTCATAGAGCGGGGCGCGCAGCTGGGCGGCGGCCATCGGCTCCTGCTGGACATACTGGATGAAGCGCTGGCGATCTTCCGGACCATACTGCTGCGCGGCCTGGGCGATCAGGCGGTTCATTTCCTGCGCGGTCACTTCGACGCCATTGGCCTGGCCGATCTCCGAGAGGAGCAGGCCCAGACGGACGCGACGCTCGGCGATCTTCTTATAATCGTCGCGCTCCTTCTCCATCTCGGCCTTGGCGGCCTCGGGGTCCTCCTCATGGGTCGCTTCATGCTCGAGCTGCGCCCAGATCTGCGAGAACTCGGCCTCGACCATCGACGGCGGCACTTCGAAGTCATGACCATCGGCCAGCTGGTCGAGCAGCTTGCGCTTCATATAGGTGCGGGTCAGGCCGTTATGCTCCTGCTCGATCTGCCCCTTCAGCAGGCCGCGCAGCTGCTCCAGGCTCTCGAGGCCCAGATTCTTCGCCATCTCGTCGTCGATCTTGGCTTCGCCGGCGGTCTTCACCGACTTGATCGTCAGGTCGAAGGTCGCGGGCTGACCGGCCAGGTCCTTGGCGGGATAGTCCTCGGGGAAGGTGACCGAGATCTGCTTCTCTTCACCGGCCTTCACGCCGACCAGCTGGTCCTCGAAACCGGGGATCAGGCGACCGCCGCCGATCTCGACCGCCATGTCCTCGCCCGAGCCGCCCTCGAAGGCGACGCCATCGGCGGTCTTGCCGACGAAGTCGACGGTGACCTGGTCGCCCTGCTCGGCGGCCTTGTCGCCCGCATCGTCCCAGCGCTTCTGCTGGTCGGCGAACTTCTGGAGCTGCTCGTCCACCGCCTCGTCGGCGACCGGCACGGTCAGGCGGTCGAGCTTCAGCGCGTCGATCGCAGGCGTCGGGACCTGCGGCAGCACTTCGAGCGTGACGGTCAGCTTGGCGTCCTGGCCGGGCTCATAGCCTTCGGCCAGCTCGACCTGCGGCTGCATCGCCGGGCGCAGATTCTGCTCGGCGATCAGCGACTGCACGCCTTCCTGCAACGCGGTGTTCAGCGCGTCCTGGAGGAGCGCCGGGCCGTGCATCTTGCGCACCAGGTTCGCCGGCACCTTGCCGGGGCGGAAGCCGGGCATCTTCATCTGCGGAGCGATCCGCTTCAGCTCGGCATCGACCTTACCCTCGATGTCCTTGGCAGTGATGGTGAGCGTGTAGGCGCGCTTCAGCCCCTCGTTCAGCGTCTCGACAGTCTGCATCTAAAGGCCTTCAATCTGGAGAAATTCCGTGTGGCTGTCGCCCCGTTCTTGACCGGGGACTGGTGCGGGCGAAGGGACTCGAACCCCCACATCTTACGATACTGGAACCTAAATCCAGCGCGTCTACCAGTTCCGCCACGCCCGCACGAGGACACCGCCGATGGGCGGGCGTCTATATCACCATGGGCGGCTTCGGCAAGGGACAACAGGCAACATCGGCGTGTCCGATGCGTTTATGCCCTCCCCAGCCGGAAAAACGGCTCATTCACGGAGAGCGAGAATGGCAACCCAGCCCCCGCCCGAAAGCCCGCAGCCGACCCAACCGGCCCGGCCCGACACGCCGCCGCCCGAAATCGTTCCGCCCGGCCCGGACATCGACCAGCCCGCCCCCGGCGTCGGCCCCGGCGATCCCGGCACGCAGCAACCCTTGCAGATTTGAGGCAGATGATGGCGACCAACCCCGAAAACCATCCCGACAGCCCGCCCAGCGAGGCGCCCGAGAACAACCCCGACAGCCCACCGCGCGAGGACCCGAGAAGCGACATCGAGCAAGCCGTTGAGGCGCGCTCCGATGCGGTCAAGCGTGGCGAAGGCGGTGAGGAGCCGGTGACGTTTACCGATACCGGCGAGCACGACGGCGTCGGTGGTACCGGCGGCGTGGTGCGGAACCAGGATCTGGATGCGCAATAGGGTTTGGGGCTCGGTGAGACCCCGTTGCCCTCCCCCGGCCCCCCCCGCCTGCGGGAGGGGAGAGGCCTGTGGCGAGGCGGGAAGATTATCGCAGGCCGTTCGCTAGAGCCCACGTTACAATAGCGCACACCGCTAACCCAGAGCACGCCCCTCCCGCGGGCGGGAGGGGATGGGGGAGGGAAAGCCGCAGGCGATGACCTCTGCGAGGCTCCCTGCCCTCCCCCCACCCCCTCCCGCTTGCGGGAGGGGGTGTACGCGATCACCCCGCCAAAGCCTTCTTTAGCAGGTCATTCACCACCGCCGGGTTGGCCTTGCCGCCCATGGCCTTCATCGTCTGACCGACGAAGAATCCGAACAGCGCTTCCTTGCCTGCGCGGTACTGGCCCAGCTGGTTCGGGTTCTTCTCCAGAACCTCCGCGATCACCGCCTCGATCGCGCCGGTGTCGCTGGTCTGCTTCAGGCCGCGTTCCTCGACGATCTTCGACGGACCATCGCCCGTCTCCAGCATGATCTCGAACACCTGCTTGGAGAGACTCCCCGACAGCGTACCGTCCGCCACCAAGGCCAGCAGTTCGGCCGCCTGCGCAGGCGATACCGGGCTCTCGGTGATGTCCTTGCCCAGCCGGTTGAGCGCGCCGAACAGTTCGGCTGCGACCCAGTTCGCCGCCTGCGCGGGCTTGGCGCTCGTACCTTCCAGCGCGTCCAGTAGGCCATCGAACCAGCGCGCCGTCTCGACCTCGGCGGTCAGCACGCCCGCATTGTACGGGGTCAGCCCCAAAGCCTCGTAACGACGACGCTTGGCGTCGGGCAGTTCGGGCAGGCTGGCGCGGCATTCCTCCAGGAAGGCGTCGGTCAGCTCCAGCGGCAGCAAGTCCGGATCGGGGAAGTAGCGATAGTCATGCGCATCCTCCTTTGACCGCATCGAGCGGGTGGTTCCGCTCTCGACGTTGAACAGCCGCGTCTCCTGGACGATCTTGCCGCCATCCTCCAGCACCGCGACCTGCCGCTTGGCCTCATATTCGATCGCCGCCATCACGAAGCGGACCGAGTTAACGTTCTTCGTCTCGGTCCGCGTGCCAAGCTCGTCGCCCACCTTACGCACCGACACGTTGACGTCGGCGCGCATCGAGCCTTCTTCCATATTGCCGTCGCAGCTGCCGACATAGCGGAGGATTGCGCGCAGCTTGCGGAGATAAGCCCCTGCTTCGGCAGGCGAAGCCATATCGGGACGGCTGACGATCTCCATCAGCGCTACGCCCGAGCGGTTTAGGTCGACATAAGAGCGCGTCGGATGCTGGTCATGCATCAGCTTGCCCGCATCCTGCTCGACATGGATACGCTCGACGCCGATCCGCTTGGTCGGGCCGTCGGGGTTCTTCTCGTCCAGGCTGATCTCGATCGCGCCCTCGCCCACCAGCGGGTGATAGAGCTGGCTGATCTGATAGCCCTGCGGCAGATCGGCGTAGAAGTAGTTCTTGCGGTCGAAACGCGACCATTTGTTGATCTGCGCATCGATCGCCATGCCGGTGCGCACCGCCTGACGGATGCACTCCATGTTGGGCACCGGCAACATGCCGGGCATCGCGGCGTCGACCAGCGACACCTGCGTGTTGGGCTCCGCACCGAACGCGGTCGCCGCGCCGGAGAACAGCTTGGCGTTGGTGGTGACCTGGGCATGGACTTCCAGGCCGATCACGACCTCCCATTCCCCGGTCGCGCCCTGGATGCGATATTCGCTCATTTTCGATCTCGATGATGAAGATAGTTGATCGCCGTCAGGACGGCGTTGCTGCCCAGCAGGGCGACGATCCAGCAGGTCGACAGGATGCGCAGGACCGACGTCTCGAAACCAAGATGCCGCGCCTCGCGCAACCCGATATACGCCGCGCCCGCGCCCAGCAGCAGGAACAGGACACCCAGCCGCACCTCACCGCGCAGGATCACGCTGTTGCCCACGCACAGGCACAGGATGAAGCCCGCCACACCCAGGAAGAAACGTGCCAGCGTGTGATGGTCGAAGGGCTGGGCTTCCATATGGCTCAGCGACACGCCGACATAGGCGCTCAGGATCGCCCCGAACGCGACGTTCAGGGCGCCCTGCGCCTCCCGCAACACGGCGATGTTGCGGGCCGAAAAGGCGCGGTCGCTTACCACCAGGCCTGCGGACGCGCGGTGAAGCCCGCCCGCTGTTCGATCGCCAGGCTGGCGTTCAGCACGCCCTGCTCGTCCAGCGGCTTGCCGATGATCTGGAGACCGAGCGGCAGCCCGTCCTTGTCCAGACCGCCCGGCACCGACATGGCGGGCAGCCCGGCCAGCGAGGCGGGCACCGTGAACACGTCGTTGAGGTACATGGCCAGCGGATCGGCCTGCTTCTCGCCTAGCGCGAACGCCGCCGAGGGCGCGGTCGGGGTGAGGAGCACGTCGCATTGTCCGAACGCGCGCTCGAAATCGCGGGCGATCAGCGTGCGGACCTTCTGCGCCTGAGTGTAGTATGCGTCGTAGAAGCCCGCCGACAGCACATAGGTGCCGATCAGGATACGGCGCTTCACCTCGTTGCCGAACCCAGCGGCGCGGGTCGCGGCGTACATGTCCTGCAACCCCGCGCCCTCGGGCAAGTCGCGCAGGCCGTAACGCACGCCGTCATAGCGGGCGAGATTGGACGACGCCTCGGCAGGCGCGATGATGTAATAGGCGGGCAGCGCATATTTGGTGTGCGGCAGCGAAACCTCGACGATCTCCGCGCCCGCATCGCGCAGCCAGGCAATACCCTGCTGCCACAGCGCCTCGATCTCGACGGGCATACCGTCGACCCGGTATTCCTTCGGCACGCCGACCTTCTTGCCCTTCAGATCGGCCGACAGCGCGGCTTCCCAGTTGGGCACGTCGAGCTTCAGCGAGGTCGCGTCCTTGGCGTCGAAGCCCGCCATCGCCTCCAGCATGATCGCGCAGTCGCGCACGTCGCGCGCCATCGGCCCTGCCTGGTCGAGCGAGGAGGCGAAGGCGATCGTGCCCCAGCGCGAGCAACGGCCATAGGTCGGCTTGATGCCCGAAATGCCGGTAAAGGCGGCAGGCTGGCGGATCGAGCCGCCGGTATCGGTGCCGGTCGCGCCGGGAGCCAAGCCCGCCGACACCGCCGTCGACGACCCGCCCGACGACCCGCCGGGGGCGAGTGCCTTACGATCGAACAGCGAAACGGTCCCATCATCGTTATAGACCGTATCCGATTCGGGATTTTCCGCGGCCATCTTGACATAAATTGCGTCGGACTTCCGGCCGTGGAACACCTTTGTCCGCCAGGGCGAAACGACATTGCCGAACGCGCTGGTTTCGTTGGACGAACCCATGGCGAACTGGTCGAGGTTCAGCTTGCCCAGCATCCCCGCGCCCGCATTCCACAGATTCTGCGAAACCGTCGACTCGTATGGCGGCACGAAGCCTTCGAGGATCTTGCTGGCGGCGGTGGTTGCGACGCCCTTGGTCGCGAACAGGTCCTTCATGCCGATCGGCACGCCCGCGAGCGGCTTCAGCGTCTCACCGGCGGCGCGCGCGGCGTCGGCCGCATCGGCGGCGGCAAGCGCATGGTCGGGGGTCTTGACCAGAAAGGCGTTGAGCTGGTCGGCAGCGGCGACCTTGGCGTTGAAGGCCTCGGCGACTTCGCGCGCCTTGAACTGGCCGTCGCGCACGCCGTCACGAATGGCGGCGATGCCGAGCGTTGTCAGGTCGGTCATTATTCGATCACCTTGGGCACCGTGAAGAAGCCGTGTTCGGCCTGCGGCGCATTCTGCATGAGGAGGTCGCGGATGCCGCCGTCATTGACGACGTCTTCACGCAGGCGAAGCTGGTTCGGGATCACCGCGGTCATCGGCTCGACCCCTTGGGTGTCGACCTCGCCGAGCTGTTCGATCCAGCCCAGGATGTTCCCAAGCTCGGGGGCGAGGCGCGTCGCGTCCTCCTCGGTGATCGCGATGCGGGCTAGGCTCGCGATCTTCTTCACGGTTGCGGTATCTACGGACATGGATTTGCGGCTAGCATCGCCGCGCGGCTTCACGCAACGCTTTTGCCGTATCGGCGATTGCATCCGGGGCATGTGGAGGCATCATGAATAGCAATTGCGGGCCTTTCCATTTTGCTGCACCGCACAACGGAGTATGATTTGGCACGCAAATTCCTCTATGTCGTGGCGGCGCTCATCGTGCTGACGATCGCGGCGGCTTTTGCCTATCGGCTGTTCGGCAACCAGTTGCTGCGCTGGTCGACCGTACCGTCCGAGTCGTTCCAGACCCAGGCGGCGACGCGCGCGGAGGAATATCGCGACAGCAAGATGTGGCTGGCCCGGCCAGACCTCCCGGGCAACCCCGCCTTGTGGGTGCCGACCGGCTATACCCCCGGCCAGGCGGGTCGGGGCGCAGCGGTCTTCTTCATCCACCCAACCTCCTATATCAGCAAGGCGCACTGGAACGCCCCGCTCGACGATCCCGAGACCAATGGCCGAGCCGAGCTGTTCCTGCGCGGACAGGCCAGCGCCTTCAATGGATCGGGGGACATCTGGGCGCCGCGCTATCGCCAGGCGACCTTCGGCGCATTCCTGACCAGCATGGCGGATGCCGAACGCGCGCTCGACCTTGCCTACAGGGACGTCGACGCCGCCTTTACCGCGTTTCTGGCGCAGGTCGATCCCAACCGCCCGCTGATCCTCGCCGGACACAGCCAGGGCGCGCTGCACCTGTCGCGGCTGCTGACCGACCGGGTGGCGAAGGATGCCAGCCTAGGGCGGAGGATCGTCGCGGCCTATGTCGTGGGCTGGCCGATCTCGATGACCGCGGACCTGCCCGCCATGGGGCTGCCCGCCTGCGCGAAGCCCGACCAGACGGGCTGTATCCTCAGCTGGCAGAGCTTCGGCGAGCCCGCCGATCCGTCGCTGATCCTGGGCGTGTTCGACCAGACCGATGGCTATACCGGCGCGCCCCGGAAGGACACGGCGATGCTGTGCACCAATCCGCTGACCGGCACGCCTGGCGGGGAAGCGCCCGCCACCGCCAATCTGGGCACGCTCTATCCCTCGCCGGACCTGAAGACCGCCGCCATCGTGTCGGGCAAAGTTCCCGCCAAATGCGAAGGACGCGGCATCCTGACCATCGGCGAAGGGCCGAGCGTCGGCCCCTATGTGCTGCCCGGCAACAACTATCACGTGTATGACTATAGCCTGTTCTGGGCGAATGTCCGCGCCGATGCGGAGCGCCGTTTGAAAGCCTTTCGATGAGCCTGATCACCACCGACCGCAGCGAGTTTCGCGCCGCCCTCCCCTCGGGCGGGCGGCTGATCGGGCTGGACGTCGGCACCAAGACGGTCGGTACCGCCTTGTGCGATGCAGGATGGAGCTTCGCCAGCCCCGCGACCCTCATCCGGCGGACCAAGTTCACCAAGGACAAGGAAGCGCTGATCGCGATGATCGCGCTACAGGGGGTACGAGGTCTGGTCATCGGACTGCCACTCAACCTCGACGGCAGCGAGAGTCCGCGTTCGCAATCGACCCGCGCCTTTGCCCGCAACTGCGCCGATCTCGGGCCGATCCTGCTCTGGGACGAGCGCTGGTCGACGGTCGCGGTCGAACGGACGATGATCGAACAGGATATGAGCCGCGCCAAGCGCGCCGAGCGGATCGATAACCTCGCTGCCGCGCATATCCTGCAGGCCGCGATCGATGCGCTGGTGATGGCGTGAGACAATAAGCCCGCTTGCCCATCGCGCCGCCCCCCGCTACCCGGCGGCTTTAATGCAGACCTCGGATCATCGCCCCGGCACGCTCATTCAGGGTGGCGCCGTTTTCCCGCACCGGCATCTGACCGGAATCGACGGCCTTCAACCGCATGAGATCATGTTCCTGCTCGACGAGGCGGAACATTGGCTCGATCGCGGCGCGACCGACACGCCTGACACGCGGCTGGCGGGCCTGACCCAGATCAACGCCTTCTTCGAGAACTCCACCCGGACGCTGTTGTCCTTCGAGATTGCGGGCAAGCGCCTGGGCGCGGACGTGGTCAACATGCATGCGGCGCAGTCGAGCGTGAAGAAGGGCGAGACGCTGATCGACACGGCGATGACGCTGAACGCGATGCGCGCCGATGTGATCGTGATCCGCCATATGGCGAGCGGCGCCGTCCGCCTGATCGCCGACAAGGTCGACTGCCCCGTGCTGAACGCGGGCGACGGGAGGCACGAGCATCCCACGCAGGCGCTGCTCGACATGCTGACCATCCGTCGCCGTCGCGGCGGCGTGGCAGGCCAGAAGGTTGTGATCTGTGGCGACATTCTCCACAGCCGGGTCGCGCGTTCGGACATTCTCGCCCTTACCGCGCTGGCGGCCGAGGTGCGGGTCTGCGCGCCCTCGACGCTGATGCCCAAGGGGATCGAACGGATGTTCGTCACCCCCTTCACCGATTTCGACGAAGCGATCGAGGATGCCGATGTCGTCATGATGCTGCGCGTCCAGAATGAGCGGATGGCGGGCGGCTATATCCCCTCCACGCGGGAGTACCGGATGCGCTACGGCCTGACCGCCGAACGACTGAAGCGCGCCAAGCCGGGCGCGCTGGTCATGCATCCCGGCCCGATGAACCGGGGCGTCGAGATCGACTCGGAGGTGGCGGACGGCCCGCAATCGGCGATCACCGAGCAGGTGGCGATGGGTGTCGCGGTGCGCATGGCGTGCCTGGACGTCCTCACCCGCCGCGCCCGCAAACTGGAGGGCTGGGCATGAGCGTCACCGCTTTCACCAACGCGACGCTGATCTGCCCGGTCGCCGGGGAAATACGCGGCCAAACCCTGCTGGTCGAGAACGGCGTCATCATGGGCCTGGGCGAAACGCCGGAGGGCGCGACCGTCATCGACTGCGGCGGCAAGCTGCTTGCCCCCGGCATCGTCGATCTGGGCGTGTTCAAGGTCGATCGTGCCGCCTGCCGCGCGGGCGGGATCGTGCGCATCGGCCTGATGCCCGATCAGTCGCCGGTCCTCGACGATCCGGGCGTGGTGCAGCGCGCCGCGCTGATCGGACGACCAGACCTGTGGATTCACCCGATCGCGGCGGCGACCCGCTCGCTGGCGGGGACCGACCTGGCGGAAATGGCGGTCTGCGTCTCGGCGGGCGCCAAGGCGGTCGGCACCGGGCGCGGCTGGATCGCCGATTCGGGCGTCATGCACCGGGTCCTCGCCTATGCGGGCGATTTGGGGCTGACGGTCATCGCGCACGCCGAAGACGGTGGTCTGGCGGCCGATGCGGTCGCCACCGAGGGCGAGACGGCAAGCCGCCTCGGCCTTCCGTCTGCGCCAGCCACCGCCGAGTCGCTGGCCATCGCACGCGACCTGATGCTCGCCGAAGAAACGGGCGCGAAGCTCCACATCCGGCAGGTGACGACGGCGGCGGGCTTCGACCTGATCCGCGCGGCCAAGCGGCGCGGCGTGAAGGTGACCTGCGGCATCACCCCTGCGCATCTCCACCTGTCCGATATCGCGATCACCGATTTCCGCACCTTTGCCCGTCTCTCGCCACCCTTGCGCGACGAGAGCGACCGGCAGGCGGCGCTGGCGGCGGTCGCGGACGGGACGGTCGATGTGATCGGTTCGGGCCATGACCCGCACGGACCGGAGTCCAAGCGCCTGCCCTTCGTCGATGCCGAAGCGGGCATGGCGGGGGCGGAGACGCTGCTGCCGCTGGCGCTGATGCTGGTGCGCGACGAGCGGATCACCCTGCCCCGGCTGTTCGCGCTGCTGGCAAGCAATCCGGCCAGGATATTGGGCCTCGACACCGGCACATTGGAGCCGGGCAAGCCCGCCGACCTGATGCTGTTCGATGCCGACAAACCATGGATGGTGTCGGGCGACGCCTTCGCCTCGGCGGGAAATACGCCCTTCGACGGCTTTCCTGTGCAGGGCCGCGCGCTGCGCCTGTGGAAAGCCGGGCGGGAGATCGCCTGACTCTTTGCAGCGTAATGGCAATGGACTGATTCAGGCGAGCCCCTCCCCTTCAGGGGAGGGGTTGGGGTGGGGCATTTCGTCAGGCGCCGCGCTTGCGGAAGCGCCCCACCCCCGCCCCCTCCCCTGAAGGGGAGAGGCGATTTCGCCTCATATCATTCCGCTACGCTCACAATGACGGATGAGGCCTATCGCAATGGCCCAAAAAAAGGCCCTCCCCGAGGCGTCTCGGGGAGGGCTTTTTGTTTAGCCGCGACGGGGACCGCGCGGGCCGCCCTGGGTGGGGCGCGGCGAGTAGCGGCGCGGGCCACCGGGGCCACCGGCCGGACGACCGCCCATCGGGCGGTTGCCACCCGGACCACCACGACGCGCGCCGCCATGGCCCGAACCACCGGCGGGCGGACCATCGGCCTGCTCGATCGCGATATCGTCCTCGGCATGGTCCGCCTCGGTCCGCTTCAGCGCGGCGACGAAGCGCGACGCCAGCGCGGACGGGATTTCGAACATCGTCTCGTTCGGCTGGATGCGGATCGCGCCGATCTCATTGCGGGTGATGTGCCCGCGACGGCAGATCAGCGGCAGCAGCCAGCGCGGATCGGCATTCTGGCTGCGGCCGACGCTCATGCGGAACCAGACGGTATCGTCAAACCCTTCGCGACGCTCGCGCGGGGCCGGAGCATCACCCTCAACCAGTTCCTCGGCCTGGGGCAGCGCGGCACGGTGCGCGCGGACCAGGGCGGCGGCGATGTCCTCAGGCGACTTCTCGGCGAGCAGGCGGGTGGCCAGCTCCCGATCGCCCTCGTCCACCTCGACCGGCGCCAGAAGGGCGGCGAGCAGACGCTCACGGTCCTGCGCCCGGATTTCCTCCAGCGTCGGCGCGCGGCGCCATTCGGCGTCGATGCGGGCACCGCGCAGCATCCCCTCGACGCGGCGGCGGCGCGGATAGGGCACGATCAGGATCGCCGTGCCCTTGCGGCCCGCACGGCCGGTGCGGCCCGAACGGTGCTGCAAGGCCTCGGCATCACGCGGGATTTCGACGTGGATGACCAGCGTCAGGCCCGGCAGATCGATACCGCGCGCGGCGACGTCGGTCGCGACGCAGACACGGGCACGGCCATCACGCAACGCCTGCAGCGCATGGTTGCGCTCATTCTGCGAATGCTCACCCGACAGCGCCACCGCCGAAAAGCCGCGCTCGACCAGGCTGGCGTGGAGGTGGCGGACATTGTCGCGGGTGGCGCAGAACAGGATCGCGACCTCGGCTTCGTGCAGGCGCAGCAGGTTGACCACCGCCGCCTCGATATCGGCCGGCGCGACCGTCACCACCTGATAGGCGATGTCGGCATGGCCCTTGTCCTCGCTGATCGTCTCGATCCGCTTGGCATTGGTCTGATAGCGCTTGGCGAGCTGAACGATCGGACGCGGCATGGTCGCCGAGAACAGCAAAGTGCGGCGCTCGGACGGCGTGCCGTCCAGGATCTGCTCCAGGTCCTCACGGAAGCCCATATCGAGCATCTCGTCCGCCTCGTCGAGCACGACGAACTTCAGCGACGACAGGTCGAGCGCCCCGCGCTCCAGATGGTCGCGCAGACGGCCCGGCGTGCCGACGACGATATGCGTGCCGTGGCTGAGCGCACGACGTTCGCGCGAGGCATCCATGCCGCCGACGCAGGTGGCGATGCGCGCACGGGCGCCCGCATAAAGCCATTCCAGCTCGCGGCTGACCTGCAGTGCCAGCTCGCGGGTCGGCGCGATGACTAGGGCCATCGGCGCGCCCGGCTGGGGCAGGTGATCGCCGCCGTTCAACAGCTCGCTCGCCATGGCGAGGCCGAAGGCGACGGTCTTGCCCGAACCGGTCTGGGCGGACACGATCAGGTCGCGGCCCTGGGCGTCATCCTCGATAACGGCGGCTTGGACGGGGGTGGGCGCGGTATAGCCACGCGCGGAGAGGGCAGCCGACAATACCGGCGGCAGAGCAGAGAAAGGCATGGGGACTCCAACAGAAAAAATGGAGCGCGTACCGCCGAACCAAGGGACCCATCCCTCTTAGTTGGCGGATACACCCATGCGGCACGGGTGAATGTTTGCGTTCCGTGAAAGCGTGGCCCTTTACACCAATTGGCAGAAAACTCAAGCCACGCTTGCGGTAAACCTAACGGCCCGCCATGGAGCCGCGCCATGACTCCATGCGTTGAACCCCGATGAGTGTCGCCTTTCGCCGCGAATCCGATGAGGAACATCTCGAACCCAAATTCGAGCTGCCGATCCCGCCCGGCCCCAATCTGGTCACGCCGCGCGGGCTGGAATTGACCCGCGCGAAGGTGGCCGAGGTCGAGGCGGCGATCGCGGAGGCGGAGACGGAGGAGGACCGTACCCGGCTCCAGCGCGAACTGCGCTACTGGAACACCCGCGCCGCCACCGCTGAACTGGCCCCTTCTCCTGCCAAGGATGAAGTCGGGATCGGCAGCATGGTGACGTTCCGCCTGAACGGCCAGACCAAGACGCTGACCATCGTCGGCCATGACGAAGCCGACCCTGCGCACGACCGCATCGCCTACGCCGCACCGATGGCGCGGGCGCTGATGGGCGCGATGGCGGGGGAAACGGTGGCGTTTGGCGGGAAGCAGGATGCGGTGGAGGTGGTGGAGGTGAGGTAAGATACCGCCTTCTTCTGCATCCCCTCCCGCAGGCGGGAGGGGACCGAGGGGAGGGTAAGGAGTCTCACCGAGACCGACGCCCTTGGCCTTCCCTCCCCCATCCGCTCCCGCTTGCGGGAGGGGCGTGCCAAGCGGTCATCACACGGCACTATCGCATCGCCCTCCACGCGACTAAACCCCGCCCATGCAACACTATGACGCGATCATCCTCGGCGCAGGGGCGGCGGGGCTTATGGCGGCGGCGACCGCCGGGCAGTTGGGGCGGCAGGTACTGGTCGTCGACCATGCCGATGCGCCGGGCAAGAAAATCCTGATCTCGGGCGGCGGGCGGTGCAACTTCACCAATATCGGCACCGCGCCCGACCGCTTCCTGTCGGCGAACCCGCATTTCGCCAAGTCGGCGCTGGGCCGGTACACGGCGGCCGATTTTCTGGCGCTGGTCGGGGCGCATGGCATCGCCTGGCATGAAAAGACGCTGGGACAGCTGTTCTGCGATGGTTCCGCGCGGCAGATCGTGGCGATGCTGCTCGACGAATGCGACAAGGCGACGCGCGCCGGTGGCGTGGTCGATATCGCACTCGGTCAGCCGGTCGAGAGCGTCGGGCATGACGGCACGCACTTCCGGGTGACGCGCGGCGGCAAAGCCTTCACCTCCCCCCGCCTGATCGTCGCGACCGGCGGGCCGAGCATCCCGAAGATGGGCGCGACCGGCTATGCCTATGACCTCGCCCGCCAGTTCGGGTTGAAGGTCGTCGAACCCCGCCCCGCCCTCGTCCCCCTGACGCTGGGTGGCGAGGAGACGCTGTTCCGCTCGCTGTCGGGCGTCGCGTCGGAGGTCGTCGCGCGCGCGGGCAAGACCCGGTTCCGTGAGGCGGCACTGTTTACCCATCGCGGCCTGTCCGGTCCGGCGATCCTGCAGGTGTCGTCCTATTGGCGGCATGGCGAGGGCGTAGGCATCGACTTCCTGCCCGATTGCGCGCCCGACTGGTTGGTTGCCCTGAAACGCAGCGCCCCGCGCACCAGCCCCCGGCGTGCGCTGGGCCAGCATCTGCCCGACCGGCTGGCGGAGACATTGGCGGAACGGCTGGCGCTACCCGGCGAACTGGGGGCGGCGACCGACAAGCTGCTCGCGGCGGCGCAAGCGCGGCTGGCCGACTGGACCTTCCACCCCAATGGCAGCGAGGGTTATGCCAAGGCCGAGGTGACGGTCGGCGGCGTCTCGACCGCCGGACTATCCTCGCGCACGATGGAGGCCAAGGCCGTGCCGGGGCTCCATTTCGTCGGCGAGGCGGTGGACGTCACCGGATGGCTGGGCGGCTATAATTTCCAATGGGCTTGGGCGAGCGGCCGCGCGGCGGGCGAAGCCGTCTGATGTCAGAGCGAGGCGAGGCCGATCCCCGGCCGCGCCCATTGCGCCATCTGATCGTCGGCCTGACGCCGAACGAAACACGCCCCCCCTGCCGCGCGGTAACGATGGCAGAGCATATCCGCATCGGACCGGCTGAGCCCGCCGACCGACAGGCGGTAGAGCCGCTCACCCGACAGGCGGACGGTGCCGCTTTGCGGCGTATAGCCCGACAGGCCGTCGAAACGGTGGGTCAGGCGAGCCCAAGCCTTTTGCGCACCGTCTGCCCTGCCGAAGGCACCGATCTGGACGTTCCAGTCGCCGCCGCGTCGCATTACCGCGCGCCGATCCTCGGCCCGGCGAAGCAAGGCAGGTGCCGAGACGGGGCCAGCCGCTATGCGCTGTGCCCGTACCTGCTGCGATACCCGCGTGTCGTCGTCGCGCCGCGCCATCAACATGCTCGATGGCGCCATACGCGCGGTCCGCAAGGGCGGGCGCTCGGCGTTCATGGGTAGCGGCTGGACGACCTCACGATGGGCGGCGAAGACGATCCGCGACGTCGCCGGTTCGGCGACAGCCGGTTCAGCCTCGATCGCTGCGGGGCCAGCGGGCTGGGGCAGCGCCTGGACCATGTCCTGCACCACCGCCGCGGAGGGGGCGGCATTCAGCGCCAGCGCGATCGGCTGGCCGGTATCGATCGTCTGCTTCACGCCCAGCAGGAACGAAACCATGTCGGCAGGGCTGGCATTGGCGGTGAAGTTCGCCCATTCGCGCATCCGGACCTCGACGTCCGCAGGCGACATATCAGCCGACGCCGCCATGCGCGCCATGTCCCATTGGCCCGCCAGAGCGAGCGCCAGCGCCAGATTCTGCCGGGTCTTGACGCTCGCGCCCGGCTCGCGCGCCGCAGTGGTCAGCAGGCGCACCCCATCGCCCGGTGCTCCGGCCAGTGCCAGAGCGAGGCCGAGATCGGCGGCCGGAATGACCGCCGCGTGATCATCGAGCAGCATCCTGGCCCCCGCACCATTGCCGCCCGCGATCATCGCCAGCGCCAGATTCAGCGCGCTGCGGCCATCCGCCGGATTGAGCTGCAACGCATCGGTAAACGCCTGTCGCGCCGAAGCGAAGCGCCCTGCCTGAAGATAGCTCTGCCCTAGAAGCGAGCGATAGCCTGCGTCCTTCGGATCGGCGGCCACCAGGCGCTCCGCCAGGGCGGCGGCGGCATCGCCGTCGCGCTGTGCCAAGACCCGCCGGGTCTGGTCGGCAAGCGCGGCCGTCGCCTTGGACGGGGTCATCCTCGCGCTCAGCCGGGTGGTTCGCGGGCCGCTCGCGGTGCAGCCGGTCAGGGCGCCACCCACGATCAACGCGCCGACGCTGCAAGATAGAAGAGTGCGGAACATGGTCATCATGGTCATCCGGTTCTGCCCTGGGGAGCGGCCGATACGACATGGCAGGGCTGATAGGACGCCCGACGCATGACCCATTTCCCCGATCGGACCCCGTGCTAAGATCCCAGCCTATAAGGAACGGTTAAGCCCGTTCACTGCCCGCTTTACCCGCGCCCGGGGGCGGGGCATGGATGGGGCGAGAGACAATGGCGGAAGGACGAAGGATGATGCGCAAAGTCCCGATCGGCGGCATGGTCGCGCCCGCCGCGCTTCTGATCGCCGGTCTGGCTGCTACGCCCGCTCTGGCGGTTCCGGACGTGAAGGCGGGGGTCGATGCCTGGGCACAGGGCGATTATCGCAAGGCGGTCGAGGAATGGCGCGGCCCCGCCGTGGCTGGTGATGCCGATGCGCAGTTCAACCTGGCCCAGGCCTATAAGCTGGGTCGCGGCGTGCCGCTCGATCCGACGCTTGCCGAAAGCTGGTTCCGCAAGGCCGCCGTCCAGGGTCACGTCCAGGCCGCCGACAATTACGGCCTTGCGCTGTTCCAGGCGGGCAAGAAGGCGGAGGCCGCGCCGTGGCTGGAAAAGTCGGTCGCGCACGGCGAACCGCGCGCGCAGCTGGTGCTGGGCACCATGCTGTTCAACGGCGACGGCATCCCCCGCGACTATCCCCGCGCCTATGCCCTGATGACGCTGGCATCGCAGGCGGGATTGCAGGCGGCGTCGCAGACGCTGGCGCAGATGGACCAATATATCACCCCGCCCGACCGCCAGCACGGCGTCGAACTGGCCCAGCGTTACCGTGCGCAACTCACCGCGCTTCCCACGCCTGCGCCCATCGCGAGCGGATCGAAGCGCGTGATGGTCGGTCCCGACCCCGTCACCGGCCAGACCGCTTCCGGCGACGCGCCAGTTCCCCGCGCGGCATCCTCTTCGCGACCCGCGGTGCAGCCGGTCCCGGTCGAACCGTCACGCCCCGCCGCGACGGGATATGGC
>Ga0233425_10001230_pt1 | contig 59572 bp, 78 predicted proteins | sample Watercolumn_Towu_2_FD_181712 | JGI IMG/M metagenome (GOLD analysis project Ga0233425, IMG submission 181712) | Freshwater microbial communities from Lake Towuti, South Sulawesi, Indonesia - Watercolumn_Towuti2014_140_MG | ecosystem: Environmental > Aquatic > Freshwater > Lake | place...
ATAATGATTTGCTCGACGGTATATTTGAGGCGTGGCATCTTGCCCTCCTTCTGGCCCAGGGCTAACATACCGCCTGGACCGGTTTAAAGGGGGCAGGTCAGTCGAATAACTGGTCTACGGCTGGCTGACGCGAGGTGAGGCGATGAGATGAAAGGAGTTCACGCATCGTGAACAAGTATCGACTAAGCAGGCTTGTGGTCATGGTTACGATCAGTCTGGTGGGAGGAGAGGGCGGACTTTCTGCGTGGTCCGACCCGGCGGCGCTTGTTTGGCCGGTTCAAGTGCCATACGAGGCTCCGCCCAGGAGCCAGGATTTCCCCGATGTGTCCATCCCCCCCAATACGAATCCGTTGACCCCGGAAGAGATCAAACGCGCGGAGGCGTTGTTGCCGTTGCTGGAAGGCCGGCAGGAATTCTGGGCGATGGGCGAGTTTGTGCATTTGGGTGAGCCGTCGGTTCCCGTGTTGGTCAAGGCGCTGTCCATGCCGAGCGTGCGAATCCGGTATAACGCCATCGAGACGCTGTCCATGATGAAAGGGGTCTCGGGGGTGCCTGCGCTCATCACCACGGCCAAGGAGCCCAACGAGCTTCCACGCGTGCGCGAACATGCCCTGCGGGTCGCGATTCGGTTGGATCAGGCCAAGGCGCCGGAGGCAATCGAGGTGATGGCGAGAGACTTGAATCCCTCTGTCCGGAAGGCCGCGGCCTTCGAGTCGCGCTATGTCCGGCACAAGGCGGTGATCCCCGTGCTGATTCCGATGGTGTCGGATGATGAACGCTTTGTGGCCCTCTCGGCGTTGCAGTCCTTGTGGCTCCTGACGCGCCATGAGACCGAGTTCCACGATTGGGACACGTCCACCAAGCAGGACCGGGCAATCTGGTCGAGCGAATGGGTGGAGTGGTGGACTATCAACAAGGATGTCTTTGAACTTCCCGAGGCGCCGCGACCTAAGCGAAATTCATAGCAGGGCTAGCACTGACGGAGTTGCAGGCTCAAACAGCCCTGTGTTACGAATACAGCGTAGCGGTCAGTCGAACTTCTTCTAGCTAATCGGCATGTTGAAAATCGCCAAGCTCGGCAATCCGATTCTCCGCAAAGTGGCGGCTCCCGTCGATCCGCGCACGATCAAGTCGAGCGAACTCCAGGGCTTGATCGACGACATGTTTGAGACGATGTACGACGAACCGGGGATCGGGCTGGCGGCGCCTCAAGTCTCGCGTTCCATCCAGCTGGTCGTGATGGGTTGCAAGGGAGAGGGTGGTTTTCCGGAGACTGTGCTCATCAATCCCTCGATTCTGTATTACGGCCCGGAGCAGCTGGAGAATTGGGAAGGCTGCCTGAGCGTCGACGGGTTGCGAGGGAAAGTGACCAGACCATCGCTGGTGCGGGTCAAGGGATTGGACCGCAAGGGCAGATCACTGGACTTCGAGGCGACGGGATTGTATGCCGTCTGCATTCAGCACGAGCTGGATCACTTGATCGGGAAGGTCTTTTTGGATCGCATGACGGATCTTTCCAGCCTGACTCAACTCCACGAGTTCTCGCAGTACTGGCACAAGGAGCCGACCAACGCCATCTAACACCTGCCCAGTCGGATCCTCTGTGAACCCCCTTTTTCGCTTTCTGCGCTACCTCCGACCCCATCGCGGTCTTGCGATCACGACTCTCCTGTGCGCCGCCTGCGCCACGGGGATGGAGCTGCTGCCCCCCTGGGCGATTAAGGTCGTCATCGACGACGTGATTCAGGCCAGGCAAGCCGCCTTGCTCCCCTGGGTGTTGGGCCTGTTGGTCGGCGCCTACCTGGCGAAAAATGTGTTTGCCTCGCTCCGGATCCGATTCAACAATCAACTGGAACAAATCGTGGTGCACGACCTGCGCCGGCATGTCTTTTCCGCCTTGCAAGGCCTCTCGCTGAGTTACTTTGAACATCGATCGACCGGCGAAATCATGTCGCGGGTGACCAACGATACCGAACATGTCGAGCGAATCTTCATCGACGGGCTCGAAGGCGCGTTGACGGCGTCGTTGACCCTTGCCGGGATCACGGTCGTGCTGTTTGCCCTCAATTGGAAATTGGCCGCCCTGTCGTTGTTGCCGATTCCTCTTCTCATGCTGTCGGCGAGTTGGTTTACGTCGAGAATCCATGGCTACTACCATGACATCCGAAAGAAATCCGCCGATCTGAGCGGGTACCTGCAGGACGCCCTCTCCGGCATCAGGGAAACCATGGGTTTTGCGCGGCAGGCGCATGAGCAGGCGCGGTTCGACCGGATGAGCGGGGCCTACAGCGAGGCGAATCTGAGGGCCATGGTACTATGGTCGCTGTACTCGCCGGGGATGATTCTGCTGGCCGGTCTCGGGACCGTACTGATTCTCTGGTATGGCGCGGGTGAGGTATTGGGGGAACGACTGACGCTCGGCGAACTGGTGTTGTTTCTATCCTACCTGGCGATGTTTTATGTTCCGATCAATCAGATTCACTCGCTGAATCACATGCTGCAGCACGCGCTGGCCGCCAGCGAGCGGGTGTTCGAAGTGCTGGACGCGGTTCCGGAGGTGGTGGACCGGCCTGGCGCGGTCATCCCGGCGTATCGACTGCGGGGAGCCGTTCGGTTCGAGGACGTGCGGTTTCATTATCGCCCTGAACTGCCGGTGGTCCAGGGTCTCTCCCTCTCCGTCGCGGCGGGCGAGCGGGTGGCATTGGTGGGGCCGAGCGGGGCCGGCAAGAGCACCATGCTGAAGTTGCTGATGCGGTTCTACGATGTCACAGGGGGAGCAGTGTTGATCGACGGACAGGATATTCGCGATCTGCCCGTGGCCTATCTGCGGCAGCAGATCGGTCTCGTGCAACAAGAACCGTTTTTGTTCAACGGGACGGTGCGGGAGAATATTCTGTACGGCGATCTCGGCGCGGATCAAGAGCGTCTTGAGGCGGCGGCGTGTGCCTCTCGGGCGCACGAATTCATCGACGCACTTCCTGAAGGGTACGACACCTGGATCGGGGAACGTGGCGTCAAGTTGTCTGTCGGGCAAAAGCAACGGGTGTCGATCGCGCGGGTGTTGTTGAAAAACCCGCCCATCGTGATTTTTGACGAGGCGACGTCGAACATCGACACGGAAACAGAAGTGAAGATCCGCGAAGCGCTGGCTGAACTGACCAGGGGGCGGACTACCTTCGTGATCGCGCACCGCCTGTCCACGCTGCAAGATGTTGACCGGATACTCGTCGTCGATGGAGGTCTATTGGTCGAGGACGGCTGCCATGAAGACCTGCTTCGTCGAGGAGGAGTTTACGCCGGTTTGTATGAAGCGCAGTTCCAGGTATGACAGGATGCTGAAAACGGCCGCCAGCTTTGTTCTCGCATCGCTCAGATCCTCAACGTACCCCAGAGGGTACGCCTCGGCCCCTCGCTCGCTGCGGCTGCGCTGGACAGCCGTTTTGAGCATCCGTTGCTTTCGCTAGCTTCGTCAGAATGCAGAGATAATGCAAAGCGTACGCTGATGCGCATAGCCTTGGCGGTTGCGGGTGCGAAGGAGAGGCTGGTACACTCCCTTGGAACGAATGATCGGATGTGACCTGTCGATGGTGCTGATTCATGAGAGCGATTCCCTGGACGATGAGCATTCACGGGGAAACTTCTATCATGTCTGTCGAGGGCGGATTGATCGCACGCCATTGAAGGTTCCGGAGGCGGGTCGTTCGTATGAATGCGAGCGTTGCGGAGTCGACCTCGACCCGGAAGACTTTTTCATCGCCCTTCAAAAAGGATCGGTCTAGCCGATATGGGTGGGAGCGTCGGAAGAAAAATGGTGTCGGTCTCGCGCGGCCTCATCATGTTGTGTGAAACGTGTCACGACCAGGTGGTGGCCGAGAAACTGCCGGACGCGAAGAACTTTGTGACAGACTTCGACGCGCTCTTCGACACGATCTGCCCAGGCTGCACCGACATCAACCGGCCCCTCATCGACGACATGCTGGGCAGCTCCGAATAGCCGTCAACCAGCTGTTTGGGTGAAGATCCTCCGAGGGGAGTCGTTCGGGTCCGTCAGAACGGGGGACCAGCTACTTACACTCTTTCCCGTTGAAGTACAAACAGGTTGATTCCCCCGATTTTACCTTCCACGTTTTGAGCAGCGGTGCCTGATCGTCCCCCCGCATCTCCACCACGAAATCCACCAGACCGGAAATGGGGAGTTTCTCAATGTGGGGTTTGGCTGCGTCCGGCACGTCAACCCAGAACACGGATCCGTGGGTAGAAATCAAGATGCGACTCGTTTCCTTCTCGACGCGAATGACGGGACTGTAGAAGCTCTTGTCCACGGCGAGACTCGTGCCCGTCAGGCCGAAGGCCTGCAGCACGGCGAGAACAATCGTGTGCATGAACGGCATGACGATCGCTCCCTCCGAAGGGTGGCCGAAGGTGGCGACATTATCTCACTCAATGAGGGAGAAGAAAACTGCAAAATGCGGGTCAGTAAACGGCAAAGGCGGCTGTGGTGACCTGCCCCGACTTAATCCAGTAGCAGCGGAGGTCCGGCACGGGATGCATGAGGGAAATCAGGAGATAGGCTGGTATCGCCAGGTTTATTTTGGGCCAGATTTCTTCGTAATCGGTGGCGATCTTGATGTCGGTGACGGAGGGGCGCGCCGGATCGTGAGGATGAGAATGATAGACGACCTGAAGGTCGAGGCCGTTGTTGCGCATATCTTTCTTGGCGGCAGAAAAATCCTGCATGTCCATGACAAAGGCGATTTCCGCGCGCTCAGCGGGTGAAAGCCGCTCCAAGTGTGCTGCCTTGGCCGTATCGAACGACGAGAGATTCTGCGCTCCTTCCAGCGCAACAATGTTCTTGATCCGGTACAGGCGACTGACGACACCGTTGGTGCCGGCCAGGAGCCCGCAACATTCGTGCGGGGCCAGTTCGCGCGCATGGGTGACCATGTCGTCGAGGATGTGTCGGGGAAGAACGAGATCGGCCACGTTAAATGGTGCAGCTGACGGTATAGTCCAGACTGAGGTCCTTGATTTTGGGATTCGGGCCGCACAGGGGGCAGGCAGGGTCCTTCGGGCGTCCCACCTTGCGGAACTTCATGTCGAGCGCATCGTAAATCAGCAGTTTGTCGGCGATTGTCTCGCCGATACCGAGAATCTCTTTGATGGCTTCAGAGGCCTGAAGAATACCCATCGTGCCCGCCAGCACGCCGAGCACGCCGGCTTCCTGGCAGTTCGGGACCAAGCCGGCCGGCGGTGGTTCCGGATACAGGCAACGGTAGCAGGGATAGCCCTGATGCGGCTTGATTGCCGTCAATTGGCCCTCAAACCTGAACATGCTGGCGGAAATCAGCGTCTTTTTCGCGAAGTAGCAGGCGTCATTGACCAAAAACCGCGTCGTGAAATTATCGGAACCGTCGAGAACGATGTCATACTCCGAGATGAGGGGGAGGATATTGTTGGCGTCGACCAGCTGATGATAGGTCTTGACCGTGATCTCCGGATTGATGGCCGACAGGGTCTTCCGGCCCGACTCTACTTTTGGTTCTTCGAGGGTGGCGGTCGAGTGCATGATTTGTCGCTGCAGATTCGACAAATCGACAACATCGCCGTCAACCAGCCCGATCGTGCCGATGCCGGCTGCAGCCAGATAGAGGCCGGCCGGCGAACCAAGACCGCCCGCGCCGATCAGCAGGACCTTCGCCCGATTGAGTTTCAGTTGCCCTTTCCCTCCGACATCCTGGAGAATGATGTGCCGGCTGTAGCGCTGGATTTGTTGTTCAGTCAGTTCCATCGGAATTCCGCTAAACGTGAAATGTAAATACCAAAATCGCGGTCCAATATTTTACCTTTCACGTCTCACGTTTCACGCTGCTCTCATTCCACTACATTCAACTCGATTGGATCGACGATGCAGCCCTTGGTCCGTAGACCGGCGACTGCGCGTTCGATTTCGGCCGCGTCGCCAGAAAGTTCTACGTCGACCCAGCCGGTCGTTTCCCGAACGTCGGCACGGCGGACGTTCGTCACGACGTTGTATTCCCGCCCAATCTGGTAAATGATCGGCTCCTTGACGATCGCTTCGGGGAACCGGACATGAAAACGCAAATGTGCCATGGTTATCCTCCCGCGATCGCCGGGACGATGGAAACTTCATCGCCGTCCTTGAGGGAAGTCTCTTTCCCTTTGAGGAACCGGATGTCTTCTTCGTTCACGTAAATGTTGACGAACCGGCGCAATTCCCCGCTCTCGTCGCAGAGACGATCTTTGATGCCGGGATGCGCGCTATTCAGGGTCTCGATCATCTCCAGGACGCTGCCGGCTTTGGTCTCGATTTCTCCCTGGCCCTTGGTCAGGGGGCGGAGGGGAGTCGGAATGCGAACTTTGATCATGCGGCATCACCGCCATTCTTGCCCATGTTGAAGGCTTTCTCGAAGTCCACCAGGCTGGGTTGGATTTGTACAGGACGGCCGACCGAGTCGATCACAGCTTCCTGCGTCTTCAGACCGTTGCCGGTGATGTAGGCCACCGTGACTTCATCTTTCTTGATCGTCCCTTGTTTAACCAGTTTCTTCAGCACGCCGATCGTGACGCCTCCGGCCGTTTCCGCAAAGATGCCCTCGGTCTGCGCCAGAAGCTTGATGCCGTCCACCACTTCTTCATCGGTCACCATGTCCATGGAACCTTTGCTCTCGGCGGCGGCCTTGAGCGCGTAGTAGCCGTCGGCCGGGTTGCCGATTGCGAGCGACTTGGCGATGGTCTTGGGCTTTACCGGTTTGAAGAAGTCGCGACCAGCCTTGAAAGCGGTGGAGATGGGCGAGCACCCCTCGGCCTGCGCGCCGTTGATCCTGGTGCGGACATGGTCGATCAGCCCGAGCGTTTTCATTTCATGCAGGCCCTTCCAAATCTTCGTCAAGAGCGAGCCGGACGCCATGGGGATGACGACCTGATCGGGGGCCTTCCATCCCAGTTGTTCCACGGTCTCGAAGGCGATGGTCTTGGATCCTTCCGCATAGTAGGGGCGGATGTTGATATTCACAAACGCCCAGCCATGCTCGGCGGCAATCTCGCTGCAGAGCCGGTTGACATCGTCGTAGTTGCCTTCCACCTCTACCACGTGCGGTTTGTAAATCAGGTTGCCCAGCACCTTCGCGGCTTCGAGATCGCCGGGGATGAACACGTAGCAATGCAGATTGGCGGAGGCAGCGTGCGCCGACACCGAATTGGCCAGGTTTCCGGTCGAGGCGCACGCGACAGTTTCAAATCCCAACTCGCGGGCGCGAGTCAAGGCGACGGCGACCACGCGATCCTTAAAGGACAGCGTGGGGTGGTTCACCGTATCGTTCTTGACGTAGAGCTCGTCCAGGCCCAGGTAGGCGCCGAGATTCTCGGCGCGCACCAGCGGCGTGAATCCGGCATGCGGGCCGACGAAGTTCGTCCCCACGACCGGAAGCAGATCGAGGTACCGCCACATACTGTACGGACCTTCCTCGATCCTCTTGCGAGACACCGTCTTCTTGATCTCCTCGTAGTCATACTTCACTTCGAGGGGACCAAAGCACATTTCGCAGACGTGAATCGCTTTGGTCGGGTACTGCTTCCCGCACTCTCGGCAGACCAGCGCTTTCATTTTGCTCATCGAGGCACCACCTTCGACAATCTGTGGTTAGGGATGTGCAGCGCAGCCGGCATAGGGATCGCCATCGTCGATCAATTCGGTGATCGTCGGGTGTTCGCCGCAGAGGAGGCACTGGGGATTGCGGCGGATTTTGATTTCTCTGAACTGTGTCCTGCGCGCGTCGAAGTCGAGCATGCGGTTCGCCAGCGGCTGGCCGATGCCCAAGACGAGCTTCAACGCTTCCGTGGCTTGAATCGTGCCGATAATACCTGCCAGTACGCCGATCACGCCCGCTTCCTGGCAGGATGCGACCAGGCCGGGCGGCGGGGGCGCCTTGAAAGTGCAACGATAGCAGGCCGACTTCCTGGGGATAATCGTCGTCACGCGGCCGTCGAAGCGCAGGATGCCGCCGTGCACGAGCGGCTTATCGGTAAAGAAGCAGGCGTCGTTGATCAGAAACTTGGCCGTGAAATTATCGACTCCGTCGATCACGACATCGTAGTCGTTGAATATTTTCAGCGCATTGCCGGCGGTCAGGCGTTCCTCGTACATAGACACGTTTACGTCGGGATTCAACGCTTGAATCTTCTCCTTGCCCGACAAGACCTTGGGCCGCCCGATATCCGATGTGTGGTGGAGAATCTGGCGTTGGAGATTGGTCAGATCCACAACATCGCTGTCGATGAGCCCGATCGTGCCGACCCCGGCCGCAGCCAAATAGAGAGCCGCTGGCGATCCCAGCCCGCCGACGCCGACGAGCAGAATGCGGGACTTGGCAATCTTTCGCTGTCCCTTGCCCCCGACTTCTGGAAGCAGGATATGCCGGCTGTAGCGGTTGATCTGCTCTTCGGTGAATTCCATCTTCGATGCAGCTGACAAGGGCACAGGCTGACGGGTGAGTAAGGTTGGAATGTCAGCCTGCTCGCTCTCCTGCCTGTTAGCTCCTCAAATATTGAAATACTTCTCGATGCTGATATAGCGTTCGCCTGTGTCGCAGAGAATCGTCACCACGTGCTTACCAGGCCCCAGTTCGTCGGCAATCTTCTGGGCGGCGAATACGTTCGCTCCTGCAGAAATTCCCACCAATAGTCCTTCCTTCTTGGACAGCTGCTTTGCCGTCTGATAGGCCTCGTCATCGGTCACCGTGATGACCCGGTCGAGGATCTTGCGGTTGAGGACCTTGGGAATGAAACCCGCGCCGATCCCTTGAATCTTGTGCGGCCCCGGATCACCGCCGGACAGGACCGGCGAGCCGGCTGGTTCGACGGCGACCACCTTCACGTTCGGGTTCTTTTCCTTGAAGACTTCGCCGCATCCTGTGATCGTGCCACCCGTGCCGACCGCGGCGACCAGCGCGTCGATCTTGCCTTCCAGCGCATCCCAGATTTCAGGCGCCGTGGTCATCCGGTGCATGGCCGGATTAGCCGGATTAGAAAATTGATCCGGCATGAAGTAGGACGGATTCTGCGCCAGGATGCTTTCCGCTTCCTTGATCGATCCCTTCATCCCCTCCCAGGCGGGGGTCAACACCAGCTGCGCGCCGTAGGAGGACAGCAGACTCGCCCGCTCCATGCTCATGCTTTCTGGCATGACCAGGATCAATTTATAGCCCCGTACCGCCGATACCAGGGCCAGCCCGATGCCGGTGTTTCCGCTGGTCGGCTCGACGATCGTTCCGCCCGGCTTGAGCTTGCCTTGCCGCTCCGCCTCATTGATCATGTTGAGGCAGATACGGTCCTTGACGCTGCCTCCGGGATTGAAAAACTCAACCTTGCCGTAAATGGTTGCGGAGCCGGGCTTCGAGAGCCGGTTCAACCGGACAAGCGGCGTGTTGCCGATGAGTTCGGTGATTTCTTTGTGGAGCCTCGTCGTCACCGCCCACCTCCCATGTAGAAGAGAAACTCGATCTGGTCTCCTTCGTTGAGGCGGGTGGTTGCCAGGTGGTCGCGCTCCAGCACTTTGTCATTCACCTCGACGGCCACCATCTGCGGTTCGATCTTTTTCGTCATGAGCAGATCGAGGACGGTTCCACCCTGGACTTCCTCGGATTTCCCGTTGATCTTGACCTGCATGGATTTTCCCAAGTTGGCATAGAGATTAGGGAATTTTGTCAAACTAACAAAGCAGACCGTTCCTTGTCAAGGTTACACGTCGGACCGTGCGAGTCGGCAAGTCTGGATTGGATGCAGGCCATCAAATGGCTTGCCGGGATTTCATCCGGCAGGAGCGGCGTACGCGGGCGATTGCTTGACTTTAATCCGGCGGCCCCGCCACTATGCCGATTCTCGTGGAGGTTCGGCGATGTGGAAAAGGAATTTCCTCTTCCGCGATTCGGAAGACAGTCCGTTAGCGGAGTCCGAAAACAAACTGTTTCATGACACGGAGCCGGCCGTGGACAGCGCCGGGCTCACCCTCGACCGGTTTTTATCCGTCTGGGTTCAAGGCGAGGGTGAGGAGGACAAGCCAGCGGTCTTCACCAATGTGTATGTCCGGACCGCGACGCTGGATGTGACCAAGCGCGTGGGTTTTCTCCAGCCTCTCCAGGGACGGTCCCATCAGATCAAGCAGATGCTGACGCCTGGCCAGAAACAATTTCTTCGGCAATGGTTTCAAACACATGCCCCGCAGGCATGGGGGGCATCCGAAGACCATTTCCGCGAGCTGTTCGACGCGGCATGATGCGGTCTCGATCGCCCTTTGGACGCCTGAGGTGCCGTGCGGGCCTCGCCCTCTGGCTGGCAGCGGGCGTCTTGAGCCTGCCGGTCGGGGAGGCCGCTGCCGCCTCGGTGGAGGTGCGGTACTCACCCGAGGATGAGCCGCTCAGGCGGGTCGCGCAGATCTACGATCATGCCACGCGCTATGTATTCGTCGCCGTGTATGGCCTCACATCGCCTCTTGCGGTCAAGTCGCTCGTGGCGGCCAGGAAACGGGGTGTGGATGTCCGTGTGATCACCGACCGTGGAAGGCTCGATGATGCCAAGCAGCGGGCGGCGCTGTCGACCCTTCGACAAGCCGGGATTCCCATCAAGGTGAATCGGCACGATGGCCTCATGCATCTGAAGCAAGTGGCGGTCGATGACGAGATCAACACCAACGGCTCGATGAATCATACGACCAGCGGGAATCGCTACAACGACGAGCGGCTGGACGTTATCCGGGACTATACCCTGACCGTAAGGGCACGCGAGAAGTTCTTGTCGATGTGGAAAGACGAAGAGCGATTCGAGGACTGGCGGTAGGCTTCTCGGAGTAATTATTCATGGTGGAACAGACCGACATCGCGGTGGTCGGAGCCGGCGGCGGTGGGGCTGTGCTCGCCCTCGCGCTTGCGCAGAAGGGGATCAAGGCGGTCGTGCTGGAGCAGGCGTCCGGGCCGCCGCAGGGACTACGTGGAGAAATTCTTCAACCCAACGGGCAGCGAGTCCTCGATCAGCTCGGCCTGCTGGACAAACTGCCGGCAGATTCCACACATCCGGTGCGCAAGTTCCATTTCTGCCGCGTCGGCGGTGAGCGGCTCTGCACCGTGGACTATGGTGATCTTCCTCCGCCCTACAATCGAGCCGTTGTCACTCTGCCGAATGTGGCTCACCATGCCATCCTGGACGCCATTCAGGCCGAGCCGTCCGTATCGCTGTGGTATGGGGCGACATTCACGGGCTTGCTTCACGAGCAGGGGCAGGTCGTTGGGCTGACGGCCATACGAGGGGCGGATCTGGTGACACTGAAGGCCAAGGTGGTCGTCGGTGCCGATGGCGCGTTTTCGAAAGTCCGCGAGGCCTTGCAGATCCCGGCCGACCTCCATCTGTATCCGCAGGGGTACCTGATTGCCATTCTGGACGCGCCTGCTCCGTTGACCGAGGCGAAGTATTTTGTCGGCAAGCGGACGATCCTCGGGATGTTTCCCACGGCCGGAAACAAGGTCTATCTCTTCTACATGATCGATACCGGCTCCTATGACCGCGTCAAGGCGCGGGGCATTCCCGCCTTACAGCAGGCATGGACCGCAATTGATCCGTCCTGCGAGGCGCTGTTTCGATCCTTGACCGACTGGGCGCAAACCGCATTCATGCCGACCGGACGAGTCCGGACGCCGACCTGGGTGGCGGACGGGGTAGTCCTGATCGGGGATGCAGCCCATGCCATGAATCCCCATGCCTCACAGGGTCGGATGCAGGCGATGGTGGATGCGATGACCCTGGCGGAGCTTCTGCCAGAATGTCTGACCGCCGGGGATTATGGCGCTGCCAAACTCAAACGGTACGAACACTCCCGCCGGCCTCAGGTGACAATGCTACAACAACTCGCCGATGAGCAGGTGTTGCTCTGGAATACGGCAAATCCCGCGATCGCCTGTCTCCGCGACCGTGTGTTCCGCACCCTGGACCGGAACGCCCGCTTGCGGTACCGCGTGCTGTCCACCACGGCCGGACTTCGCGACGCTCCTCCCTTCAATGTGATCGAGCGTATGATGGCCGCGGGATTTCTTCCGGACCCTGCGGCTCACGACATGATGGCGGGGAGCGCGAGGTAACCGGATGTCTTCTGTTCACTGGACTATCGATGGATTGCCTGACGAGACGCAGCAATTATTACAGTCCTATGTGAAGGATGTGGTGCAAGTATTTGGCAAACACCTGGAAGCCGTGCTGCTCTATGGGAGTGCCGTCAGAGGCGAGTTCCTGCCAGGTCGATCGAATCTCAACGTGCTGTTGTTCATGTCGTCCTATGAAACCGCTGTCCTGAAGAAATATGCCGGGATTCACAAGCGATGGAGCAAAGAGCAGATCGTCGTACCGTTATTCCTCACGACCCAGGATCTCCAATCGGCTGCCCTTGTATTTCCCCTGGAATACCAGGAGATCCAGGAATGCCATCGCCTGCTGTGGGGACAGGATCCGTTCGTCGGGTTCAAGGTCGATGCGCGTCATCTGGCCGGCGAAGTGTTGCAGGCCTTGCGGGGAAATCTTCTGCGCGTGCGGCAGCGCCTGGTGGAAGGCGGATGCACTGAGGAAGCCATGACGATTCTCCTGCCGTTGTCCATTACGGCCTTGCTGGCGGTGCTGCGAGGCGCGCAACGGTTATGGGGGTGGCCGGTCCTTTCTCATGGTGAGCCGTTGCTCAAGGACTTCGAGACCCATCTGGGACTCGATCTCGCGGGCCTTCGTGACGCGGTCTTGCTCAAGCGCGGAGGAATTTCACCAGGCCCCAAAGAGGTCCCCAGATTGATGGACCGCTATATGGAGAGTCTCGCGCATCTGGTGACCGCGGTGGAGCAACGGTTGGAGCAGCGATGAGGTGCGCCTGGGTGATGCCAGCAGCGGTGGTTGCGTCGTTGAGCCTTGGGCTGGCTGGGACCGGCACCAGCCTGGCGTCGCTCTATGACCGGCCGAAAGAGCGCCAGCCGCTGCCCGGCCCGATGGGGTATGTCAGCGACCATGCTCAGGTACTGGATGGGGAGTGGAAAGAACGCATCCGTTCCGTCTGCCAGGACCTCGAACGGAAGACCGGCGTCGAGATGGTGGTCGTGACAGTGCCCAGCATCAAGCCGTTTGCCTCGGCCAACGAGTATGCGACAGCGCTGTATGAGAAATGGGGGATCGGCTCCACGCAGCAGGAACATGGCGTGATGGTGCTGGTGGCGGTGCAGGAGCGGCAAGCGGCCATGACATTGGGGCGCCAGATGTTGCCGGTCATTACGCCGGCGATCATGAGCGACGTGGGCGGGGTATACCTTCATCCATCGATCAAACTCGGGCACTTCGGCGAAGGGCTCTATCGTACCGTGGTGGCACTGGCCACACCGGCTCAAGAGGTGCGCGTCGGCACCCTGTCGAAGACACGGTTTCGAGGAGTCGGTTTCTGGATCACCCTCGTTACCAGTATCAGCGCCGTCTGGTTCTTCTGGTGGATCAGCCGTCCGGACCTCCGCCACCCCTTCCGGCGGATCCAAAAGGGCGAGTATTGGGGAACTGGGCATGGTGGCTTCGGTGGCAACTGGGGTGGGTTCGGAGGCGGCACGAGCGGGGAAGGGTGGCGGTAGGGGCGGTCCGGTTGGCCCTCCGTGCTCACCGAACCCCCACGATGAAGCTGTGGTCGTTCGACGTGCGCAGTTGAGGGCCAATCCAGACCACCCCATCTGGGGAAGTGCAGCCAAATAAGCTCTTACCGTGTGGGGGTTGTTCGTCTTGGCACGATCCGCCCCTCCTCTAAATCTTGAAGATCCGACCAGGCGGTGAGGTCCGCGCGAGAGGGATCGACGGCGTCGCGGTATTTCTTGAATCGCTCCATGCTCTCGGCGGAGCTCGGGCCTCGCAGCAGAAGCTTCTGGTTCCATTCCTCTAATTCAGCTGGTTCGTGCGGTTTGGCGACCTGCCGAAACCAGGTGGCGACTCCTTCGTCGGTCGGATCGGCCTTGACGGCCGCCGTAAATTGCTCGGCGGTAATACCGGCAAACTCCATGAGCCGCTCGTCCATCGGGCAGGGATAGATGTACTCGCCCTCGGTCCCGGCGAGTGTGGCGCGGCATTTGTCGATCATGCGCGCCAGATGTACATATCCCTCCATCTTGAAGCGCATGCTGCGAGGAAAGGTCTTGCTCAAATCCATGGCTAGAGCAGCTTATGATTCATAAACGTGAGACTCTTCACGGTCACTTCGCCGTTTTCGTATGAAATGATGCGCCTGATGGCCGGGAGGTCCGACGAGCCGATGCGGACGTGGCTGTCGGTGAAACTTTCAACATTGGTAAGTGTTCCGTCCGTCGGCGAATAGTAGTACACCGTGTACCGGGTCGTCAGGTTCTTTCCGTCCTGCGTCAGAGCGCTGTCTTCGACGTTGATCGTAAACGCAAACGGGGGCATGCCCGGATGTGCCATTTTTCGATTGATCTGGGTGATGCGATCGTTTTTCAAGCGATAGAACGAGTGTGATCCGTGGATGACGAGTTTGGTGCCGAGCGGATGCCCGTCTTCTTCCATCGTCAGGGAATATTTCCCATCGGACTCCTCAAAGCTGCGCGGACCCCGGTGAACAGCGATCATGCCGAGCTGTTCTTGCGCCCACTTCTGCACATCCGCATCGCTTAGCTGAACCGACACTTCACGGGGACTTTTCACCATGACCAGCCCGCTGGTCTCCTTTCCGTTCATGTTTACGGTGAGGTCGGCGGTGAAGCCGCGAAAGTCCTTTGGCCACTGTGCGGTGTTGTCGAACGCCCGGCGGAGTAGTTCGCGCGCGTTGGGATCATCGGCCACGGTCGGGCGGCTGTCGCTCTGCTGGGGCATGATCGAGTCTCCGGTGGGTAATGTGAACTTGGGCGCGATTATACATGTCGGCGGAGACGGTGCTCAATGTCGCAATTCTGCTCCGGATTGCCTGGGAATGGTTCCAGTGAGTGGCAGCGTCTTCTGTTTCCTCGGATACGGCACCGAGAACAGGGCATTTTCGAGCCGGAAGACTCCAAATTTCTTCTGGATTCTGATATACTTCGACCGTTTCTTTGATGCGACTTCGCTGGGTGAGCCCGCACGATCAACAGGCGACGGACGCTGAGAAAGGATTGGCATGGAACGACGCGCGGCTTCCCATACCGAGGAAGAGGAAATGAACCAACGCCGCAAATTATTGAATGCGGCGAGGCGGAGCGATGCCAAGGCCATCAACAAACTGTTCGAGCTCTACCAAGTGCGTGTCCTCAGCGGAGATCAGCTGGCGAAGGTGAATCGGACTTCCATGTACATGGTCCCCGTGAAGCCCACAAGAGGCGGCAAGTCTGCCGGAAGGATTCCGCTGAAAGCGGCCAAGTCGGCCCCATCGAAAGGGGCCAGTGCGACAAGAAAGCCGCCGGTGAAGGTCGCTGCAAGAGCTTCCGCCAAAAAATCCGCCAAGGGCGGCAAGGCCGGTGCGCGCAAGGCCAAGCACAAGTAGCTCTTCCCGATCTGCCGGACATTTCGTTACTGTACCGCGACTCTGAGTCCGCCTCCTGCTAGTTTTGCCGCAATATCCTCCGCCTGCTGGGTCGCCCCACTGTAGACAATGGCTTCTCCCTCGTGATCGATGCGATAGGCGAGATCGAAGGCTCTGGCGGATGTCATGCCGGGAATGAAGCGACAGAAGAGATCGATGACCTGCTGATAGGTATGGCAATCGCAGTTAAAGACAACAACGCGAGCTTCGAATCCGGTGCCTATGCCGGTTTGAACGTTTTCGGCGATGTCCGGAATGGTTTGCGGTGTCGAAGGTGTCGGCATGGTGGAGCGAATTCTAGTAGACCCGGGTCGGCCGGTTAATAGCCGCGTGGCTCGACCTGTTCATTCCGACCGGCGACGCCGTCCCGCAGCCTTGCGAATGATCGACAAAAGCCAGAGCCCATGCTAGTTTTCCTTCGTGCGACGATTCTTTGCATCCTGGCTTGACGTTCTTCTGCTCTTCATACCCCTGGCGGGGGCCCTCCAAATATTGAAGGCCGACCCGCTGTTTGTCTTTGCCGAGTCGGCGCTGGCCATCATTCCCCTCGCGGGCCTGCTCGGTCGAGCGACCGAACATCTCACTGCGCATGTCGGGGACGGCGTCGGGAGCCTGCTGAACGCATCCCTCGGAAATGCCGCGGGACTCATCATCGCACTCGCTGCGCTGCGTGAGGGGCTGCAAGAGGTAGTCAAAGCCTCCCTGACCGGCTCGATCCTGGGGAACATTTTGCTCGTGCTGGGCGCCTCGATGATCGCCGGCGGTGTGAAGTATGAGCGGCAGAAGTTCAACCAGACGGTGGCGGGAATGGGGGCCAGTCTTCTCCTGCTGGCGGCTGTGGGGCTTATCATTCCGGCGCTGTTCCATCTGACCGCTTCCGACCGAGGCATCCAGATCGAGCATGAGTTGAGTTTGGATATCGCGCTGGTGCTCTTTCTGATCTACGGGCTCAGCCTCGCGTTTTCGCTAAAGACGCATCGGCATCTTTTTTCCGGAGAGGCGCACGATGCCCACGACCTGGGCGAAAAGCCCTGGAGCCGTCGCATGGCGCTCTCCGTGCTCACGGTGGTGACCGTCCTCATCGCTGTCATGAGCGAGATGTTGGTGGGGGCGATTGAGCCGACGGCGGACAAGTTGGGACTCACGCAGGTGCTTGTCGGCGTGATCCTGGTTGCATTGGTGGGCAACGCCGCGGAGCATTCGACGGCTGTCCTGATGGCCATGAAAAACAAGATGGATCTGGCGTTCGGCATCGCCGTGGGGTCGAGCCTGCAGATCGCCTTGTTGGTCGCCCCGGTTCTGGTATTCGCCAGTTATCTCTTCGGCGCCCCGCTGGATTTGATCTTTACGCCCTTTGAGGTGGCGGCGGTCACCGCCTCGGTGCTGATTCTGGGCTTCGTCGCCATGGATGGCGAGTCACACTGGATGGAGGGAGTGATGCTCGTCGGAGTCTACGCCATGCTGGCGATTGCCTTCTACTTCCTGCCAGCCTGATCGCGTACCTCGTGCTTCGAGCGAGACTCGCGCCATGTGCGAGACAAGCGGGACTGGTCAGAAACCACCTCTTACCGAGTCGCGCCTGTCGCGCACTTCGCGCTCATCTCGCGCACGCGTGCCAATCGACGAGACTACACGTGTGTGTTACACCCTGTCCATGTCGATGACTTCGGTGGCATCCCACAAGTTCTTCGACTCCGCGTCCGCGAGGTCTTTTTCGCGATCCGTCTCGGTTTCCTCTCCGAAGGGCCGCTGTTGCGAAGCTGGGGCGCCTGCCGTTTGAGCCGGCACAGGGGATGGTGTCGCCTCAGGATTCGGTCGGCGACGTTTCTTCGAGGGGTCCATATTTACTGGCATATGCTCACCTGCCAATGGGCACAGTGTCCTACCGGTGTCTGTACCTTGTCAATGTGACAGCGGCCGATTGATCTCGGCCGTTGCCACTACAGCAATCCAGCCCCGCCTTCTTTAGTTCAATCAGAATAGTTGGCCCGCCACGGTATCGGCGTAACGCTGTCCCAATGACGTGAGCCGCACCCGTTCAGGATCGGATTCGAGTAACCCTCTTGACACGAGTGCATGGAGCTTCTGGCGTTCTTCCGGGTCGTGAATCGCGTTCAGCGGAACGCCGCTCAAGAGGCGAAGGCCGAAGACCAGGGCATCTCGTTGTCGTTCGGAGTCCGAGAGAACTGTGTGCTCCGTAATCGGAAGGTGGGATTCTTCCAGCATACCCACATAGGCCGTCAGGTCGGCGATATTGCCGAACCGGACGCCATCGACGTAGGACTGGGCGCTGGGGCCCAGTCCGAGGTAGTCCTGATCGGTCCAGTACAACAGATTATGGAGGCAGGCAGCTCCCTGCCTCGCGTAGTTGGAAATTTCGTATCGGGCGAGTCCCGCTTCGGCGAGGATCGTTTCGGCTGTCGCTTCCATGTCGACCTGGAGGGCATCGTCCGGCTTCGAGACCACACCACGCGCGATGTTCTGGGCGAGCCTTGTTTCTGCTTCAAGGGTTAGGGCATAGCAGGACACATGCGAGGGGGCCAGACCAAGCAGTGACCGTAGAGTCCGTATCCAATCGACCAGCGATTGCCCGGGGAGTCCGTACATCAGGTCGAGGTTAATGTTGGTGAAGCCGGCAGCACGCGCTGCCGCGACGGCGGATTGCGTGTCCTCTGTGGTTCCGGGGCGTCCTATAGCGGCAAAGTCCTGGTCGTTCATGGATTCCGCGCCGAAGCTGACACGAGTGAACCCTGCCTCAGCGAACTGCTTCAGATCTTCAGCCGTGACGGTTGAGGGATGGGCCTCCACCGTGACTTCCGCGCTTGGACTGATCGGCCATGTCGCCCGCACGAGGTCGAGAATGGAAATCAGATGACCGACAGGCATCGCCGTCGGCGTACCGCCCCCAAAGTAGATGCTCTGCAGTGGCCGGCCCCTGAGCAGGTCCTGTCGGCGATAGAGATCAATCTCTTGCGTGAGGGCCGAGCGGAATACGTCCATGCGCTCGGTTCGGGCGATTTCGAGATAGAAGGCGCAGAAATGACAGCGCTGCCGGCAGAAAGGGACATGGACGTAGAGGCCGATCTTGCGTGATGTCGTCATGATCCAAGAGAAAACGGGAGCGGCTTCGAGAAATCGCGGGCCAGGACGACTTCGATCTCGTCCCTTGGCGAGGCGCCCCGGTTACGGACATGGGAGATCCAGCCAGGCTGTTGGCGGAGCGATTCGAAGACCAGCTTGATGATCTGTGGCTTGATGCGCGACTCCCATTCCCGCACCCAGGCCTTATTGTCTTCCTCTCCCTCGTAGTCGTCAGGGAAAGAGGCTTCAAGCGTGAACCGCAGAGAGAAGGTTTGTTCTTCCTGATACATAGAACTCCTGAAGTTGCGATCCAAGAGGCGCAACCTTATAATGTGGCCTCCGGTAGGGAGTCATGCCCATGCCTATATTCGAATATGTCTGTCGAGAATGCAATCATCGCTTCGAACTACTCATCCAAGGATCGAAGGAAGCCGCCTGCCCGCAATGTAAGGCTACCAAGCTGGAAAAACAGTTCTCCGCCTTCGGCGTCGGAGCTGCCGGCGGATGGCCGTCGCCGAGCGGTGGCGGCGCGTGCGGAAGCTGCGGTGACCCTCGTGGCCCCGGGTCCTGTTCCATGAATTGACAGGGCCATGGGTGAGTCCGAGGAACAGGCTGTGCGGCGCGCGATTGCGACGATCTCGCAGTCCGATCCCTTGATCAAACTGCTGCAAGAGGTTCGCGTAGGTCGCCTGCAACCAGCCGATGCGGGCCTGCGCGCCGTGACGGAATCCTGGCTCGAGACCTATCGGAAAGTACTTGAAACCGGCGGGTTGACCACGGAAACCCTTACAAGGCTCGATCCCATGCCCCGCGTTGCCCTCCTCATTGATGCCGCTGTCGTCCCGTCAGACCATCCTGCCGTGACTGCTTTGGTGACTGCCTTCGAACAGGCCCTCACCGCGGCGGCTCACTAGATTACCCCATGCAGCGGTACTGGTCGATAGCCCTGTGCCTGTACGTGCTGGTCGGGCCCCCCGTGCTCAGGGCTGAGGGAGTGAGCCCTGGCGCGCCGCTTCATCTGTCTCATGAAAGTCTGCGATCCGTCCTTCCTCTGGATACGCATCTCTTGACGGAGCCCGCCTCAATTGAACGGTTTCTCGACCAGTTGGACGGCAGCCCGCCTGACTGGCTCGCTCTATATGGCGGCGGCCATCACGACCTCGGCCACGATGACCGGCTCTTCGCGCTCAACCGCGAGCGGGATGCGAAGCGAGAGGGAAAACCGGCGCTGTCATGGATCATCACCTTTGCCTGGGCGGGAGAATTGTCGCCCTATGATCCAGCTGCCGGCGGATTTCCCGTGGCCTTGGGGCCGAAGTTCATCGCGACCAGATGGGGCATCGTCCGCTTCAAACCGGAGGAGGCGCCCGGGAACCTGGTCGTAGTCGCCGGTGCCGAACAGCGGGAGCGACTACAGCGCGTACTCGAGAAGCGGCGACGGCTCGACATCGAAGTCGTCATGACCGGGCGGCTCATTCCGGAAGAATCCCTAGTCTACGATTTCTCGCACGAGGAGGAAGGGCGTGGCATGATCATGCCGTTCGTCCGGATACAGCGGGTGGACTTCTACTTGCCTGATGCGGGAGGCTGAGTGGAACCTCCTTTGTGTCCGTTCGTGATCCCTTACCTGAAGTGCTGTGACATGAATGGCTGAGAATGATTCAAAATGTGATCATCGTGCTCAGAGTTGATCCTGCCTCGGAAAAATCATCGAACGTCGAACAGATCGGGTGACGAGTGCCCGGCCGAGTTCCGGGTCGCACCACGTGAAGGGTCCGCAGGCCTGCCATGGTTGCCGCCTCCAGTTCGATCTCAACATCCGATAAGAAGAGAATGCCCTCGGGCCGGAGACCCAGGCGGCCAGCGATCCGGTGATAGGAAGCGGTTTCACTCTTTGCTCCCACGCCCGTGTCGAAAAAGTCAGAAAACAGGTTGGCGAGATTTCCATCGGTGGTGTGCTCGATGAGTGGGTGTGTTCACGCAGGAACTTATCCCGGATCGCGGGCAGATTGGGCGTGTCGGGCGTCACACGTATGACGTCCGCGGTTCGATAACCGTTCTTTTCCATAAAGGGCTTGAGCCAGTGGTCGTGAAACTGCAACACCGCTGCATCGGTGACCAGAGCAGTCAAGTGGCTGCTCGTCCACCGTTCATAGCAGACTCCGCGCTCGTCGAAAAAACGGCGAACGTCACGCTCCTCGGTCAGTCGGATCTGTTTGTCAGGCACTCGTATTGTAGCCATGATGTCGCACCTCGCGCTCGCATTGGAGGAGATATTCGAAAACCTCAAGATGGCGTTGGGCCTCGAACAGGTGCTTGCCCCACACGTAGAGACCATGACCGGCCAGCAGGAATCCATGACAGGGCCCGGCAGACGGGAGACGTGGCTCGATATGGGCGGCCAGGCCGGCGATATCCTGCGAATTGGGGAAAATGGGCAACCGGACTTCGGAATCGTGCCGATCAATTCCATCCAGCGCCTTGAGCAGTTCCCAACCGGAGAAGGTCAGATAGCCGACCGGTTCAGCCTGCCGAGACAGCAGTGTGCCGGCAACGGAATGAGTGTGGAGGACCGCGCCGATGTTACGCCTATGGTAGAGCATCAGGTGGAGGAGGGTTTCCGCCGAAGGCTTCAAGTGATGCCCGTTGATCGGTCTTCCGTCACGGTCGATGGCCACGACATCGTCAGAGGCAAAGTGTTCCTTGTCAACACCGGAGGCGGTGATGGCGCAGATCGCCGGAGCGGCTTGATCGGGCAAGCGGACGCTATAGTTCGTGCTGGTCGCCGGCGCCCATCCCTTACGAGCAGCCCAACGGGCCACCTCGGCCAGTTGGTCCGCGTTTCGTTTGAAGTCCGGGAATGCGTCCATACTCTGCCTGGATCGAGGTTGACGGGAGACCGGCATTATATACGTGGAGAAAGGGCGCGGCCACTACTGGCTGGTCCGCCAGGGAATAGAGGGAAGATAGGGCTAGAAGGCGTCTTTCGCGCAGCGGAATCCGGTTCCGCTGGGGCGACTGTCTACCGTTCCCCAATCGCGATCGCTTGTCCTGAGGCTGGCGGCCGGCTTGAGCCACGAGCCTCCGCGCATAGCTTTGATGGCGCCTCGTTCAGGACCGGGAGGATCCGTGAACGGTGCATTTCGGTAGTAGTTCGGATCGAACCAGTCCGCGACCCATTCGGCCGCATTCCCGGCCATATCGAGGGCGCCATACGGGCTGGCGCCTTGAGGGAAGCTCCCCACCGGCATGGTCAAGACTTCGCCCTTGATCCCGTACTCTCGCGAGAGACGGGCGCCTTCGCCCTTGAGCCAGAACGCCTCCCAGTCGGCTCCGCTCTGAAACTCGACCCTGCGCCTGGCCCAGTAACTCGCACTATTGGCGCGCATGAAGTCCCACTCATTTCCCCAGGGGTACCGCCGACCATCCGTGCCGCGCGCGCCCTTTTCCCATTCGGCTTCGGTGGGGAGGCGTTTCCCGGCCCATCGGCAATAGGCAGCGGCATCGTCCCAGCTGACGTTGACGACGGGGTGTTCTTCAATGCCGGAAAGCGGGTGCTCGTCGTCCCACAGCGTCATGGCCGGATTGGAATGTGCCGGGGCTCGATGGCCGGTTACGCGTACGAAGGCAGCATAGGTACGGTTGGTGACCTCGATACGGTCGAGAAGAAAACTGCTCAGATACACCCGTCGTTCCGGCTGTTCATCTGGGAACCTGTCGCTTCCCGCCGGAGTTCCCATTGTAAATTCCCCGGCAGGGATCAGGACCATATCGGAAGGTAGCTCGGACCCGATGGCTGGTAGCTGATGGCTGACAGCAGGAAGGATAGTGATAAAAATTGTGAGAAGTCCTGAGCGAGCGCGACGCAAGATTTCACGCTCTCTTCATACCGCAAGCCTTGGCGACGGCGTCGCGATACGCCAGCCAGAGGCGCAGACTATTTTTCAGGCTTGCCAGCACCGAGCGTTGCACAGCCGACGTGGCGTGGTCCGTCACCATCCTGTAAGCATCGTGCCGGTGGCCGGATTCCACAAGTTGATGGGCGCGAATGAGATCCATGTTGTCGGGCGAAACGCCGTGATAGCGGACCAACGGGTGGTTCTTGATGATGGCTTCGATTTCTTCCGCCGTCCTGGGCTTGGAAGGTTCACGCAATGCCTTGCGGTCCTTCACGCTTCCTTCAACGAAGACGGTCAGCGTGGCGGCGCCGAGCACCCATTGTGGGTGATTCGACATCCGGTCGAGCCAGGCCAGATAGGTCCGGCTCGCCGGGAGGGGACGGACCTGCTCAAAGTCCTTGGCGGTGTATCCCAGGCCTTCCATCATCGTCAGGAAGAGTTCTGGATGGGACTTGCCGAGTGAGAGGCCGCCGGTGTCCTCTTCATAGATATTCTCCGCCAGCATGCGGCGCACAGAGGTAGGGGGATTGTGGCTGTGGATACGCGCCAGCAGCACGGGGAAATCACGGACGTAGACAAAGTATTCCTGCTGGAAATGGATTCTGAGTTGATCTTTGGTGAGAGCGCCGCCGGCAAAGTGCTCCCAGGCCCAATGATGCTTGGCTTCCATGATACGAAGGAGCTCGTCGAGAAAGCGTGATTTCGTCATGCGAGTCGCCCTCTGTCTTGCCTTCCAGACCGAAGCACCGTTACAATTTCGGGGCGTAGGGGGAAACCGGTGAATCCGATCACGGTCCAAAACCCGGATGAGATTCTGAACCTGCTGGCCGAGGTGACCCTCCGCGGGCCCGGCTTTAAGACCGAATCGCTGCTCGATTATGTGCTCGAAGAGGGTTTTACCGAACCGATTTTCCTCAATGCCAGCGGCGAGGATCCTACGGCCTTCTACAAAGGCCAGCCGAACGCCTGGGCCATCTACCAGGTCCGCGAGTGGAAGCGGGTGCTCACCATTTCCGGTGGTTCCGGACGGGAGCGCCGCGCGCAGATCACGGAAACGCCCTAACCGATTGTGAAGTCTAAAGCCAACGGGAGGAAAGTGCAAACGGTTCGCAGCTTTTGCAAAGACAGGAGAGGGCGGCCGTCCGTCCTGCGCATATGCCGATGATTCATCTCACGAGCGCGCAAGATGTGGGCGAGCTGGCCCTTATCAAAAGCCTGCTCGATGGCAATCACATTGCGTATGTGATCCACGGCGAGCATATGAGCAGTCTCTACCCCGGGATGCCATTTGTCGGAAGCCGGGTGATGGTCGATGCATCCGATCACATCCGCGCCGAGGTTCTGCTGAGCAGACTCCGGCTCTCGATCCGTGAAGCGTCAGCGTAGGCAGTCGGCTTTTCTGGTTCCACGCTAGGGCCGCAGCCTGGAGCGCGGCTTCTCGGCCGGGAAGTCGCGAACTTGGCGTTCGCTTGATCCCTCGTACCACCCGCCGACGAGGGTCCCCTCCTCGAAATAGAGATACCGGTGACGCACGGTCGCCGTGCCTTCCCAATCCTCGAAAATCCACTCTTCCTGCCTGATGCCGTCCTTGGTGAAGGTCGTATTGATCGTCTGCGGCCCGCCCCATGATTTCAACACGTGATCCTTGGTCATGCCGACCATGACGCGATGTTGTTCGATGTGCTTCTGAAAGTCAGGGTCGCGGAACTGGACGATCAGGGGCCAGACCACCATCATCAGGAGAAAGAGCCCAAGTCCGGTGTAGATGATCATCCTGACAGGGCGCCGGCGAATGAACGACGGTTCTTCAGACGGCGGTTGGATCGAGGCGGTGTAGAGGTCGGTTCCCATGATTGGCCGCAGCGGCGGGCGAATGCTAACAACCGAGGATGCTGGAGTCAAGGAATGGGCCGTATTTGCGAATAAAACCATCACGTTATGATCGGCGGTATACTTATCGCTTGAGCGACCTCACGAGGAAAGATCAGGGATCATGATGAATCGATCTTGGCGGCAGGGCAACCGGGCGTTCATCCTGTTCTGGGTCTTCGCCTGCGCCACGATTTCTGGGGCCGGTTTCATCAGCGAGGCGCAGGCGGTCACCATCTATTCCTATATCGATGACCAAGGCAATCCTGTCTATACCGACGCTCCAGAGACAATCCCTTAGAAATACAGGGCAAAGGTGAAGAAGCATGAACGGCCTGACCCTGTGACGACCCCGCCTTCTGCGATGGAGTCGGTCAAGCAGACAATCAGAACACAGGCCAAGAATCTGGAAGTCAAGGCGCCGTCGTTTCCATTGAACATGGAAGGTCTCAGCCCCGCTCAATCGCAGATCCTCACCTATGCGGGAGCGGCATCGGTCCTGTTGCTGTTGATGATCTATCTCAGCAAGAGCCAGCTGATGCGGATGTTGGGCTTCAGCCTGCTGGTGGTGGTCGGCATCGGGGCGCCGGTGCTCATGTACGTGAGCGAAGGCGGGCCGATGGAGGCCATGAAGAACAAGGCCGCGAGCAGAGGACAAGCTCAGCAGGAGCGCCTCCAGCAGATTCCACCGTAGGATTCTCGCCCCAGACAGGACTCACGCCATCCTCTATTCCGCGTATCGGGGAACCGGCACGGGTTTGGCCGGGGAAACCGGAGCGGCAAATTGTTTCGCAAACTCGTGGGAATAAGGGTTGAGGATCGGCTCGTGGGTATGTCGCTGTCGCTGCCTCACAAGTTGCAGGCTCTGCGTGCCGATCTCGACCCGGTCGATCAACGCGCGGGTCGTGAGCCGGTCAGGGAGCCCCTGTAACGAGAACAATTGATAGCTCAGGCTCCAGTCCAACTCGTCCTTTCCCCTTTCCTGAATGATGAAACGGGCCGCGGGCGAGGGGCTTCCTTTGAACAACAGCACCCAGATATTCGACCGAAAGGCCGGGCTGGCCGGGTCGGTCGCCGGACGAAACTCCGGAATCAGTGAGGGCAACTGAGCAATCGGTACGGCCGGAGTCAGTTCGATGTCGACCAGCCGCACGAAAAGCGGACGGTTCTCCTGTTGATCGTTGGGGTCGACCGCATAACTGAACGAGTAGCGGATCTCCGTGCCGTCCCACTTGAAGGTGTAGACATCCTCTCCGTTTTCCGGCGAGACCAATTTGCTGAAGTACATCGCCCAATCGGTGATGGGATAGTAGGTGAAGATCCGAAGGGCGGATTTCCGATCACGCACCGCCTGGGGCAGGCCGAGCTTGTCGTGCAGTTCCGTTTGCGTCAAGCCCAGGAACCCGTCTTCGAAATAGGGCGCGGCGGTGAGACTCAAGGGAAGGATCCCTGAGACGAGAAGCATGCAGACCGCGGCGAAGGTGAAAGCCCGTGCAATCGGAAGGCGCAAGACATCCCGTCCCACCATGAAGAGCCATGGTATCGACGGCTGTAAATCGATGTCAAGGAACCGGCGGTTGGCTTGCTGGCACGTCATGCTTCCAGTATGATCGCGGACAGTTGGTGACGGGTTGCTGGAGGAAATCTCGGTGAACGTTGGAACGGGGAAAACCCATCCGATAGAGGCGCTGCTCAAGGAGCGCATCCTTGTGCTTGATGGGGCCATGGGGACCATGATTCAGCAACGCAAGCTGGATGAGCGCGCCTTTCGCGGCGAGCGGTTCAAGGATTGGCACAAGGATCTCAAGGGGCACAACGATCTCCTCAATGTGACGCAGCCCGCCGTGGTGGAGGACATTCATCGCCGCTATCTCGAAGCCGGCGCGGACATCGTTGAAACCAACACGTTCAATTCGCAGGCGGTTTCCCTGGCCGACTATCAGATGGAAACGCTGGGGTACGAGCTGTCGAAGGCCGGAGCGGAATGCGCCAGGCGGGCGGTCGAGCAGGTCCAAGCCACGGAGCCGGGCCGGCGCTGTTTCGTGGCGGGCGCGATCGGTCCCACGACCAAGACCTCCTCGATCTCGACTGATGTGAACAATCCGGCGGCGCGAGGGACGACCTACGAAGCGCTGGTAGAAGCGTATGGCGAGCAGGTGCGCGGGCTACTGGACGGCGGCGTCGATCTGCTGCTGGTGGAAACGATCTTCGACACCTTGAATGCCAAGGCAGCCTTTTTTGCCATTCAGGAGGCCTTTGTGTCGGGCGCCCGTCCTGTGCCGCTCATGGCCTCGGTGACGTTCATTCAAGCCGGCAGCAATCACGGCGTGACAGGACAGACGGTGGAAGCCTTCTGGAATTCCATCTCGCACGTGCCGCTGCTCAGCGTCGGCATGAACTGTGCCCTGGGGCCGCAGGAAATGCGACCCCTGATCGAAGAACTGTCGAGCATCGCGCCGGTTTACGTGAGCGCGCACCCCAATGCCGGCCTCCCGAATCCCTTGCTGCCCACGGGATTTCCGGAGACGCCGGAGAGTCTGGCTCCGCAGCTCCGTGATTGGGCGCAGCAGGGTTGGTTGAACATCGTCGGCGGCTGCTGCGGGACCACCCCGGCCCACATCAAGTCCATTGCCGAAACCGTTCGCGGTCTGAAGCCGAGGACGATTCCCGTGGTCGAGCCCTATACGCGCCTGAGTGGTTTGGAGGCGGTAACCATCAGGCCCGATTCGAACTTCGTGAATGTGGGGGAGCGGGCCAATGTCACAGGCTCGCCCGCGTTTGCCAAGCTGATTCTGGCTGGCGACTATGACGCGGCCCTGTCGGTAGCGCGTCAACAAGTAGAAGGCGGTGCCCAGATCATCGATGTCAACCTGGATGAGGGCATGCTGGACTCCAACGCGGCCATGGAGAAATTCCTGCGGCTCGCCGCGTCGGAGCCGGACATCTGCAAAGTGCCGATCATGGTCGACAGCTCCAAGTGGGAGGTGCTGGAGACCGGTCTGCGCAATATCCAGGGCAAAGCCGTCGTCAACAGCATCAGCCTGAAGGAGGGCGAGCAAAAGTTCGTGGATCAAGCGACACGGATTCGCCGCTACGGGGCAGCGGTCGTCGTGATGGCCTTCGATGAGAAAGGTCAGGCGGATACGCTGGAACGGAAGAAAGAGATCTGCCGGCGGGCCTACGGGATTCTGACCGAGCAGGTCGGATTCCCGCCGCAGGACATCATCTTCGATCCGAACGTCCTGACCGTCGCCACCGGCATCGAGGAGCATAATGGTTACGCGGTGAACTTTATCGAGGCGACTCGCTGGATTAAGCAGAATCTGCCCGGCGCGAAAGTGAGCGGGGGGATCAGCAACATCTCCTTCTCGTTCCGGGGCAATCAAGTGGTGCGCGAGGCGATGCACGCGGCGTTTCTCTATCACGCGATCAAAGCCGGACTCGATATGGGAATCGTCAATGCCGGCCAGCTCGCGGTGTACGATGAGATACCAAAAGACCTGCTTGAACTGGTTGAAGATGTGCTGCTGAATCGGCGGCCTGATGCGACCGAGCGGCTCGTGAGTTTTGCCGAGACGGTGAAGCAGAAGGGCAAGGCCGCCGTGAAGGACGATGAGTGGCGCCAAGGCACCGTGGAAGAGCGTCTGTCCCATGCGCTCGTCAAAGGCATCACCGAGTACATCGACCAGGATGTGGAGGAAGCGCGCCAGAAATATCCCAAGCCCCTGTCCGTGATCGAAGGCCCCTTAATGGCCGGAATGAACGTGGTGGGGGATCTGTTCGGTGTGGGGAAGATGTTTCTGCCTCAAGTCGTGAAGAGCGCCCGAGTGATGAAGAAGGCGGTGGCCTATCTGCTGCCGTTCATGGAGGAAGAAAAGCAACGGCTGGGGCAATTCCGGTCGCAGGGAAAGGTGGTGCTGGCCACCGTCAAGGGCGATGTCCACGATATCGGGAAGAACATCGTCGGCGTCGTGCTGGGGTGCAACAACTACGAGGTCATCGACCTGGGCGTGATGGTCCCCTGCGAGAAGATTCTTGCGACCGCCAGGGAGCAGAAGGCCGACATCATCGGCCTGAGCGGCCTCATCACGCCCTCGCTCGACGAGATGGTGCACGTAGCCAGAGAAATGACCCGCGAAGGATTCGACGTCCCGCTGCTCATCGGAGGCGCGACCACGAGCAAAGCGCACACGGCGGTGAAGATCGCTCCGTCCTACGCTCCCTCCGTCGTCCATGTGATGGATGCGTCGAGAGCCGTGGGGGTCGTCGGCCGCCTTATCAGCCCCGCCCAGAAGCCGGTGTTTGTGCAGCAGGTGCGGGACGACTACGAACGGGTACGGCAGGCCCACCAGGATCGGGGCGCAAAGCCGGTGTTACCGATCGCCCAGGCGCGAGCCAAGCGGTTCGCAACGGATTGGGCTTCAGTCGACATTCCGACTCCGTCCTTCCTGGGGATTCGCACCATCAGTCCGCAGCCGTTGGCTGAACTGGTGCCCTTCATTGATTGGTCCCCGTTCTTCCATACCTGGGAGTTGAAAGGGCGCTATCCGAGGATTTTCGAAGACGGGACGATCGGCGCGAAGGCGAAGGAACTCTACGATGATGCGCGCCGCCTCCTGGGCCAGATCATTCGGAATAATCTACTGACGGCCAAGGGCGTGTACGGCTTCTTTCCCGCCGCCAGCGTTGGAGACGACATCGAACTCTACAACGATGAGAGTCGGTCGTCCGTTTTGACGACGGTTCACCACCTCCGGCAGCAGGCGGAGAAACCGCCGGGGCAGCCCAATGTGGCGCTGGCCGACTATGTGGCGCCAAAGGAATGCGGCCGTGGAGATTTTGTCGGGGCGTTTGCCGTGACGGCCGGCATCGGGTTGGAATCACTCTGCAAGCGGTTCGATAAGGATCATGACGACTACAACTCGATCATGGCCAAGGCGCTGGCGGACCGTCTGGCGGAAGCCTTTGCGGAATATCTTCACAAACGTGTGCGTGAGGAATGGGGCTACGGCAGGGATGAACGGCTGACGAACGACGATTTGATCCGTGAGCGGTATCGCGGGATCCGTCCGGCGCCAGGCTACCCGGCTTGCCCGGACCATACGGAGAAGCGGCTCCTGTTCGATCTGCTCGAGGTGGAGAAGCACGCCGGGATTGTCCTCACAGAGAGTTTCGCCATGCTTCCCGCCGCCTCGGTGAGCGGATTCTACTTCGCCCATCCGGAGGCCAGGTATTTCGCCGTAGGAAAGATCGGCAAAGATCAGGTCGAAGACTATGCCCGCCGAAAGGGTATGGACCAGCGCGTGATCGAGCGCTGGCTGTCTCCCAATCTGAATTACGACCCATTGTAGGGTTCGTCGGAAAAGACCTCGCCTACACGGCCGGCTTGAGCAGGTCTTCGTGGAGATCGATGGCGGCGCTACGCAGTGCCTGCAGGATTACCCGAAATCGCTCCTCGGCCCACCCGTTGAACGACTCGGCGTCCGGAAAGACGAGATCCCAGGCCTTGGCGGCATCCAATAACAACAGGTGTTGCGGCCTGTTCCCTCTGGGGAACAATACCACGAGGACGGCTGAATTCCCGGTGAGGCTGACATCGGTGAAAAGATGCAGCCGCGCCGAGGAGGGCAGGTTGACCTCGCGCGACGCCGCTTCGGCGAGCGTGTGATAGAGACGGTGAAGAAACTGCTTCGTCACCTCATAGGGATTGGAGGGCCCCAGCAGGCGGGGGTTCGGCTTTTCGCCGAACAGGTTTTCAGTCAGATAGGTGGCGGCTTCCCAGGTAGGCATGACGCCGCACCAGATCCATGCCGGACTCTCCGGGCAGGTTCACGTCGCACAGCATCAAGGCAATGGGCTGGCCGTTGAGCTTGTGGCGCGCCTCGCTGGCGTTGGTGGCCAGCAAGACGGGATAGCCGTGGCTCTGGAGGAGGTACCCGAGCAGTCTCCTGATCGGCTCCTCATCGTCCACGACTAGAACGCTGCGATTGTCCATGAGGGCTTGTTGCTCGGTTCGGTCCAGGAGTGGTTGCATGCGTCGGGTGTCTTCTCTGCGTCGCAGGGTCGAGGAGGCCGTTGGATGCCTTATCGGTTGATCTACTCTTGGTCTACATCACGAAGGAACGGCGCAAATTGGATGCAGTTTGTATGCCATTCGGCTACGCCAGCTGCCGACCGTTAGCCGTTCACAAAATCCCTGATTCAGGAATATGATCATGGCACGGATCGTCGCGCCTGGCGAGCGTTTCATGACTTTTCGTCGCAAGGACTGCTGCGCGAGCGCGCAAGGGACGGAGCGGCGGCGCGTACCGCCGGTTGTACAGATTTTGTCGAAACCCTGTTCTCGTTTTGTACATCGAGCGAGGTGGGAGAACCCGAGGCAGGGCAGCCGGACCAACTCAGGAGCCGCGCTGAGTACGCGCGCGTGGTTTGCGCTTTCGAGAGGCCTCCACTATAATCTCATTTCATTTCAGCGAAGGAGTGACGGAATGAGCGGAATGACTGGTCTCGTTCGCTTTGATGGACGCCGGAAGGATCAGGTCCGTCCGGTCAAGGTGACGCGCCATTTCATCAAACATGCGGAAGGGTCCGTGCTCATTGAAATGGGGGAGACCAAAGTTATTTGCACCGCTTCGGTGGAAGAAAAAGTCCCGCCCTTCCTCAAAGGAAAGGGGACCGGGTGGGTGACGGCGGAATATGCGATGCTACCCCGCTCGACCCATGAACGTTCGCCGCGGGAAGCGGTGAAGGGGAAGCAGGGGGGCAGAACCCTTGAAATTCAGCGCCTGGTGGGGCGCGCGCTACGGGCGGTCACCGATCTGTCCCAACTGGGGGAGCGCTCCATATGGATCGATTGCGATGTCATTCAAGCCGACGGGGGAACAAGAACGGCCTCGATTACGGGGGCCTTTATCGCCTTGGCCGACGCCTGTCTCGTGCTGAAAAAGAAGGACTTGATTAAGAAACTGCCGCTGACCGACTATCTCGCCGCCGTGAGTGTGGGTAAAGTGGGTGGAGAGGTCATGGTCGATCTGGCCTACACGGAAGATTCCATGGCCGAAGTGGACATGAACGTGGTGATGACCGGGCGTGGCCGATATGTCGAGGTGCAGGGCACCGCCGAACGGACTCCCTTTGCCAAGCAGGACATGGAGGATTTTCTGGCCCTCGGCTGGCAGGCGATTCAACGATTGACTGCCATACAGAAGGACCTGATCGGGGCGCTGGATTAAGAAGGCAATGGTGAAAGAACTCGTCCTGGCGACCCGCAACCGGCATAAGGGAGAGGAACTTGCCGCGTTGCTTGGAGATCCGGGAATTGTAATCCGTACGCTGGCTGACTTTCCTTCTGCTCCGGAAGTCGAGGAAAACGGCACGACCTGCGAGGCCAACGCGATTAAGAAAGCGACGGAGATCGCCCGTGCGACTGGCCTCACGGCGATCGCGGATGATACAGGCCTGGAGGTCGATGCGCTTGGTGGACGGCCCGGCGTGTATGCGGCTCGGTATGCGGGTGAACAGGCAACCTACGAGGACAACTGCCGCAAGCTCTTACAGGAACTGGCCGGAGTGCCCTCATCGAAGCGGACCGCGCGATTCGTGACGGTGGCCGCCATGGCTTCTCCCGGCGGCGAGGCCCATACGACGCAGGGGGTTCTGGAGGGACTGATCACGGAGGACTGCAGAGGAGCTCGTGGGTTCGGCTACGATCCGGTGTTCTTCGTGCCTGCGCTCGGGAAGACCCTGGCCGAATTGACGCCGGAGGAAAAAAACCGTGTCAGCCACCGAGCCAAGGCGTTCACCCAACTGCGAACATGGCTGGAGCAGTCTCAGTCGATTCAGGTTGTGTAACGGGGTACGCTCAAAAAGGTTTCCGACGAGGCCGCAGGGAGTGAGGGCGCCGAGGCGGACGCGGGTGGTCCGTTGAGGCGGACGAACGACCGAGAACAAAGCCCGAAACCTTTTTCAGCGTCCACGATGTCGGGGCGTAGCGCAGCCCGGTAGCGCGCCTGCTTTGGGAGCAGGATGTCGGAGGTTCAAATCCTCTCGCCCCGACCAAACCGCGCGGCACAGCACAGTGCTGAGTTTTGAGTTGTGAGTTTTGAGTTTGAGCTGATAATTCAACACTGAACACTCAGCACTTATCTGTTGCGCTCTGCATGGTTAGTGTGTTGTTCCCTTTGGCCCAGACTCCTTCTTTGTGCCGAGGAAGAAGTCTATAGCGTGAGCGTGCGATGGCTTATTAAAGTACGACCAAAGAACCGTAAGTGTGAAATTGGAAAATTGGAACTCAAGAAGATTGGATGGATGCTCTTTATCTTTTGGAAATGATGTTCCGCGACGGCTACAGACCGCCATGAACCGAAGCTGTCCTTGTCTTGGGTCATATTGGCCGAGCGTTACCAATTGATCTTTGCAAGATTCATCTAAGGCATAACGGCTCCGCGATAAATCACCACAGACGCGAAAAAGAACCGGAACAAAGAGGTTGTCTTGCTTGATTCCAGTTGTCACCTGGCAACTATCCACCACTCGATCCACGAATTCTTGCGTTCGTTTCACAACGTTGACGCTTAAGCTATTAGGGCTGGTATGAACGGATATGTGTTTGTCGCAATTTTCAAACACGGAATCGTCGTTAACGGCGACAAGATCGTAAAGCGTAGTGGCAGCGTAGTCACGACCGCCACTCGTGATATGAAGATTCAGATCACCGCTCTTTTGCTCTGAGACGCGGAATACCGTTTGCGGGGTTTTATTCACCTCAATGACGAAACGAACGTTCATCTCACCCTGTACCCATGCCCACAATTGGTCTCGCGGGTTGCTTGTGGCTAGATTATCGAAACGCGCCGAAAGGAGCGTAGTTGTTGTATCTGGCGGAGACGGTGAGATTCGAACTCACGGAAGGCTTGCACCTTCGTCGGTTTTCAAGACCGATCCATTAAACCACTCTGGCACGTCTCCAAAATCTTCTCTACAGCTTCCGAAATTTTCCCTCAAAGTGCCTCTGAGAGGGAGGTTGCGGAAATCATTTCCGCAAGTTGCGGAAATGATTGAAAAACACATTACAAATCAATTACATACAAGCCGATGCGCCAGCTTTCAAGACCGGCACGTTCGGCCGCTCCGTCACCCCTCCGAATCGGAAAACGGCGGCATCGGTCACTAGTCATAAGGGGACTGAGGACGATGGTCAAGCACTTCCTTAAAGGCCGGCACCTGGGACGCGCATGCCTGGCCGGTAACGCCCTACGCCTTAGTGATCCGCTCCTGCCCGTTCATGTAGGGTCGGAGCGGGTCCGGAATCAGGACCGACCCGTCCGGTTGCTGGTAATTCTCGAGAATCGCGACCAGCGTCCGTCCCACGGCCAGGCCGGACCCGTTGAGTGTATGAACGAACTCGGTCTTGGCCTCCTTCTTCCCACCAGCCGGACGATACTTGATGTTGGCCCGTCTGGCTTGAAAAGCTTCGAAATTGCTGCAGGACGAAATCTCTCGGTATTGTTGTTGAGAGGGCAGCCAGACCTCAATGTCGTAGGTCTTTGCGGCGGAAAATCCAGTATCTCCGCTGCACAGCGTCACAACGCGATAGGGTAGTCCGAGGCTTTGTAAGATCGTCTCCGCATGTCCGGTCAGGCGATCGAGTTCCTCGTAGGAGCGATCCGGTGTCGCAAAAACGACCAATTCCACCTTGTTAAACTGGTGGAGGCGGATCAGGCCGCGGGTATCTTTGCCGTAGGAGCCGGCTTCGCGTCTGAAACAGGGCGTATAGGCTGTGTATCGGATCGGTAAGCTGTCTTCGCTCAGAATCTCTTCTCGATGGAAATTGGTCACCGGTACCTCCGCTGTCGGAATCAAGAAGTAGTCTTCGTCCCGCAATCGAAAGAGATCATCCTCGAACTTGGGAAGTTGACCGGTCCCGGTCATGGCTTGGCGATTGACCATCAACGGCGGGAGCACCTCTCGATAGCCATGCTGACTCGTATGGAGATCCAGCATGTAGTTGATCAGGGCGCGTTCCAGCCTCGCTCCTGGTCCGGTCAGCAGGGCGAAGCGCGCTCCCGCGATCTTTGCGGCGCGATCGAAGTCCAGGATTCCGAGAGCTTCCCCGATGTCCCAGTGTGGCTTGGGAGTGTGGGGGAAGGAAGGGATGGTTCCCCAACGGCGGACTTCGACATTGTCTGAGGCATCGCTCCCCATCGGGACGGAGGCATGGAGGAGATTGGGGATTCGAAGCGCAAGATCACCCAGGGTTTCCTCAACCCCTCCTAGACCTCCTTCCAATTCCTTGATCCGATCCCCCAGTCGCTTCATGGCCGCTATGCCTTCCTCGGCCGGTTCTTTGGCCCGGCGAAGCCGCGCAACCTCGTCGGAGCCTTTCTTGAGTTCATGCCGGAGCTGCTCGACCTGCGTCGTCAGCGTTTGACGCTCATCACCCAACTTCTGGATCACATCCCACGGCACATCGCTGCCGCGACGTCCCAATGACGTGCGAATCAGGCCCAGATTGTCCCGGAGCTGCTTCAAGTCGTGCACAGTCCACCTGTGAAAAAGCGCCTGGAATCTAGCACCAGAGTTCCGGAGAGTCAACGAAACCGGCGACTTGACTGCGATGAGACTGGTGCCGGCAATCGCAATTGACAACGACGGGGCATTGCGGACACGATGAATCAATGCGCGCGATCTCGAATCCGCCGAATCCGTTCGATTCCGCTCATCGAGAACTGCTCGATCCGGCTCGCCCGGCAAAGTTGGTGGTGTACAGGGACGAGACTCGAAAAATTCTGAGCCGCAACGAGAGTCCCGACCTCCCTTTTCGATGGAGCGTGAATCCCTACAGGGGCTGCTTCCACGCCTGCGCCTATTGTTATGCGAGGCCGACCCATGAATATTGGGGGTTCGGGGCCGGAACCGACTTCGACAGCAAAATCATTGTGAAGGAGGATGCGCCACGCCTACTGCGGCGTGCCCTCGACAGGCCCTCATGGCGCGGGGAGCTTATTGTGTTCTCAGGGAATACGGACTGCTATCAACCGCTGGAGGCGGCGTATGGCCTGACCAGGGCTTGTCTGGTGGTGTGTGCAGACTACAGGAATTCTGTCGGTATCATCACGAAGGGTGCTCTGGTCTTGCGGGATCTCGATGTCCTGACCAGGCTCAATCGGGAGGCCTGGGTGCAGGTGTACTTCAGCATTCCCTTTTCATCGGACGAGACGGCCCGCAAGGTGGAGCCACATGCTCCGTCGATCGCAAAGCGGTTCGAGGCCATGCAGCGTTTAGCCGACGCGGGGATCTTAACCGGGATTTCAATCGCCCCTGTGATTCCTGGACTGAACGACGACAATATTCCCGAGTTGCTGCACCGTGCTCGTCAGGCAGGAGCTCGTGCCGCCACGCATACCCTGCTGAGACTTTCCGGAAGCGTTGAGGCGGTATTCCTGGAGCGTATGAAGGAGGCGTTTCCAGAACGCATCGGAAAAATCACCAGCCGGATTCGTGAGGTGCGGGGCGGTGCACTGACGGAAGGAGCGTTTTTCCGACGACATGTTGGCCAGGGGGTTTATGGGGATATGATCGAACAGTTGTTCAGTATGGCCAAGCGGAAGGCCGGGTTCCCCGAGGAGGAAGCCGGCACGCACGTCAACTCGTTTCGTCGGCCAGGCCTCGAGCAGGTGACGCTGTTCGGCCAGGAGGGAACATGAAGCACAGTCCGGGGTTCTTAGAATTGGTGGAGCGCGTGAGGCGGCGTGTGCGGGAGTGCACGCCGGCAGAAGTGAAGGCAAAACTGGACCGTGGGGAGACGTTTCATTTTATCGATGTCCGAGAGGATCATGAATTTGCACAGGACCACGCAAAGAGGGCCCGCCACCTTGGTAAGGGGGTCATCGAACGCGATATCGAAACCGTCGTGCCGAAAAAAGTGGACAACATCGTACTGTACTGCGGAGGCGGGTTCCGGTCCGTACAGGCTGCCGATGCCCTGCAACAGATGGGGTACACCAACGTGATATCGATGGAGGGCGGGATCAGAGCCTGGCGAGAGGCGGGCTATCCGACGGAGTAGCCGTCCTGCTTGCCGGCTCGACGTTACTTATTCGTCCGGTCGAACTCTTTGATCACCTGCTCAGTCAGGTCGATGGTGTCCTTACTATAAATCACGATTTTGACTGTTTGTTCGCTTCCCTTGTCGACCACGAGGGAGAATCCTCCCTTTTCGGCTGTGGCCTGGGTCGCCAGAGAGATCTTTTTCATATACTCGTCGAACAGTTCCTTTTGCTTCCGTTGCAGCTCTTGATTGAACTCCTGAGCACGCTTCTGGAAGTCCTGAATCTTGGATCGGAATTGGGATTCCTTGTCCTTCTTTTCCGACTCGCTGAGCTTAGACGCCTGCTCTTTGAGCTGCTTCTCGTAAGTGCGGAGATCTTCTTCATCCTTGGCGAGGAGCTTCTGTCGGATGGACACGTACTCCTTCAGTCCTTCGAGGGCTTTCTTGCCCGCCTTTGACTTCTCCAAAACAGACTGGGGATCCACGACGCCCATCTTGAACGGTTCGGCGGCCTGTCCCGGAGCGGAGAACATCGTCAGCAGTGAGGCGATGGCTAATGTCGGACCGACGGGGATGCGCATGGACAGACTCCTTTTCTCGTCAGAGGGAATGGAAAAACATAAGTTAGCAGAATAGCGGGGCGGTCTTGGCCTGTCAAGCCACTGCTGGAATGTGGCCGGCGCAAATTGCGCCTCTCCAGCGGACAGAGGGCATCCTCATTTTCTTGGCGCTCTCGCCGGCGAAGGTCACGTCGGCCTGGGAGGCGTGGGACTGTCGCGCGGATCGATTCAACGCCGGCCGTCATACCAGATCGATAACTGCTCCTTGTCCTGCAGGGTCCGTCGGCGACGGAGTAGGACACGCAGAATCTGGCCGGCAATCTCTCGGCTTGAGTAGAGCGTCACTTTGCGCGATGAGGTCTCCAGCGGATGCTGGGTCAGGATGATGAACTGAAGACCGCGTGGGCGCCCCCACTGTTGCAACTGTTTACTTAAGCCGATTTCCTCAAGAGCATAATGTTCCTGGTTGAATCCACCGACCTCACGAAACGCGTCGCTCCGACACACGATCAGCGCGCCTGCCGCCCAGCGAAACAGAATTGACATGCCTCTCCAGAGTTGGAAGGTGCAGTTCGCCCACCAGGGCAATCCTTGCATGGAGAGCGTGCTGCCACAACCCACGCACTTGCCGGCTTCAATCACGCGCAGGATATCAGCGAGCAACCCAGGGCTGAGCACACTGTCCGCATCCAGAAACAGCAACCAATCCCCGGTCGCCTGAGCCGCGCCGGCATTGCGTGCCCGGCCGATTTGATTGATGGGCTCAAACAGGACCCGTGCCCCTGCCTGCCTTGCCACAGGGGCAGTGTTGTCGGTGGAATTATTGTCGACCACAATCACTTCCGAGGTGAGACCGGGCTTCGGATTAGCGGCAAGTGAGGCAGCAACGGACTGCAGACAGCGTTCAATCAGACGCGCTTCGTTAAAGGCTGGAATGACGATGGAGAGATGCATCTAGAAATGGATCGGGGTAATTCCGCCCAAATGAGCGATTCAGGCGACGATCACCATACTGCCATAGTTGCCATAGAAAAGTCGGCCCGCCACGTATCCCACAATGTGGGATCGCAAGGCTGGACCCTCATTCCAGGAACAGGATGTTGCCCTGAATGACTCTGGCCTACAGTGGTATAGGACGGTTTAGCTCAGACTGCCGATAATCTTCCGGTATTCGTCTTCCGAATAGGCTTTGAGTGTCGTGGTTCGCACATTTCCCAGTGACCCAAGTTTCAAAACGAAGCTGGCCAGCTTCTCATCATTGGGCATTTCGACGACCACGGCAAGATCGAAACTCCCTTGCGTCATATAAACGGTCTTGAACTCACCACCCAAGTCTTTGGCAAGCTTTTTCGCGGCATCCAACCGCTTCGGCGACTCCTTTACAGTCCTGATTCCCTGATCCGTCCAGTTGAGGAGCATCAGATACGTGGCCATGGCGCCCTCCTTTCATGACAAGGATTATTGCGCGTGAACAAAGCAGGGCATTCTACTGTTTCGGGGTCGGCCTGGTCTAGCCCTGGGTGAGGCGAGGGGAGCGGGAGTGAGAAGCCGCCCGTCAGGCGCCGGGAGATGCATGAATACAAGGTCCGACCCTAAAGATGACGAGGTCCCCTGCATTGAGAGAAACCGGCCGGTCGTCTCCTTCGACATGTGCATAGCCGCGGCCCTCGGTTAGCAGGTGATAGATGATCACGTGCCTGGAACCCGGCGAAAGATACGGAGCCAGAGTGCGCGAAGCGGGGTCCCTACACCGGGCGGGGTGCGAGCACGTGAGGGCTGACGAGCGACAGGACCCGCTCTTGAATATCCTTCTCCCAGCCTCGTACAATAGCAATTTGCAATCGTAACTCCTTGGCTTTCTTGTCAGTTTGGGCCAGTTTGAGAGAAGGACCAGGCCAGTATGAAGATCGAGTATTCGAAGGGCGACCGGGCCTCCAAGGAGCTGATCCTCCTCAATCGCCAACAGTTCGAAGCCACCAGCGGTCGGAAGATGAAGGTCCTCCTGATCTATCCTCCGGACTGGTACCCCTCCGAACCCTATCTCAGCCTTCCCTCCCTCACCGCCGTCCTCCGCCAGGCCGGCCATACGGTGATCCAAAAAGACGTCAATTTGGAAATGTACGACTGGTATTTCAGCGAGGACTGTTTGAAGAAAGTCCTGCGCCGGGTGCCGCAGCAGCTCGACCGGCTCCGCAAGCTCTCGAAGAAGCGCGAGCTGAGCGCCGACGAGATGGATTTGCAGATGGCGCTCTGCGATTTGACCAGGCAGCGGATCGAGGAATTGACGAAGAAAGCGGAGAAGGCGAAGGCGATTATCCGTGGGGAAGTCTTCTACGAAATCGATCAGTTAGAATGGGCCATTCAAGTGTTCCGTGAAGTGACGGCGACCATTTCGATGGTCTATGCCCCGGCGCGGATCTGCATGCCGCCGATGGAAACGGATCTGTCCTACAAAGTCTTCGTCTCGCCCGAGATCATGGACGCGGTGAACGATACCCAGGTGAATATCTACCGCGATGTGTTCGATCAGCTGGTGAAGCCGGCGATTGAACAGGCACAGCCGGATGTAATCGGTCTTTCGATCGTCCTCCAGCAGCAGCTCTTCTCCTCCCTGACCTTCTGTGCCCTCATCAAGGAGCAGTTCCCCCACATCCATGTCACGATCGGCGGCAATACGGTGACGCGCCTGCGCGATGTGCTGCCGCAGTCGCCGTTGTTCCACTACTTCGACAGTGCGGTGGTGTATGAAGGGGAGACGGCTTTCGTGCAGCTGGTGTCGGCGGTGGGGGCGAAGCGGAGTCTAGCTGACGTGCCCAACACCATCTATAAGGACGCAACCGGCGTACATACGTCGGCGACGAGCTATGCTGAGGATATGTCTGCACTGCCGCCGCCGGACTTCGACGGCCTGCCGCTGGAGAAGTATTTAGTCCCGACGAAGATCCTGCCCTATCTGGCGACGCGCGGCTGCTATTGGGGGCGCTGCGAGTTCTGCGACCATGGCGAAGGCTACACGGCCGGCTACCGGACGAAGAAGATTCAGGACATTCTGGGCGATATCAAATATCTGCGCGACAAGTACGGAGCCAGGCATTTTCACTTCACCGATGAATCCTATCCGCCGGCCCTGTTTCGCAAACTTGCGCGCGGGTTGATCGATCAGAAGATGGACATCACCTGGACGACGCACATGCGGTTCGAGAAAAGTCTGCTGGATGAAAGCGTCTGGCAGGATGCGCGCGACTCGGGATGCCGTTATCTCCACTTCGGCTATGAGTCTGGGGTTGAACGGGTCCTCAAGCTGATGGACAAGGCGACGACGACGGACGTGATCAGCAAGAATTTGCGGCTGTCGGCGGGCGCCGGCATCTGGAACCACTGCATGGGCTTCTTCGGCTTTCCCGGCGAGACAAGGGAGGAAGCCTGGTCGTCAGTCCAGTTCCTGGAGGAGAACAAGGACTATGTGCATTCACTCGGGTTCGGCACTTTCGATCTTGGCCGGCATAACCCGGTGGCGAAGAACCCGGAGAAATGGGGCGTGACTCTCTACAAGAATCCCGAGTGGGATCTGGCGCTCGACTACTACTACACCGTGAAGAACGGGATGAGTATCGAAGAGGCCGAACGGGTGTTCGAAGAATTCGAACGGAACCATCATCCCGGGTGGGATCTGCGGCTCTTCATCCGGGAATACGTCTTCCTCTATATCGCGCGCTTCGGGTTGCAGAAGCTGAGCGATCTGCAGTTTCAAGCGGCGAAGATCGCCGGCGCGGCGCCGTCGCTCGGGGGGAAGATGTGAGCGTCCCGTGAAACGTGAAAGGTGAAAAGTGAAAGGCGTGGGCGGGACAAGAGGCGGGAAACGCATGTGGGTGAGAGGATTGTAGAAGGGGCGCCGATAGGTTGCACTCGTAAATTGTGAGGGGGGGGGGGGATTCTATGCCGTCTGACGTTTCACGAAAGATAACCATGAGCAGTTCCGGCTTAGTACAGATCGATGGCTTGGCTCCGATCAAGAAAGAGGATCGGAAGCAGTCGAAGGTCATGCTGCTGTTTCCGCCCGAATGGGTGCCGACGGCACCCTATCTCGCGCTGCCCTCCCTGACTGCCGTGCTGCGGCAAGCCGGGCATCAGGTCATCCAGCGCGATGTGAACATCGAAATGTACGACCACTTCTTTACCCTGGAATTCCTGATCTGGGTCAAGGCTCGATTGGGCATGCAGCTCAGGGCCCTGCAAGATAGAGAAAAGGCCGGAGCGCTGACGGAGCGTGAATCAGACCAGAAAGCCGTGGTGGAGCAGGCCTATGGGGTGGATGCGTTCGATCTGGCGGAGCGGGCTGAAGACGCGAAACTAATCGTGCGCGGTGAACGGTTCTACCAGGCCGATCAGCTCGAAGGCGCGCTGAACTGCTTCCGCGAGGCGATGGAGTACATCTCTGCTGCCTACTATCCGGCCTCCCTCGTCTTCTATCCGATGGAAAGTAACCTGGGCTACCGCCCCGGCGTCTCGAAGGAAGTCTTCGCCTGTCTCGATGACGAACAGGTGAACGTCTACCGGGATATCTGCAACCAGCTGGTGCTCCCATCCGTGAGCAAGGAGCAGCCGGATGTGGTCGGTGTCTCGATCGGCACGCAGATGCAGCTGCTGGCGGGCCTGACCTTCTGCAGGATGATCAAGGAAACCTTCCCGCACATCAAGGTCGTGGTCGGGGGCAATGTGATCACGCGCCTGCAGGAAGAGCTGCCGAAGCACGAGTGGTTCTTCAGCGAGGTGTTCGATGCGGCGATTCTGTACGAAGGCGAGCATGCGCTGCTCTGGTATGTCGAAGCACTGAACGGCCAGCGGGCGACGGAGTCGGTCCCCAATCTGATACATCGCGGGGCAGACGGTGTGCAGCAGAGTAAGGACGTCTATACGGAAAAGACAACGGCGCTGCCGCTGCCCGACTTCGACGGGTTCCCGCTGGACCGGTACTTCGTGCCGGAGCGGATCATCCCCTATCTGGCGACGCGCGGCTGCTACTGGGGCCGCTGTACCTTCTGCGATCACGGGCAGGGCTATTTCGATCAATACCGCGGCATGTCGGCGCAGCTCGCCGTCGAACAGGTGAAGGCGCTACGGGACAAATACCACTGTCATCATTTCCTGTTCTCCGATGAATCATATCCGCCGGCGCTGTTTAAGAAAGTGTCGCAGCTGTTGGTCGATCAAGACGTCGGCATCAAGTGGACCACATTGATTCGTTTTGAAGAAAGCCTGCAAGACCCCGCGGTCTGGGAGCTGGCGGCGAAGGCCGGCTGTTGCACGCTCTATTACGGCATGGAGTCGGCGAACGAACGCGTGCTGAATCTGATGGACAAGCATGCGAAGGCGAGCGTGATCCGGAACAATCTGCACCAGGCGGCGAAGGCTGGGATCTGGAACCACGTGATGGCTTTCTATGGATTTCCCAGCGAGACACGCGACGAAGCGATGGACACGCGGCAGTTCCTGCTCGACAACCAGCCGGTGATCCACTCGACGGAACTGTTCTACTTTGTGGCCTACCGGCACACGCCGATGGTGCGCCATCCGGAGAAGTTCGGCATCACGATCCACAAGCAGGAGGAGTACGACCTGCCGCTGGACTTCTATTACACTCTGAACGAACCGGGCGGGATCTCCTGTCTCGATGCGATGCAGCTCTGTGAAGAGTTTTATCGGAATGACTTTCAGCCCTGGGCGGTGCGGGTGAACGCCCGCGAGCACGTGTTCCTCTATATCTCGAAGTTCGGGACGAACAAATTGCCGCAGATCTATGCGAAACAGCCTGCGGCTGTTGGCGCAGCAGAGGGCGTGTCAGGTCTCGTGACCTGGCCGGTGGCGATGAGCGTCGGGGAGGACGGCAAAGAGGGGATGGGCCGGGTGGTCAGTCACGGAGTCGGTGAGGCGTGAAACGTAAGACGTTAAACGTGAGATGCGGGAACGTTGCCTAGCAGTCAGATACTATTTCTAACGAGACTGGTTCACCTTTTACGTCTCACGTTTCACGTCTGAGGCTTCGTCGGGAACGAGCACGACAGAGAGTAACGCGTACGCGGCCTCGATCGTGCGGGTCATCTCTTCTGCCTTCTTGTAGGCCTGCATGTATTGCTTGGTGTTGTTGGTTAGATTGGCATAGCGGGTGGGGTTCCAGTTGTACAGCTGCACTCGTCTGGCCCGATCGAGGGTTTCAGTGGTGATGGGGAGCGTGAGTCCTAGTATCTCCAGCGCGTGGGTCACATCCTGTTGGCTCACATCAGTCATGAGGCGAGTTTGACAAAGACGCGAGTAGCCTGTCAAATGATGCCGTCGGTTCTGCCGATTCGTCAACCATCGTCCACATTTCGCAACCCTGAGCTCAGCCATACGCTCCGTCGTGCGATACAAGCGGACAAGCAGCCTGCCCCTGTCCTACTACGCTGGAAGAGCCCATGCCGGAACAGCGATCGCTGAAGTTCTACCAGGCCGACGTCTTCACGAGCCAGCCGTTCGGCGGGAATCCCGTGGCCGTCTTTCCTGACGCGCAGGACCTCACCGACGACCAGTTGCAGCAGATCGCGCGCGAGATGAATCTTTCGGAAACCGTATTCGTGTTTCCTCCGACCGATCCAGCTGCCTTGGTGCGGTTGCGGATCTTTACGCCGACGCAGGAGATTCCCTTCGCCGGCCACCCGGTCGTCGGCGCCATGTTCGTGCTGGCGCAGCTTGGGTCGCTGGCGCCCCCTGCGCCAGTGACACGGGTTGTGCAGGAATGCAACATTGGATTGTTCCCCGTCGCAGTGCACGCACACGACCGCGCGGTAACGCGTGTGATGATGACGCAACCGGCGCCGCAGTTTCTGGAGAACATCGATGACACCGAGGACCTGTACCAGGTTGCCGGCGCGATGGGCATTTCGAAACACGTAATCGCCGAAACGAAGTGGCCGATAGCAGTGGTGTCCACCGGATTTCCAGTGCTGATCGTCCCGGTCCGGACCTTGACGGCGGTCCGGTCCATCGTGCCGGATCACTCCGCGATTGTCGAGCTCTCCAGCCGGTTCGGGGTGAACGGCGTCATGGTCTTCACGACGGTCACGGTGGAGCCGTTTGCGACCGTCCATGCAAGGATGTTTGCGCCCTCCATCGGGATTCCTGAAGATCCTGCCACCGGCAGCGCCAGCGGAGCGCTCGGGGCCTATCTCGTGCAGAACGGCGTGGTCGAGGTGGCTCCGATGACGGAGATCATCATCGAGCAGGGGTATGAGATCGAGCGGCCCTCCCGCATTCTGGTGCAGGTCGAGTCGGATGACGACATGATTCAATCGGTAAAAGTCGGAGGGCAGTGTGTGATGGTGGCAGAGGGGGTGTTGAAGTTTTGAAACGGCGGGTCCTGCCTGTCAGTGAAGGCGCGGCCGGCCTGGTTGTCCTCCTGCTCGTGGAACGCGGCACGCAAGACCTATTGTATTGTTAAGTTGAGGCCGGTGCTCCTTCCATGCGCGCAATCGAGAATCAACCATGCCGTCCTCTATTCCCTTCAATAGTGCCCGCCGGTTTCAAAACTTTGTTTGTGAGTGTGGAGGATAAGAGAGATGAAGGCTGTGTTGTTTCGTGAGCATGGGGGGCCGGACAAACTCTCGTACGAAGAGATTCCGACGCCGCAGATCGGGGCCCAGGAGGTCCTGATCCGCGTCAAAGCCTGCGCATTGAACCATCTCGATATCTGGATCAGACAGGGGAACCCGGCCTATCCGATGCCCATGCCTCATGTATCTGGGTCGGACATTGCCGGCCTGGTTGAATCGGTCGGCGCTCAGGTGGAAGGGATCTCGGCCGGGCAGCGGGTCTTGGTGTCGCCGGGCGTCAGTTGCTGGTACTGCGAAGCTTGTCTGGCCGGGCGGGATAATTTCTGCCGTTCCTATTCACTCATTGGCGCCATGATGCACGGCGGCTATGCCGAATATGTCAAGGTTCCGTCCCGCAACGTGCTGCCGATGCCGGAGAATCTCACGTTTGAGCAGGCTGCAGCCTTTCCGCTGGTCTCAGTGACGGCCTCGCACATGCTGTTTGCCCTCGCCGGCCTGCAGCATGGTGAGACCGTCCTGATCATGGGCGCCGGGAGCGGAGTAGGGAGTATGGCCGTTCAGATGGCCAAGCTGGCCGGGGCGAGGGTGATCACGACGGTCGGCGCCGACGACAAAATTCCGAAAGCCGTGACGCTGGGTGCCGATGCGGTCATCAATCACGCCAAGGAAAAGATCGCGGATCGTGTCAGGCTGTTGACCGAAGGGCGCGGTGTCGATGTGGTAATCGAACATATTGGCCCCGAGGTCTGGGAGAGTTGTCTCTCGTCTCTCGCGAAGGGCGGCCGCTTGATCACTTGTGGCGCGACCACCGGGGCGGAGGTGAAACTGGACCTGCGCCAGGTTTTTCCCAGGCAGCTCACGATCAAAGGTTCGTACATGGGCACACGCGCAGAACTGGTGAAAGCCGCGGAGCTGATGGGCCGGCGGCGCTTGGTCTCCGTGATCGACCGGACCTATCCCCTTCAACAAGCACGGGCGGCTCAGGAACAACTCCTGAGCCGGAGGGTGTTCGGAAAAATCGTTCTGACGGTCTAGGGATGCTATTTCTCGTGCTTGGTGCATGCGCGCAGTAAGAGATCGCCTCGGCAGTTCCCGGGAAAATGGTGGAACGAGCATTGTCTTATTGAATGTGGCTGGCGTTCGTTCTGAGGGATTCAACCTCGATGAAAGGAGTAAGTCATGGCTACTGTCGCGCAGATTATGACGAAGTGTCCCAAGGCAATCGGGCCAAAGACTTCGATCGCCAGCGCAGCCAAGACGATGCGCACGGCGCGCGTAGGATCGTTATTCGTGAAAAAGGGGAAGCAATTGGTCGTGGTCGTGACGGACACCGACATCGTGCGGCGCGCCGTTGCGAGCGGCAAGCCTCTGGGCAAGCTGACGGTCGAGAAAATCATGACGACTCCGATTTGCACGATCGAGGGAACTCAGTCGGTCGATGACGCGCAGGATATGATGGGTGATCTTGGCGTGCGCCATCTTGGTGTGACGCAAGGGGGGGGGAGATTGTCGGCGTTGTCTCGGTGCGCGATCTGTTGCTGTTCTACAAGCGCTATGCGCAATCGAAGCTTCCGCCCGAGGTGACGTATTCGGAACCGAAGATCGGGCAGGACTAACGGATGTTGAAATCGACCTCCAGCGTCGTTCTCGGCTCATCAAAATCCTCAACGTACCCCAGAAGGTACGCCTCCGGTTGTGATTCGCCTGCGGCCTTGCTGGAAGGCCGTTTTGAACATCCGCGCCTAGTGGCGGGTAAAACGTTAGACGTAAAATGTGAAATGGGCCTTTCACGTTTCACTTCTTACGTTTCACGATCACTTCGTGAGTTCCCTGACCAGGTGTCCCAGTTCAGGCAGGATCAACTTTTCCATCGCCAGCCGGACGGCGTGTTCGGAGCCGGGGGTTGAGAAGAGCACCCGGCCTTTGATGATGCCGGCGGTGGCACGGCTCATGATAGCCGGTGAGCCGATCTCCTGATAGGTCAGATAGCGAAAGACTTCGCCGAATCCATCCAGCCGCTTGTCCAACATTCCATCCACCGCCTCAAAGGTTGAATCCCGCCGGGAAATGCCCGTGCCCCCGTTGATGATAATGGCTTGGACTTTCTTGTTTGCCACGGCGGATTTGATCCTGGCTTTGATCTTTACCGGGTGGTCTTTCACGAGGTGATAGGCCACCACGGTATGGCCTGCCTCTTTGAGCATGCGCATGATGCGGGAGCCGCTTGTGTCGGTATCCGGGGTTCTGGTATCGCTGCAGGTAATCACCACGCACCCGATGGAGCCGGGTGCGTGGGATTTGTGCTCATAATGGGTGCTCATGGAGGGATTGGCCATCAACTTTGTGTCTGGCCGACCGCTGAAGGCTGATGGCTGCTACGTCCACACTGCGTCCGGATTCAGCTTGGCCACCGGCGTTCCCTTCGCGACATGTTCGTCAAGGATGGTGGCGACATCCGCCTCGGTCACCTTGCAGTACCACGTATTGTCAGGATAAACGATGACGGTCGGGCCCTGTTCGCAAGGACCGAGGCAGCCCGTGGCACTGACCAGGACTTGGCCTGGCGGTATGGCGCGCTGCATGAGCCCCATGTTGAATGCCATCAGCAGCTGCGCGGCGCCGGCCGATCCGCAGGACGGTTTGGGGTGGCCCGGCGGGCGTGAGTTGGTGCAGACAAGAATGTGATATTTAGGTTTGGGCATGATCTCCTCAATTTAGAATTCAAAATTGTAAACTAATAATTGGCCGCGTGAAGTTTAACGCGGCCCGTACGACTGCCATTGTTCGATGCACTCGTCAGGAAGCTTCCAGTGCTTGAGCCCCTTGAGAACCCAATCGAGATAGTGGTCTTTGGGCTTGAATTTTCCGATCGGGTTTGCCGCGTAGGTGCTGACGAGTTCCTTTTCTCCGGCTTCGTTCACCACGTTGACTTGCAGGTGCCGGTAGGCGCCCTGTGGGACGTCCTGTTCAAATTCATCCATGATCTTGAGGTCTTCGTCGGTCAGCTCAAACACGCCGCCACAGACTTTCTCGCCGGGAGACGGCACGATGCTGGCGAGGCCGCAGCGCCATTGAGACGACCACCGGCAAAACTTGATGGTGTGATCCGCCAGCGTGGCCAGGTAGAGAAATCTGTGTTCCGGGGCTCGTCGCGCAAGCTGGGCGGGATTCAGGTGATCGCCATACAAGAAAAACTTCATGCGGTGTGCTCATGGCCTGTCGATGGTCTCTACTGGTGCCGGTACTTGTAGCACACCGGCTTTTTGTGAGACAAGCGGTTTGCGCTGCCGTAGCCGCCCCATCGGGCATCCATTGACAATGAGGAGGCGCCGTTCCTAAGATGCCGTCGGTGGAGTTGATGCCTATGTAGAGTCGGCATCCCCGACCCCTTCCTCGCGCACGACCACATGCCTGACGACGGGACCTCCTCCAGATTCTTGTATAACCGCTTTGTCCGTTACGCCGTGGTCGCCGTTCTGGCGCTTGGCGGGCTCTACTATGTCTGGACCGAACTGCCGGCGTTTCATCAGCCCACAGACCAGCGTGAGGCCGAGGCCCTGGCGCTGGTGCAGTCGCACCGCGCCCTGGGGTCTCCCACCATCCTGCAGGCGATGAACGACCATGTTCGATCGATGAAAGAGCGCGGGCAGGGGGTTCGTCTCGGGGCGTGGCGGGTCAAACACGTCGAGGGCGATATCTACGAAGTTCGCGTTCAACTGCGCGATCAAAGCGTGCGCGGCCAGTGGTTCGAGCGGGAATTCATCTGGCACGCGCACCTGAATCTCAAGCGAGTCAACGCGGCGTCCCTGCCCGCGGACGGCGTGACGCCCACAGCACCCGACGCTGAACCGGGTACCGCGCCCCCATCGGGATTTGGGTCCAGCTAGGCCGCGCGCCTCAGGGAGCAGTCAGGCCGGGCGGCAGGGCAACCAGGACGTGGCCGCCTTCGATCCGCACCAGACAACAGGTGACTTCGAAGCTGGAATTGCCCACTCGTTGCCCGGAGACGACATTGAATTTCCATCCATGCCAGGGACATTCGACGACGCATCCGCACAGCGTGCCTTCCCCCAGCGGACCTCCGGCATGAGGACAGGTGTTGTCGATGGCGTAGAAGGTTCCGTCGATATTGAACAGAGCGATCCAGACTCCATTGACCTCCACGGTCCGCCCGGTTCCAGGTGGAATGTCCCGTACCTCTGCAACGCTGACAAATCCGCTCATGATGGCCGACTCCGATCTCGCCGGGATTCGCCGAACCCGTTAACAGAGGGGCGCTTGCTTGATTTCGGAGAAAACTTATGGCATAGAGTCATCAATCGGCACTCCTGCCCTGTGGATGCGATCCTCTGTGGCCATGGAGGCTCGGTTGGGATGAGGTTGCTGCATGGAAATGACCCTCCTGCTCAATTCGACATACGAACCCCTGCGGGTCGTCCATTGGCAGAAAGCCATCACCCTGCTCTGGCAGGGCAAGGTCGAGGTCCTGGAAGTTTACGACCGGGAAATCCACGGCATCTCCATTTCGATTAAGCTACCGGCGGTGATGCGGCTGCTCAAGCTGGTGAAGCTGAGGGACAGTCATCGTGCCGTCAAATTCTCCCGCATCAATATTTTCACGCGCGACGGATACACATGCCAGTACTGTGACCACAAGTTCCGCACGGAAGAACTGACCTTCGATCATGTCGTGCCGATCGCGATTGGCGGGAAGAAGACGTGGGAGAATATTGTGACGGCCTGCTGGCGGTGCAATAACCGAAAGAGCGGCCGCACACCGGAAGACGCTGGCATGAGGTTGAAGAAGCGGCCGCTGAAACCCCGGTGGAGTCCCGTCATTACGATCACGATCGGCATCCGCAATACCCCGGAAAGCTGGCGAGACTACCTCTATTGGAACATGGAACTGGAGACCGATCCCTCAGAACCATAGTGTCAGCGAACCTCCGCGTGTCTATCTGTTCAGCAACGAGCCTGCCTTCGTCTCACGACGCTTCAATCCGCGCTCGCCCTTGATGGTCAAATTCATCACGCCCGTGCAATCGAGGTTGGCCGTCTGCTTCGGACCTATGCGGGATTCCCGATCGACGTCCGAGATATCAGCGGACGGGATTATACCGAGGGCTTGTGGAAAAGTGGAGGGGATGGTTTACGGTAGGGAATCCCTGCATGTATGATACGGTTCACGCTCGGATGGAACGACGCGCTCGGCGAGGAGTACGGATGATGAACGCAAATCCAGGTTTTCCGGTGGTGCTGGATGTGAGAGGCTGGTCGGTGCTGGTGCTCGGTGGAGAGGAGGCGGCGGCCGACAAGACCCAACGCCTGCTCGACTCCGGTGCCCGCGTGACCGTCATCAGCCCGACCTTGAATGACGCGCTGCGACAGCTGGTGGCGTCGGGAAAGGTGATTCATCGTGGCCGGACTTTTCGCGACACGGACCTCGAACATGCAATTCTGGTCTTGAATACGATCCGGGGCGACCGCGAGTTCGCCAACATGTTGTTGACCAACGCGAGGGCAAAAGGCGTGCTGCTCTGGTCGGTGGACTATCCGGAAGCCTGCAGCGTCACGATGCCAGCCGTGGCGGTCTCGGGTCATGCGCGCGTGGCGATCAGCACGAGTGGAGTGGCACCGGCCCTCTCCGGCTTCGTCAAGGAGGATCTGGAACGAATTCTGGACGATGAGTTCGCCGCCTTTGTCGAATGGTTGGGGGAACTGCGCGAGCAGGCCAAGGCCAATGAACCGGACGTGGAGAAGCGCCGGGCCCTGCTGCGCGAGGCCCTTGACGGATTCCGACTCCTGGGCAAGGTGCAATATCCCAAGGTCTGGCACGAGGAGCGGGCTAAAACAGCGTCGAGCGTGAAGCGTGAAGCGTGAAGCGAAAGAAGGCAAAAGGAGTCGAGATGGTTCTGTTGGAATTCAGCATGTCGCCCTTGGGCAAGGGCGAGAGTGTCGGCAAGTATGTGGCCCGCTCCCTGGACATTATCGACAAGAGCGGGGTGCCCTATCGCCTGAATCCGATGGGGACGGTGTTGGAAGGGGAATGGGACGAGGTGTTCGCGGTCGTGGAAATGTGTTATGAGCGAATGAAGAAGGATTGTAACCGCATCTCATGCACGATCAAGGTTGACTATCGTAAGGGCCATGAGGGACGGTTGCAGAGCAAGGTGGCGAGCGTGGAGAAGAGACTCAAACGAGCAATCAAGCACTAGCTCCTTCCTGCGAGACTCGCGAGATTTGCGAGAAAGGCGGGACACGACAGGAACATACAATTCTCGAGTCGCGCTTGTCGCGCGCGTCGCGCCGTTGTGATCAGAGTTAAGAAGAGTGATACCGCCGGGGAATCCGCGGGCCGATGCAACACAGGACTTCATAGGAGATGGTCCCGGTCCACTGTGCAATATCGTGAGCCGTGATCTGCTCGGCTCCTTGACGACCGATGAGCACCACTTCGTCGCCGACAGAGGCTCCCGGAACGTCGGTCACATCCACCATCATCATATCCATACAGACCAGGCCGGCGATCGGAGCGCGCTGGCCTCGCACCAGGACCCGACCTCGATTCGACAGGTGCCGGCTCAATCCATCCGCATAGCCGATGGGCAGGACTGCGATGCGAGAGGCCCTGGTCGCTGTGAAGGTGCCGTTGTAGCTCACCCGCTGTCCCGGTTGAACCATTCGGAGTTGCGCGATGCAGGTTCTCAGGGAGAGCACCGGCTTCAGGTCCGGAACCGGAACGGAACCGGGCAGCGTGTGGTAGCCGTACAGCATGATGCCCGGGCGCACGAGTGAAAAGTGGGCCTGTGGGAAACGGACCGCCCCGCCGCTGTTGGCCGCGTGGATCAGCGGCACTCTGAAACCTCCCGCCTGCACCGTTCGAATCGCTGCCTTGAATCGCGCGAGCTGCGCCTCCGTACTGTCGGGAGCAGGGCCATCGGTGTCTGCCAGATGGGTCATGAGCCCTTCCAACTGCAAGGATCTTGGAAACCCGCCCGACGCGATCACTGTTACGAGTTCGTCCTGTGTGATCCCCAGCCGTCCCATGCCCGTTTCGATCTTGAGATGGATCGGGTGGGGGGTCGACAGTGACGCTGCGGCTTGCCCCAAGGCGGGCAGAATGGAGACGTCACTGATGACAGGCGTCAGTTGATACCCGAAGAGGTCGGCGATCTGCTCCCGGAAAATCGGACCCAGCACGACGATTGGTGCGTCGATGCCGGCCTGTCGCAGCGCGATTCCTTCTTCGATTGAGACGACCGCGACGCGGGACATACCCTGGCGGATCAGCGCCTTCGTCGTTTCGACGGCGCCGTGGCCATAGGCGTTCGCCTTGACGACGGCCATCACGTCGCATCCATGCAAGAGCAGCCGGCGGAATTGGAGAAGATTTTGAGCGAGAGCGGTGAGATCGATGGAGGCGCAGGTTGGTGAAAAGGTCGAAGTGGTCAGCACGCGAGACGAACGGATCTGGAAATCCGGTTTAGACTTCCATGATCTCCTGTTCCTTTTTCTTGATTACATCGTCGATCTTTTGCCCGTACTGCTCCGTAAGTTTCTGTGTTTCCTGTTCGGCTTTCCGTAGTTCGTCTTCGGTGAGCTTCGCACCTTTTTGAAGTTTCTTCAACTCTTCGTTCGCATCCCGTCGGAAGCCGCGAATCTGGACTTTGGTGTCCTCACCGTGCTTCTTGCAGATCTTGGTCAATTCTTTCCGGCGCTCCTCGGTAAGCGGGGGCAGGGGCACGCGTATCATCTTGCCGTCGTTCGAGGGGTTGATCCCCAGTCCCGAGCTGGCCAATGCCTTCTCGATTTCTTTGATGTGATTCGGTTCCCAGGGCTGAATGGTGATGAGCCGGGCTTCCGGCGTGGAAATATTGGCGATCTGCTTCAACGGCGTCATGGTGCCGTAGTAGTCGACCCGAATACTGTCGAGGAGAGCGACCGAGGCCCGACCCGTTCGAAGGCCGGATAAGTCGCGCTTCAAGTGTTCCACAGCCTGATCCATCTGCACCATGAGTTTTTGTCGAACTGGCGCTGCGTTGGACATGGCGACACTCCGTGATCGGGGTTAGCGTTGATCGGGTGTGACCAGGGTTCCGATCGGCTCGCCTAAAGCCACACGTTTGAAGTTGCCCTGCACCGTGAGGTTGAACACGACCAGGGGCATCTTGTTATCCATGCAGAGACTGATGGCGGTGGAATCCATCACCTTGAGATTCTGGTTCAAAATCGCCATGAAGGGGATCTCCGCATATTTTTTTGCCGCCGGATTTTTCAGGGGGTCTTCGTCAAAAATGCCGTCGACCTTGGTGCCCTTCATGATGACCTCAGCGCCGATTTCCATGGCGCGAAGTGCAGCCGCGGTATCGGTCGAGAAGTATGGATTGCCCGTGCCGCCGGCAAAAATCACCACCCGCTTCTTTTCCAGATGGCGAATGGCCCTCCGGCGGATGTACCCTTCCGCGAGCTGCCGCATTTCGATGGCGGACTGTACGCGGGTCATGACGCCGGATCGTTCCAGCGCATTCTGCAGGGCCAGGGCATTGAGCACCGTGGCCAACATGCCCATGTAGTCAGCGGAGGCGCGTTCCATGCCGGATGCGCTGGCCGCAATGCCTCGAAAAATGTTTCCCCCGCCGATGACGATGGCGACCTGAATGTCGAGGGCTACGACGGAGGCGATTTCTTCTGCGAGGCGTTCGAGGATGGAGGGTTGGATGCCGTAGCCCTGCGCACCAGCCAACATCTCCCCGCTGACCTTCAGAAGGAGGCGCCGGTATTTGGCAGCGCTCATGCTTCGCCTAGCTGATAGCGGGTGAACCGGCGGATGTTCATGTTCTCGCCAATCTTGGCAATCTTCTGCGCGAGGAGATCCTTGATCGTCACGGCGGGGTCCTTGATGAACGCCTGTTCCATCAAGCAGCTTTCCTGAAAGAACTTCTCCAGTTTGCCCTCGATGATCTTGGGCCAGGCAGCGGGAGGCTTTCCCAGCTCTCTGGCCTGCCCCTCATAAATTGTCTTTTCTTTGTCGACGATTTCGGCAGGAATTTCCTCCCGGCGCACATACGAGGGTTTGGCCGCCGCAACCTGCAGCGCGAGATCGTTGACGAACGCTTTGAACTCGTCGTTGCGCGCGACGAAGTCGGTTTCACAATTCACCTCGATCAGCACGCCGATCTTTCCGCCCATGTGGATATAGGAATGGACGAGGCCCTGGTTGGTTTCTCGTCCGGCCTTCTTGGCTGCCGCGGCCAGACCTTTCTGCCGGAGGTAGTCGATCGATTTGTCGATGTCATTGGCGTTTTCGGTGAGCGCCTTCCGACAGTCGAGGATGCCGGCGCCCGTTTTTTCGCGAAGCTCTTTGACGAGTTGACTTGTTCCTGCCATGGTCCGTCGTTCCTCACCGTATGAGTTGAACAGATCGCCGATCGAATGGTCTCACGTTACGAGGCCGGCACGCCTTCAAGGCTGACGGCGGGTTTCTTGTCGCCGGCGGCGGGAGCAGCCTGGAATTCCGCTTCTTCGCGCTGTGTCCGGAGATGGGTCCCTTCGATGCAGGCGTCGGCGATTTTGGAGGTGATGAGCTTGATCGAACGAATCGCGTCGTCGTTTCCGGGAATCGGATACGCGATGCGATCGGGGTCGCAATTGCTGTCCAGTATCGCGATCACCGGTATGTCGAGACGGACGGCCTCCTGGGCGGCGATCTTCTCGACTCTGGTATCCAGGACGAAGACAGCTCCGGGAAGGCCCCGCATATTTCTAATGCCTGAGAGGTATTTCTGCAGCTTGACGATATCCTTCTGCATGAGCAGGATTTCTTTTTTCTTCAGTCCGTGCTCGCTGGGATTCAACAAGGTCGCTTCCATTTTCTTCATCTTATCGATGCTGCGACGGATGGTCTGGAAGTTGGTCAGCATGCCGCCCAGCCAGCGTTGGTTGACGAAGAACATGTTCGCTCGTTTGGCCTCTTCTTCGAGGATTTCGGCCGCCTGTCGTTTGGTGCCGACAAAGAGGACGGATTCGCCGGCGGCTACGATGTCCCGGACGAAGGCATAGGCCTGTTCCATTCGCGTCACGGTCTGCTGCAGATCGATGATGTAGATGCCGTTCCGTTCACCGAAGAGAAACTTTTTCATCTTGGGATTCCAGCGGTTGGTCTGATGTCCGAAATGGACCCCCGCTTCCAACAATTCCTTGATCGCCACCACTCCCATGCCTTCACCTCCCCTCAAGGCTTGCAGAGCACCCGGATTGCGGGCGAGGGGAACTGGTCCCCTTATACTCAAGCCGTGCAGCGCGATGATGCGCTGATGTTAAATTTTGAAAAACCCAGACCGCGCGAGGGTTCACGTGGAAAGACCCTGCGCATCCCCAAAGCCTTGGCACGCTACCACAGTCCTCGTGAGTTTTCAAGCCGTTAGGAGCGGTCCTGTACCTAGGAGCGATAACTGGCGTTGATGCGAACGTAGTCGTAGGAGAGGTCGGTGGTCCACATGTGGGCGCAAGCCGGTCCCTGCTCAAGATCGACGGAGATCGTAAAGGTCTTTCGCTTGAAAACTCGCGCGATCTTGTCCTCCGCCGCCAGCCCCACGCCCATTCCCTTTCGGACCATGACGATCTTGTCGAATCGCACGCTCAGTTTGTCGGGATCGATGGGGACGCCGGACCGGCCGATGGCGCCCATGACCCTCCCCCAATTCGCATCCTCCCCGAACAGGGCGGTCTTGACGAGGTTGGATGTGGCGATGGTGGAGGCCACTCGTTTGGCTGCCGTCACCGTGGCTGCCCCGGTGACCACAATCTTCACAATCTTCGTCACGCCCTCGCCGTCACGGCAAATCGCCAGCGCGAGGGCCTGTGAGGCTTTCATCAGCAGTTGTTCGAAGCAGCGGTAGTCGTGCGTGCCTTCCCGGATCGAACGGTTTTGCGCCATCCCGTTCGCAAGGCACAGCACCGTGTCGTTCGTGCTCGTGTCGCCGTCCACGGTAATGCAGTTGAACGATTGATCCACGGCGGATCTCAGCGCCTGCTGAAGGGCCGACGGGGTGATGACGGCGTCCGTGGTGAGGTAGGCGAGCATGGTGGCCATGTTCGGGTGGATCATGCCGGAGCCTTTCGCCATACCCCCGATTGTGACCAGGCGGGTTCCGATCTTCGCTCGCACCGCGACGGTCTTCGGCCGCAGATCGGTAGTGAGAATTGCCTGAGCAGCCCGGCGTCCGCCCCGGACACTGAGCTGCGAAATCAACGACGGGATTCCCGCCTTGATCCGATCGATCGGGAGGACCCGGCCGATGACGCCGGTGGATCCGACGAACACTTCATGGACGGGGATGGAAAGGCTTTGCGCGACGGCGGACGCCATGGCTCTGGCCGCCGCGAGCCCTGGCGCGCCGGTGCAGGCATTGGCGTTCCCGCTGTTGACTACGACCGCGCGCCCGCGATGTCGCCTGAGATGGAGACGATCGAGCGTCACCGGTGCAGCCGCGACGCGGTTCTTGGTGAAGACGCCGGCGATCGGTCCGCTGGTGGCTGACAGCAGCAGGGCCAGATCGAGGAGTCCCGACTTCTTGATCCCGCAATGGATACCGGCCGCTGCGAATCCCAACGGCGCAGTGACGCCCGATTTGTATCGATTCATGATGGGGAGCCCGGTCGCAGGGCGGAACAACCTGTCGCTCGTCGGCGGCTCAGGATCACGGGTAGCTGCCCGGCGCCGTGAGTCCGGCCTCTTCGGGAAGCCCCATCATCAGATTCATGGCCTGAATCGCCTGACCGGCAGCGCCCTTCACAAGATTGTCGACGGCAGCGACTGTCACTACCCAGCCGGCGCGCGCGTCCGTATACACGCCGATATCGCAATAGTTGGAACCCTTGATATACCGCGGATTGGGCATGACGTCTTCATAAAGCCGGATAAACCGTTCGCCCGCATAGAACTTCCGGTACAGCGCGCGCAGGTCGGACAGTTCGACCCGCTGTTTCAATTTGCAATAGGCCGTGCTCAGGATACCCCGGTTCATGGGGACGAGATGGGGCGTAAATGCGACGGTTACGGATCCGAGCCTTCCCGCGATTCCGGAGAGTTCCTGCTCGATTTCTGGAATATGCCGATGTTGACCGATCTTGTAGGGTTCCAAGGATTCGTGCGCCTCGGGAAAATGATAGGGGAGGGCCGGACTCCGTCCGGCTCCGGAGATACCGGACTTGGCATCGATCGCGATGGTATCGAGCTGGACAAGCCCTTCGGCAAACAGGGGTGCCAGCTGCAGCACGGCGGCTGTCGGGTAGCATCCCGGAGAGGCGACCAGTTTTGCCTCGGCGATCGCGCTTCGATGGAGTTCCGGTAGGCCGTAGACGGCTTCGGTCAATAAGTCTGGGTGGGTATGCGGGGCCTGGTACCATTTTTCATAGGCGGCGACATCTTTGAGGCGATAGTCGGCGCTCAGATCAACGACCAGCCTGCCTGCTTTGAGGCAGAGGGCGACGGGCTCCTGCGATTTGGTATGGGGAAGCGCCAGGAAGACGGCGTCGGCGCGTTCAGCCACAGTTTCCGGAGCCAGGGCTTCGAAGGTATGTCGAACAACTCCGGTCAGGCTCGGGAAGACGGAGGAGACGGATTGACCGGCCGATTTCTCCGACGTCACTGCGGTGATTTCGTACTGGGGATGTGCTGCGGCAAGTCGCACGAGTTCGGCGCCGGCATAGCCGCTGGCTCCTGCGATCGCGACGCGAAATTTTCTGCTCATAAGACCTGCCTCGTGTGACAACTGAACGAGGAACGTGCGTGGCACATAAAAAAGGGAAGGCCAGAAGCCTTCCCTTTTCCGATCGTTGGCTTCTGTGGCCTAGCGCTTGGAGTACTGGAAGCGCTTGCGAGCCCCTTTCTGTCCGTATTTTTTCCGTTCCTTCACGCGAGAATCCCGTGTGAGTAACCCTTCCTTCTTGAGCGGGGAGCGTACCGCGGGCGTCATGGCGACGAGGGCCCGCGCGATCGCGTGTCGAAGGGCACCAGCCTGCCCGGTCGGTCCGCCGCCGTAGACCGTGGCGCTGATCGAATACTTGCCCATGAGCCCGGCCATCTCAAGCGGAAGTTGGATAATCTGTCTAAGCGTGAGGCGAGGAAAGGCCTTTTCGAGCGGCTTTTCATTCACCGTAATCTCGCCGGCCGTTCCTGTTACCCAGGCTCTGGCCACTGCACACTTTCTCCGACCCGTTGCATACTGTATCACTGCTACCATGCGACTCGCCTCCTTACGATCTATCTCTCACACGCTGTCCTACAGTGAAAGTGGTTCCGGTCGTTGAGCCTGATGCGGATGATCGGGGCCCACGTATACACGGAGCTTCTTTGCCATACCGTTACCGAGCGGGGTCTTGGGGAGCATCCCTTCAATCGCTCTCGTGAGCAGTTCGGTCGGATCCGTTTGGAAGAGATGCGCGGCCGTGGTGGTCTTGAGGCCGCCCGGATACCCCGAATGATGGCGATACAGCTTGGTTTCCATCTTGCCGCCGGTCAACCGAATCTTCTCGGCGTTGACGATCACCACATGGTCGCCCGGATCGACGTGAGGGGTGAAGGTCGGGCGGTGCTTTCCCCTCAGGACGCCAGCCACGCGCGCGGCCAGCCGTCCCAGGGTTCTTCCATCAGCGTTGACAAGGTGCCACGTTTCTTTCACTTCAGTGGGCTTTTCGAGGTACGTTCTCATCGTTCTTCTCCGCTTCTCTCGGCCAGGCACGGTCCCAACGGATCCTTAGACTTCCTGCGTGCCGATTTTCTTGGTTTCCAATTTGGTCAGCCAGGCTTCCAGATTCTGACCGCTGCGTCGTCTCCAGACACCATGTGAGACGTAGATCGGGGCATGGCACCGAAGGGCCAATGCGATGGCGTCGCTGGGTCTGGCATCGATGGTCCTGACGACGCCCTTATTTTCCAGATGCACAGTGGCATAATAGGTGCTGCTCTTGACATCCGTCAGCACCACTCGCTGCGTCCTGATGCCCAGGTGTTCGCCGAAGTTTCTGATCAAATCGTGACTCATCGGCCGTGGAGTGACGTCGGTACTCAATGCGCGTTTAATCGACTCGCCTTCGGGCGCCCCGACCCATACGGTGAAATTCTCCGCGCTGCCGTCGGTCCGCGTCAGGACAATGATCCTCGTGTCCGTGTTGGTGTCGGCCACGACACGATTGACCGTGAGTTCGATCAGAGGGTCCGCTAAATGAGGCGTCTGTTCTTCCATCGCCACGAGCGTCCGTCAGGAATCCAGCTTTCCGAAGTCTTCCGGCTTCAAATTTTTCAGCCACTGATCGAGCTCCTCTGAACTTTGCTTGCGGATGACCGACTCGCTCGCAAAAATCGGAGCCTGGGATCTGAGCGCGAGCGCGATCGCATCGCTGGGCCGGGAGTCGACGGCGTATTCCGAATCCTCATACATCAGGTGAACCTTCGCAAAGTACGTATTTTCATTCAAGTCGGTGATGACCACGCTGATGACCTTCGCGTTGAACGCATCGAGGTACGACTTCATGAAGTCGTGTGTCATCGGACGAGGAGGAGCTACGTTTTCCAGGGACAGACTGATCGAACTCGCCTCCGATTTGCCGACCCAGATGGGCAGCATTTCCGCCTGGTCCTCATCCCGAAGAATCACGATAAAGGCGTTGTTATAGGGGTCGAACATCAACCCATTGACCTGCATTTGCGTAATCATGCCGCAGTTCCCTGTCTTTCGTATTTCTTGCGGATGTTCACCCGTAGCGGAGCGAACGCAAGACGAACAATAAAGCAATTTAGCATTTCGCAATTCATCGTGTCAACGCAACCGGCGACAATACAAAGGAAATCTCTTCACCTGGGGGGTGTCGCGGCAGGAAGAACCGATGGCACCAGCGCGATCAGCTACTCGGTGGACGGTAGTTTTCGGCAATCTTTGACGAATCTGCCT
>Ga0233425_10001231_pt1 | contig 59399 bp, 54 predicted proteins | sample Watercolumn_Towu_2_FD_181712 | JGI IMG/M metagenome (GOLD analysis project Ga0233425, IMG submission 181712) | Freshwater microbial communities from Lake Towuti, South Sulawesi, Indonesia - Watercolumn_Towuti2014_140_MG | ecosystem: Environmental > Aquatic > Freshwater > Lake | place...
ATTGACCGGCACGTGTGGCCGGGGCTATGGCAGGCGGTCGTGCTGCCGGTCCTGTTGTGGCCGGCGGCGGCGGTGATGGGCGTGCCGGCGGTCGTGCTGCTGCTGCTGTCCTCGCACCGCCGGCGCCGGCGCGGGGGGATCAGGCCGTAGCGCCGGTCCGCGGCGGCTCGCCCGCCCATAGCACGGTCCGGTCGCGGCCCGCCTGCTTGGCCTGGTACATCGCCGCGTCCGCGCGCTCGATCGCCTGCTCGACGGTGCCGTCGGCGTCGAGCGCGGCGACGCCGATCGAGACGGCGATGCGCAGCGGCTTGCCGACGCCCGCATCGATTTCGGTCGCCGCCACCCCTTTGCGCAGCCGCTCGGCGAGCTCGAATGCCGACTTCGCGTCGGCGTCGAGCGCGCACAACAGGAACTCCTCGCCGCCGTAGCGGAACAGCCTGTCGTAGGGCCGGAGGTGCTTCAGCACATAGGCGGCGAACGCCGCCAGCACGCGGTCGCCGGCGGCGTGGCCGTGAACGTCGTTGACCGACTTGAAACGGTCGAGGTCCATCATCGCGACGGCGCATTGCATCACGCCGCGGCGCACCAGCGCGTGCTGCTGGCGCAGGAACGGCAGCATCGCCACGCGGTTGCCCGCCCCGGTCAAGGGGTCGAGCGACGACGTCGCGAGCTCGAACTCGTGCCGGAGCCCGGCAAGTTGCAGGCGGAACCGCCTCAGCGCGCCCGTGAACTCGTCGAAGCGGGCGGCCGGAACCTGGTCGCCGGCGTCGTGGAATTGCAGCATCGCCCGCGCGGCGGCGTGCATCTGCCGGTGGGCCTCGCCCAGCGCGGGAAACCCGCCGCTCTGCCGCAGCGCCGCCGGCGCCAGGTTGTCGTACCAGTAGCCGAAGGCGCAGCGCCGGTGGGCGTCTTCCGCGAGGTCGCGCGGATCGGGCGGGAGCCGGCACGCGATCGAGCGCAGGGTCGCCTCCAGCCACCGCTCGTGGTTCTCGGCGGCGTGGTCCACCTGCGCCAGGATCGCCTGCATGTCGGCGACGGAACCGGAAGGCTCTTCGGCCATGGCGTTACGCCTCTTCGCAACCCGCGCGCCGGCAATGTTAAAATAGGATAAAAAGGGGCGATGAACATCGCATTGACGCAGGTCAAGCCGATGCGCGGCCTTCGGGACGAACGGGCGGCCGCACTTTATTCATCGTTCGAGCGCCCTGCGACACGAAGCCACGAGGAACGCCGATGCCCGCGACACCGGACGAACGTGAAACAGCAGAGGGCCGGATCGCGGCCTATTCGGCGTGGGTGCGGAATCTGCGCGCCGGCAAGCCGGTGCAGCCGCTGGGCGCGGCGGGAGAAGACCCGGTGGCGCGCCTCGGCCGGGAGCTGGAGCTGCTGGCGGAGGTCCTGAACCGGCGCGAGCGCGAGTTGCGCCAGTTGTTCGACCTGGTCCAATCCGTGGAGCAGGGCGTGCTGGTCGAGGACGTGCTGAACCGCGTGTTCGACGGCTTTACCGGCGTCATCCCGTTCGAGCGCATCGGCTGTTCGTTCGTGTCGGAGGACGGCGCGAAGGCCACGGCCTACTGGGCCCGGTCGAACCTGGGGCCGATGCAGATTTCGGCCGGCTATTCCCAACCGCTGGCGGGCAGCAGCCTGGAATAGATCCTGCACACCAACCAGCCGCGTATCATCAACGACCTGGAAGCCTATCTGAAGGCGAAACCCGGATCGGACTCGACGCGGCGGATCGTCGCCGAAGGCGGCAGGTCGAGCTTGACCTGCCCGCTGATCGCGCAGGACCGCCCCATCGGGTTCCTGTTCTTCACCAGCAACCAGAAGGACACCTACCGCGAGGTGCACCAGGCGACGTTCCGCCAGATCGCGGCCCAGGTTTCCGCGGTGATCGAAAAGAGCAGGCTCTATCAGCGGCTGATCGAGCGCAACCGGCAACTGGTGGAAGACAGCCGGCGGCTGGAACAGGCCGCCTCCCACGACGCCCTGACCGGGGTGCTCAACCGGGGAGCGATCATGGGGGCGCTGGAGTCGGCCGTGAGAGACGCGGCCGGGAGCGGCCAGCCGGTCGCCGTCATCATGGCGGATATCGATCACTTCAAGCGGATCAACGACGGCCTGGGTCATCCCGCCGGCGACGCAGCGCTGAAGGAATTCACGCGGCGCCTGAAGTCGGTGCTGCGCCAGGGCGACAGGCTTGGCCGCTACGGCGGCGAGGAGTTCCTGGTCGTCGTCGCCGGGGCCGCGCGCGATGCGGCCGTCGGAACCGCCGAACGCCTGCGCGCGGCGGTCGCCGCGAGCTTCGGCGCGGCGGCGTGGACCGGAGCGGACGAAACCCCGGCCGGGCTCGTCGCCGCCGCGGACCGCGCCCTCTATGCCGCGAAGAACGCGGGGCGGAACCGCGTCATGGCGGCCTGACGGCTACTCGTCGCTCATCTTGAGGGCGGCGATGAAGGCGGACTGCGGAATGTCGACCTTGCCGAACTGGCGCATCCGCTTCTTGCCTTCCTTCTGCTTCTCCAGGAGCTTCTTCTTGCGCGTGATGTCGCCGCCGTAGCACTTCGCGGTCACGTCCTTGCGCAAGGGGCTCACGGTCTCGCGCGCGATCACCCGGCCGCCGATCGCTGCCTGAATCGCGATCTTGAACAGCTGGCGCGGGATCAGGTCCTTGAGGCGCACGCACAGCGCGCGGCCGCGCGTCTCGGCGGCGGCGCGGTGCACGATCATCGACAGCGCGTCCACCGGGTCGCCGTTGACCAGGATCGCGAGCTTCACCAGGTCGCCCGCGCGGTAGCCGTCGAGGTGGTAGTCGAAGCTGGCGTAGCCGCGGCTGACCGATTTCAGCCGGTCGTAGAAGTCGAACACCACCTCGTTCAAGGGCAGGCGGTAGACCACCATCGCCCGGCTGCCGGCGTAGGTGAGCTCCACCTGCTCGCCGCGGCGCTCCTCGCACAGCTTCAGGACCGCCCCCAGGTACTCGTCGGGCACGAAGATCGTGCCCTTGATCCACGGCTCCTCGAGGTGGTCGATGCGCACCGGGTCGGGCATGTCGGCGGGGTTGTGCAGCTCCACCATTTTCCCGTCGGTTAGAAACACGCGATAGACCACCGAGGGCGCCGTGGTGATGAGGTCGAGGTCGAACTCGCGTTCGAGCCGCTCCTGGATGATCTCGAGGTGCAGGAGGCCGAGGAACCCGCAGCGGAAGCCGAAGCCGAGCGCCGCCGAGGTTTCGGGCTCGTACTGGAAGCTCGCGTCGTTGAGCCTGAGCTTCGCCAGGCTCTCGCGCAGGTTCTCGTAGTCCGCGGGGTCGGTGGGAAACAGGCCGCAGAACACCACGGGCACCGAGGGCTTGAAGCCCGGCAGGGGCGCGGACGCCGGCTTGCGGTCGTCGGTGATCGTGTCGCCGACCTTGCAGTCGGCCACGCTCTTGATGCCGGCGGTGATGAAGCCGATCTCGCCCGGGCCCAGCTCGTCGCATTGCTGGCGCTTGGGCGTGAAGAAGCCGACGCGCTCGACCTCGTAGGCGGCACCCGTCGCCATCAGGCGCACCTTCTGCTTCAGGCGCAGCACGCCGTCGCGCACGCGCACCAGCGCCACCACGCCCAGGTACGAGTCGTACCAGCTGTCCACCAGCAGCGCCTTGAGCGGCGCGCCCGCGTCGCCCTTGGGCGCGGGCAGGCGCGCGACCAGCGCCTCCAGAACCTCGTCGATCCCCTGCCCGGTCTTGGCGGAGATCGGAATCGCGTGCGAGGCGTCGAGGCCGATCACGTCCTCGATCTGCCGGCGCACCTTGTCGGGCTCGGCCGCGGGCAGGTCGATCTTGTTCAAGACCGGCACGATCTCGTGGTCGTTGTCGATCGCCTGATAGACGTTGGCCAGGGTCTGCGCCTCGACGCCTTGCGTGGCATCGACGACCAAAAGCGAGCCTTCGCACGCCGCCAGCGACCGGCTCACCTCGTAGGCGAAGTCGACGTGGCCGGGCGTGTCCATCAGGTTGAGCTCGTAGGTCTCCCCGTCCCTGGCCTTGTAGGTCAGGCGCACGGTCTGGGCCTTGATGGTGATGCCGCGCTCGCGCTCGATGTCCATGGAATCGAGCACCTGCTCGCGCATCTCGCGCGCCTCCAGCGCCCCGCACTTCTCGATCAGCCGGTCCGCGAGCGTCGACTTGCCGTGGTCGATATGCGCGATGATCGCGAAGTTGCGGATGTGCTTCGGGTCGGCCATCGGATGCCTATCCGCGCAGCGTGCCGCCCGTGGCCTTGGCCACCTGCGCCACGATCTTCTGCGACACGGCCTCGATCTCGGCGTCGCCGAGCGTCGCCTGCACCGGCTGCAGGGTGACGGCGATGGCGATCGACTTCTTGCCCGGCGGCAGGGCGCCGCCCGCGAAGCGGTCGAACACGCCGACGTCCGCGATCAGCGCCTTGTCGGCGCCGCGCGCCGCGCGCACGAGCTGCTCGGCCGAGACCGCCTCGTCCACCACGAAAGCGAAGTCGCGCACCAGCGGCTGGAACGCCGAGGCCTTCAGCAGCGGCCGGGTGCGGCCGGCTTTGCCCTTGGGCAGGGGCACGGCGCTCAGATTCACCTCGCAGCCCACGGCCGGCCCTTCGGCGTCGAGCGCCTTCAGCGCGCGGGGATGGATTTCGCCGAAGCTGGCGAGCACCGTGGGCCCGAGGCGCAGCACGCCGCCGCGGCCGGGATGGTACCAGGGCATCGGCTTGGCCTCGGTCTGGAGATTGCCGAGCGGCACGCCGCACACCGCCAGCACCGCCAGCGCGTCGGCCTTGGCGTCGAAGGCGTCCACGGGCCGCGGCTTCGCGTCCCAATGCCGCGGGCCGCTCTGGCCGCGGCGGACGACCGTGGCGTGAAGCGACTGCCCTTCGGGCGCGTCGCCGGCATAGACCGGGCCGACCTCGAACAGCGCCAGGTCGGGGAATCCGCGGTCGGCGTTGCGCTGCGCCGCCTGGATGAGGTTGGGCAGGATCGACGGGCGCATCTGGTCGAGCTCGGCCGAGATCGGATTGGCGAGCGTCAGCGCCGGCTGGCCGCCGCCGAACAGTTCGGTCTGGGCCTTGCCCATGAACGACCAGGTGACCGCCTCCATGATCCCGCGCGAAGCAAGCGCGCGCTTGACCAGGCCGGCGCGGCGCTGCGCGGGGCTGAGCGCGGGCTCGGGCGTCACCGCCGGGGCCGGCATCGACACCGGCGGGATGTTGTCGAACCCGTGGATGCGCAGGACCTCTTCCACCAGGTCCGCCTCGCCCTCCACGTCCGCGCGCCACGCCGGCGGGCCGACGTCGAACCCGTCGCCCGCGCGCGCGACCGAGAAGCCGAGCGACTTCAGGATCGACTCGGACCGCGCCGCCGGCACCTCGACCCCGCCCAGCGAGGCTACACGCGCCTGGCGCAGATGCACCGTGCGCTTCCACGCCGGCACCTTGCCTGCGATCACGACCTCGCTCGGCTCGCCGCCGCACAGATCGAGAATCAGGCGCGTCGCCAGCTCCATGCCGGTCACGGTGAACTCGGGGTCGATGCCGCGCTCGAAGCGCTGGCGCGCGTCGCTGTCGATCGCGAGCTTGCGGCCGGTGGCCGCAGTGCGCTTGGGATCGAAAAACGCCGACTCGACGAACACGTTGACCGTCGCCGCGGTGCAACCCGACTCCTCGCCGCCGATGATGCCGCCCAGGCCCAGCACGCGCGCGTGGTCGCAGATGCCGGTCATGCCGTCGGCGAGCGCGTAGGTCTTGCCGTTGAGCGCGGCCAGGGTCTCGCCGGGCTTGCAGAAGCGCACGCGAATCCCGCCCACGACCTTGTCGGCGTCGAACACGTGCAACGGCCGGTCGCTGTCGATGGTCGCAAAGTTGGTGATGTCCACGAGGGCCGAGATCGGCCTGAGGCCCACGGCCTCGAGCTTGCGCTTGAGCCACGCCGGGCTTTCGCCGTTCCTGACGCCGCGGATGTACCGGCCGACGAACAGCGGGCAGGCGTCGGCGTGCTCCGCCGGCAGCGCCAGGTCGACGCCGAGCGGGCTCTTGAACTTGCCCGCGATCTTGGCCGGCATCGTGTCGACGAGCTTCCCGAGGCCGAGCGCCGCCAGGTCGCGTGCGATGCCGTGGATACCCAGGCAGTCGGCACGGTTGGGCGTCAGCTTCAGCTCGAACAGCGGATCGTCGAGCCCCGCGTATTGCGCGTAAGGCTTGCCCACCGGCGCGTCCGCCGGCAGGTCCACGATGCCCTCGTGCGCGTCGCTCAACCCCAGCTCGCGCTCCGACAGCAGCATGCCGTTGGACTCGACCCCGCGGATCGTGCCCTTCTTCAGGTCCAGCTTGGTGCCGGGAATGTACGAGCCCGCCGGCGCGAACACGCCCTTCATGCCGGTGCGCGCGTTGGGCGCCCCGCACACCACCTGCACCGGCGCCCCGCCGCCGTAATCCACCATGCACACCCGCAGGCGGTCGGCGTTGGGATGCTGCTTGGCCTCGACCACGCGCGCTACCACGAACGGTTTCAGGTCCTTCGCCCGGTCGCTGAGGTTCTCCACCTCGAGCCCGGCCATGGTCAGCGCATGTGCGAGCTCCGCGGCCGAGGCCTGCGTCTCGATGTGCTTCTTGAGCCAGGAGAGCGTGAACTTCACGGCGCCATCAGCCCGCGCGCCAGGGACGGCACTTCCAGCGGCAGGAACCCGTAGTGCCGGAGCCAGCGCAGGTCGGCCTCGTAGAACGTGCGCAGGTCGGGGATGCCGTATTTCAGCATCGCGATGCGCTCGATGCCCATGCCGAAGGCGAAGCCCTGGTACTTGGCCGGGTCGATATTGCAGTACCGCAGGACCTTGGGATGCACCATGCCGCAGCCCAGGATCTCCAGCCAATCTTCGCCCGCGCCGATCTTGAGCTCGCCTTCTTTCCGCGAGCAGCCGATGTCGACCTCGGCGCCTGGCTCGACGAACGGGAAGAAGCTGGGGCGGAAGCGCACCGGCACGTCCGGCACCTCGAAGAAGGTGCGGCAGAAATCGATCAGGCAGCCCTTGAGGTGCCCCATGTGCGTGGTCTCGTCGATCGCCAGGCCCTCGACCTGGTGGAACATCGGCGTGTGGGTCATGTCGGAATCGGAACGGAAGGTGCGGCCCGGCACGATGATGCGGATCGGCGGCTTCTGGCTCAGCATCGTGCGCACCTGCACCGGCGAGGTGTGGGTGCGCAGCACCAGGCGCGAGCCGTCGGCGCGTTCGGGCAGGTAGAACGTATCCATCATCTGCCGCGCCGGATGCTCGGGCGGGATGTTGAGGGCGGTGAAGTTGTGGAAGTCGTCCTCGATGTCCGGCCCCTCGGCCACCTTGAAGCCCATGGCGCCGAAGATCGCCACGATCTCGTCGATGGTCTGCGAGATGGGGTGCAGCCTGCCCTCGGGCTCGGGCCGCGCCGGCAGGGTCACGTCCACCCGCTCGGTGGCGAGCCGCGCGTCGAGCTCCGCGTCGCCGAGGCTCGCCTTGCGCGCCTCGATCGCGGCCGCGATGTCGTCCTTGAGGCGGTTCAGCGCCGCGCCCAGCTCCTTGCGCCGGTCGGCCGGCGCCGCGCCCAGGCCCTTCATCAGCGCGGTGATCTCGCCCTTCTTGCCCAGCGCCTGCACGCGCAGCTCCTCCAGCGCCGCCAGGCTCGCCGCCTGGGCGACCGCGTCGAGGAACCGGCTCTTCAAGGACTCAACGTCGTTCATCGCGAAAAGGTCCGTCCGGAAAACGAAAAAGGGCCGACAACGCTGCCCGGCCCCGTCCCTTCGACCGTTCGGCGCGGCTTAACGGCGCGCCGACTGGCCCATGCGCTTCGGCGCGGGCGGTGCCGCAGGCGAGCCGGTAAATCGGCCCGGAACGAACACGATCACGCGCAGGCGCATGGATGCTGGCCTCAACCGCAAGGCTTTGCGGGCCGGGACTATACGGTTGCGGCCCGCCGGCGGTCAATCCGAACGGGCCGCGATTCAAGCCGGCTGGAGGGCGGTTTTCGCCTTCTCCACCAGGGCCTTGAACGAATCGGGCTCGCGCGCCGCCAGGTCGGCCAGGACCTTGCGGTCGATGGCGATGCCCGCCTTCTTGATCCCCGACATCAGCCGCGAATAGGTGAGCCCGTGCTCGCGGGCGCCGGCATTGATGCGCTGGATCCAGAGGCCGCGGAAATCGCGCTTCTTGTTGCGCCGGTCGCGGTAGGCATAGCGCAGCGCCTTCTCGACCTTCTCGAGCGCGACGCGATAGGCCTTGCTGGAGCGCCCGCGGTAGCCCTTGGCGAGCTCCAGCACCTTCTTGTGGCGGGCGTGCTGTGCCACGCCCCGTTTGACGCGTGCCATGAAACGCTCCTTCCCGTCAGCGGTCGTAAGGCATGTACTTCATCACCAGCGTCGTGTCCGACGGGTTGAGTACCTGCATGCCGCGGGCCTTGCGCTTCATCTTCTGCGAGCGCCGCCGCAGCATGTGCCGCTTGTGCGAGGGTTGGAACTTGACCTTGCCGGTCGCGGTGAAGCGGAAGCGCTTTTTCGCCCCGCTTTTGGTCTTCAGCTTGGGCATTTCTCGGCTCCTAGCCTTGGGGTTTGGGACGGCGAGGCATGCCCTATGTGGAGGGTCGAAGCCCTCGCGAGCCAGCCGCCCGGTTTTAGGCGCGGCTATATAGCGGCCCCCGTCCGCCCTGGCAAGCCCGGAGACGGGCGGCGCTCAAGGGTTTTCAAGGGGTTCGGGGCGGAGCGTCATCGCCGCGCGCAGGGACCGGCCGGGCGCCAGGGCAACCGTGCCGGTGTCGTCCCGGCCGGCTTCCGCCAGGTTGAACGCGTCGGTGCAGTTGCTGACCGGCTCGACGCAGAAGAAATCCCGGCCCGGCGGGGTGAACACGACCAGGAATTGGAGCGGCGGATCGGCGGTCAGCGTCAGCCGGGCGTTCCATTCCGGCCATTCGACGACGGCCCTTCCGTCCCAGCCGGCGAAGCAGTTGTCCATCGCCACGGCCTCGGGCCGGATGCCTTGCTGCAAACGGTGCGTGGGCGGTGGGTCGGCCAGGGCGACGGGCATCACCGCGTCGTCCGTCCGCCACATCGCCGCGACCCTCGCCGTCAGCCGCGCGTTCGGCGTGCGCGGGAAATACGGGTGCCAGCCGATGCCCAGCGGCATGGCTTCGCGCCCCGTGTTCTCGACCTCCATCGACACGCCGAGCCCGCCCGGCCCCAGGACGAAGTTCTGCCGCGCGACATAGGGCCAGGGCCAAGCCCCGCCCTCGTGCCGATGTTCGAGGACCAGCGCAGCGTCGCCCACCGACGCGACGCGCCAAGGGGCCTGAAAGCCCAGGCCGTGGATCGCGTGCGGCATGGGCGGCGAATTGAGCGGCAGGGCGACCCAGCGCCCGGCGAAGCGGAATTTCCCGGCGCGCACGCGGTTCGAGAACGGCACCAGCGGGAACGAGGCCATGCGGCGCGGGTCGCCGGCCGCGATCGCATCCTGCGGGGCCGGCCGCAGCAGGTCGATGCGCCGCCCGCCCAGGGTGGCGGCGAAGCGCGTGATCGACCCGCCGGCCGCGGGCGCGACGGCGCACTCGGCGTCGGGCGTGCTGAGGACGATCAGCGGATCGGGCACGGCATCGCGGAGGGGGCCGCCTCGTCGCACCGCGCCTACTTGGGCGCGATCACCATGGTCATCTGCCGGCCTTCCATGCGCGGGTACTGCTCGAGCTTCGAGAGCTCCACGAGGTCGGCCTTGACCCGGTCGAGCAGCTGCGCGCCCAGCTCCTGGTGCGCCATCTCGCGGCCGCGGAAGCGCAGGGTGATCTTCACCTTGTCGCCCTCGCCCAGGAATTTCTTCATCGCGCGCAGCTTGACCGCGTAGTCGTGGTCGTCGATTCCGGGCCTGAACTTGACTTCCTTGACGTCGATGACCTTCTGGCGCTTGCGCGCCTCGTTCTTCTTCTTCTGGATTTCGTACTTGTATTTGCCGTAGTCCAGGATCTTGCACACCGGCGGGTCGGCCTGCGGCGCGATTTCGACCAGATCGAGGCCGGCTTGATCGGCGCGTTCCAGGGCTTCGCGGATCGGCACCACGCCGATCATGTTGCCCCTTTCGTCGACGAGACGGACTTGCGGCAGGCGGATTTCGTTGTTGACGCGCGGACCTTCGCGGCTGGGCGCGAGGTCGGTTGGAAGACGGGCTATAGAAAACCTCCTTTAGTCACCGCCCCTTACGGGGCACCGTCGGCCCTGCGCGCCCCGCCGCCGTCCCCCAGGACGGCTCAAGGCATGCGCGCCGCTTGTTTCAGTTTAGAGAGGACTTCCGGCAGCGCAAGGACTTCCTGGGCCTTGCCGCCCAGCTCGCGCAGCGCGACCGTGCCGGTTTCGGCCTCCTTGCGGCCCACCACCAGCATGTAGGGCACCTTGGCGAGGCTGTGCTCGCGCACCTTGTAGTTGATCTTCTCGTTGCGCATGTCGAGTTCGGCGCGGATGCCGGCCTCGCCCAGCGCGGCGATCACGGTCCCGGCATAGGGGTCGGCGTCGCTGGTGATGGTCGCGACCACGGCCTGCACCGGCGCCAGCCACAGCGGAAACTTGCCGGCATAATGCTCGATCAGGATGCCGAGGAAGCGCTCGAACGATCCCAGGATCGCCCGGTGCAGCATGACCGGCACGTGCTTGTGCCCGTCCACGCCGACATACGCCGCGCCCAGCCGCTCGGGCATGACGAAATCGACCTGCAGCGTGCCGCACTGCCAGTCGCGCCCGATCGCGTCGCGCAGGATGAACTCCAGCTTCGGCCCATAGAACGCGCCCTCGCCGGGGTTCAGCGTCAGCTTGAGGCCGCCGGCCTCCGCGGCCTGCCTCAGCGCGGCTTCCGCCTTGTCCCACACCGCGTCGCTGCCGGCCCGGACCGGCGGGCGGTCCGAGAACTTCACCGACACTTCGTCGAAGCCCAGGTCCTTGTAGACCGAGCGCAGCAGATCGCAGAACGCCTTGCCCTCGGCCGTGATCTGGTCCTCGGTGAGGAAGATGTGCGCGTCGTCCTGGGTGAAGGCGCGCACGCGCATCAGGCCGTGCAGCGCGCCCGAAGGCTCGTAGCGGTGGCACGAGCCGAACTCGGCCAGGCGCAGCGGCAGATCGCGGTAGCTTTTCAGTCCCTGGCGGAAAATCTGGATGTGGCACGGGCAGTTCATCGGCTTGATGGCGATGACGTGCCCGCCTTCCTCCTTGACCGCCTTCTCGCTGCGCGGGTTGGCCAGGAACATGCCCTCGTGGAACTTCTCCCAGTGGCCGGACTGCTCCCACAGCGTGCGGTCGACGAGCTGCGGGGTCTTGACCTCGACGTAGCCCGCCCGGTCGAGCCGGCGGCGCATATAGGCTTCCAGCACGCGCCACAGCACCCAGCCCTTGGGGTGCCAGAACACGCTGCCCACCGCCTCTTCCTGCTGGTGGAACAGGCCCATCTCGCGGCCGATCCTGCGGTGGTCGCGCTTCTCCGCCTCCTCGATCCGCATGAGATGGTCCTGGAGCTGCTTGTCGTCCGGCCAGGCCGTGCCGTAGATGCGCTGGAGCTGCGGGTTGTTCCGGTCGCCGCGCCAGTACGTGCCGCTCAGCTTCATCAGCTTGAACGCCTTGCCGAGCTTGCCGGTCGAGGGCAAATGCGGCCCCGTGCACATGTCGAGCCACTTGCCCTGGCGGTAGACGGTGATGACCTCGTCCTTGGGCAGCTCGTCGGCCCATTCCGCCTTGAACGTCTCGCCGTGGTCGCGGAAATACGCCTTGATCTTCTCGCGGTCCCACACCTCGCGCTCGATCGGCTCGTCGCGGTCGACGATCTCGCGCATGCGCGCCTCGATTTTGGGGAAATCGTCGGGCGTGAAGGGCTCCTTGCGCGCGAAGTCGTAATAGAACCCATCTTCGGTGGCGGGCCCGAAAGTGATCTGCGTGCCGGGGAAAAGTTCCTGCACCGCCTCGGCCAGCACGTGCGCGGCGTCGTGGCGCAGGAGCTCCAGCGCCTCGCGGCTCTTGGCGGTGACGATCTCGATGCGCGCGTCGCGCTCGACGACGGCCTTCAGGTCCGTGAGCTTGCCGTCGAGCTTCATCGCCAGCGCGGCCTTGGCGAGGCCGGGGCCGATCGTGCGCGCGACGTCGGCGCCGCTCGGCGGCGCGTCGAAGCTCTTCGTGCTGCCGTCGGGCAGCGTGACGGTGACGGATTTGCTCATGCCCGGTCCTTCGTGGCGCGCACCGTTTAGCGCAAGGGCATGGCAGCCGCAACTTCGCCGGCCGTGAGCGCGGCGAGATCGTCCCGCTCGAGAACGATCGCGGGGCGCACGCCGGGAGGCGACCGCGGCGCGCACAGCGCCGGATCGGAAGCCGCCGAGAACAGCACCAGGCACGGGCAGCCGACGCCGGCGACGACGTGCATCGGCCCGGTGTCGTTGCCCACGGCGCCTGCCGCGAGGCGCGCGAGGGCCGCAACGTCGCCGAGGCTCGTCCGCCCCGCCAGGTTCACCCCGGCCGCGCCCGCGATCTCGGCGCCCAGCGCCCGTTCGTCCGGACCGCCGAGCACGACCGGCGTCACGCCGCGCCCGCACAGAATCCGCGCGAGATCGGCGTAGCGGTCCGCGGGCCAGCGTTTGGCCGGCCGGTCGGGCGAGCCGCCGGGCACCAGCAGGCAGAAGCGCGCGGGCAGGCCGAACCGCGCCGCGTCGCCGCTCAGGAACGACAGATCCGCATCGGGCACCGCGGCGATGCCGGCCAGGCGGAGCTGCTCGCGCTGGCGGTCGACCGTGTGCATGCGGTCGCGCCCGGGATTGGCGTGCGGGTGCGAGCAGCCGCGCGCGACGCCCGACCATTCCGGCCGGATGTTGGGCATGAACAGGTGGAACAGCAGCGAGCTGCGCTTCGAGGTCTGCAGGTCGTACGCGCGGTCGAACTGCCGGCCGTTGAGCCAGCCGAACAGATGCGCCAGAAGGTCGACGCGCCACCACGCCGGGCGGCCGCCGGGGTTGATCTCGTCGAACAGGCCGGTGTCCCGCGCGATGCCCGCGAACGCGGGCGTGGTGAGCAGCGACAGGCGCGCCCCGGCGTGGTGGCGGCGGATCGCCTGCATCGGCCCCAGCGCCTGGATGAAGTCCCCGAGCGCGCCGAGCTTGACCACCAGGACGCGCCGCGCCGGCGCGTCGCCAGGGCCGGGCCGGGCGGCGGCCCCGCCCGCGCTCACGCCGCGACCGCGCCTTCGGCGCCTGCGGACCTGGGCCCGCCCGGGTACTGGCCCATCGGCTTCAGGCCCAGCACCTCGCGGTACACCTCGAGCGTGCGGGCGCACATGAGCCCTTTGTTGAAGTGCTCGCGCACGAAGGCGATGGCATGCTCGGCGATCTCCCGGCGCTGCGCCTCGGTCAGCGCCAGCGCGACGTCGATCGCCGCCGCCAGCACGCCGGGATCGCCCGGCGGGATCAGCCAGCCGGTTTCGCCGTCCAGCACCGTCTCGCGCGAGCCGCCGTGGGCGGTCGCGACCACGGGCTTGCCCATCGCCTGCGCCTCGACCGCGACGCGGCCGAACGCCTCCGGGTCGGTCGAGGCCGATACCACGAGATCGGCGAGCTTGAGCGCCGCCGGCATGTCGCTGCACTGGTCGATGATGTGCACCACGGTCTCGAGCCCGTGCCGGGCGATGCGCTGCTCGAGCTCCTTGCGATAGCCGCCGCGGCCTTGGTCGGAGCCGACCAGCAGGCAGCGCAGGTCCTTCTTACCGCGCCGCGCAATCGCCTCGATCAGCACCTCCTGGCCCTTCCAGCGCGTGAGCCGCCCCGGCAGCATCACCACGGGCACGCCGTCGGGCAGGCGCCAGTCGCGCGCCAGCTTCATCTGCCGCTCGGCGCTGACGCGCGCCGGGTCGAAACGGTCGAAGTCGATGCCGCGCGGGATGTGGCGGATCAGCGTGGGGTCGGCCCCGTACTGGCGCGTCACGTGCTCGACGATGAACTGCGAGGCCGCGATCACCCGGTCGCCGCGCGCCATGACCGAGTTGTACCAGCGCTTGGCCGGGTTCGCGGCGTTGTAGGTGCCGTGGAAGGTGGTCACGAAGCGCGCGCCGTGGCGCCGCGCGGCGAACAGCGCGCTCCACGCCGGCGCGCGGCTGCGCGCGTGCACGATGTCGACGCCCGCCTCAGCCATCAGGCGTTGCAGGCGCTCGATGTTGGCGCGCAGCGTGAACGGGTTCTTGCTGTCGAGCGGCAGCGCGACGTGCCGCGCGCCCGCGCGCTCGAGCTCGCGCACCATCGGCCCGCCGGACGAGGCCACGAGGCTGGTCCAGCCCTCGGCCGCCACGGCCGCCGCCACGTCCACTGTGCCGCGCTCGACGCCCCCGGTGACAAGCCCGGGCAGGACCTGTAAGACAACCGGAGGCCGGCCAGCGCTGGTTGACGCCGACGCCGACAGGGCAGCCGGCTTACGATGGGATGCGCCGCCGACCGGAATGTCCATGCCAGATAACCAGACCGTGCAGAATGCGGCGATACTAGCACGCGGCGGCCGCCCGGCAATCGCGTACAGCCGGGTGGACGGGCGGACGCCGGGAGTGGTGTTCCTCGGCGGGTACCGCTCCGACATGACCGGCGCCAAGGCCCTGGCGCTGGAAGGCTTCTGCCGCGCGCGCGGACAGGCGTTCCTTCGGTTCGACTATTCGGGCCACGGCGCCTCGGGCGGCGAGTTCACGGAATGCACCGTCTCGACGTGGCTCGACGATTCGCTCGACGCGCTGGAGAAGCTCACCCGCGGCCCGCAGATCCTGGTGGGCTCCAGCATGGGCGGGTGGCTCATGCTGCTGGCGGCCCTCAAGCGCCCCAGGCGCGTGGCGGGGCTGGTCGGCGTCGCCGCGGCGCCGGATTTCACCGAAGAGCTGATGTGGCCCAACATGGCGGCGCCGACGCGCAAGGAACTTCTGGCCAAAGGCGTGGTCTACCGCCCGTCGGCCTACGGCGACGGCCCCTACCCGATCACCCGGGCGCTGATTGAGGACGGGCGCAACCATTTGCTGCTCGGCGCGCCGATTCCGATCCGCTGCCCGGTCCGGCTGCTGCACGGGATGGAGGACCGCGACGTGCCCTGGACCTACTCGCAGCGCCTGGCCGAGCGGCTGGAGAGCGAGGACGTGACGGTCACGCTGTTCAAGAAGGGCGGGCACCGCCTGGCCGAGCCCGACGAGATCGAGCGCATGACCCACGCGGTCGCCGAGCTTTCATCCCTGGCGCGGCTTTAGCGCGGCGAGGCCGTCGCGGTAGCTCGGGTACGTCAGGACCACGCCGAGCTCCTTCTTGATACGGTCGTTCCGTACCCGCTTGTTGTCGGCGTAGAAACTGAGCGCCATTTCCGACATGGTGCGCTTCGCCTCCGCGAACGGCACGAGGGGCGGCAGCGTGCGGCCGAGCAGCCGGCAAGCCTCGGCGATCACCGCCTCGGGCGGCGCGGGGTCGTCGTCGCACACGTTGTAGACGGCGCCGGGGTTGGGCCGCGCGATCGAGGCCTCGAGCACCGCCGCGATGTCCGCGACATGGATGCGCCCGAACACCTGGCCGGGCTTGTCGATGCGCTTGGCCTCGCCCGCCAAGACCGTGTCGATCGCGCTGCGGCCCGGCCCGTAGATGCCGGCGAGGCGGAACACGTGCACCGGCACGCCGCGGCGGCGATGCAGGTCGAGCCAGGCGCGTTCAGCCGCCACGCGCCGCCGGCCGCGCTCGCCCGTGGGCTGGAGCGCGCTGGTCTCGTCCACCCAGCCGCCCTGGCGGTCGCCGTACACGCCGGTGGTCGACAGGTATCCAACCCAGGCCAGGCCCTCCAACGACGCGATGGCGGCGGCCTGGGCGTCGATCACCGGATCGCCGGCGGCGTCGGGGGGAACCGAGGATAAGAGATGCGTGGTCCCGGCCAGGGCGGAACCGGCGAGGGGGTGCGCGCGGTCGAACGCAAACGCCGCGATGCCGCGCGACTCGATCGCCTCGCGCTTCTCGCCGCCGCGGCAGGTGCCGGCGACGCGCCAGCCCCGCACCAGCAGGCGGTCCGCCAGGGCGAGCGCGCAATAGCCGAGGCCGAAGCAGAACAGGCGCCTTGGTTCGGTCATGTTCGTGCGATTCTATGGCCAAGCGTTGCCCGCGAGCGTAGATTGCCGCCCGAATGAACATAGCCACCAAGACACCAGGGCACCAAGGGAATGGTTGCGCCCGCGGTCCGCGGCGGTGGACTGCGCTTCTTCTTGGCGTCCTGGCGTTTTGGTGGTTTTCGCCGCCGGATGCCCTGGCGCAATCCTCGCGGACCCGCTTGCAGTCGGAATCGCAGCGCTACGAGGCCTGCATGACCCAGACCCAGCGCGACGCGCAGGGGGCGTTCGAGTACGCGCTGTCGTGGCAGGACCAGGGCGGCGGCAAGCCGGCGCGGCACTGCGCGGCCGTCGCGCTGCTGGCGCTGAAGCAGTACAAGCCCGGCGCCGAGCGCCTGGAGACCCTGGCGCAGGAGATGAAGAACCCGGAGGACGAGGCGCTGCGCGTGGGCGTGCTGGCGCAGGCGGGCCAGGCCTGGCTTCTGGCGGGCGACACGGTGCGCGCCTATGCGGTGCAGAGCGCGGCGCTGAAGCTCGCGCCCCAGGACGCGGAGCTGTGGATCGACCGCGGCCAGACGCTGGCGACCGCCAAGAACTACAAGGACGCCCTGGCGGACTTCGACCAGGCGATCAAGATCGACGCGGCGCGGGCCGACGCCTACCTGTTCCGCGCCGGCGCGCGGCGGTTCCTCGAGGACCTGCCGGGCGCGCGCCGCGACATCGACAGGGCGCTGGAGCTGAGGCCCACCGATCCCGACGCGCTGGTGGAGCGCGGCATCATCAAGCGCCTGTCGAACGACGACGCCGGCGCGCGCGCGGACTGGCTGGCGGTGATCAAGGCGAACCCCGACTCCGCCGCCGCGGCGACCGCCCACGGCAACCTGGAAAAGCTCGACGTGAAGCAGTAGGCGCGCGCTAGAAATCCAAGTCCGCGTAGTGCGCGGGCGGCGGGGCGCCGGGGATGTGGTCGGCGAGCAGCGGGCGGAAGCTCGGGCGCGACTTCACCCGCGCGTACCAGTCCTTCGCCGCGGGGTGCTCGCCCCAGGGAATGTCGCCGAGGTAGTCGACGCAGCTTACCTGCGCGGCGGCCGCGACGTCGGCGAGCGAGAAGCGGTCGCCCGCGAGCCAGTTCCGCCGCTCGCCGAGATAGCCGATGTAGCTCATGTGCGTGCGCAGGTTCTCCTTGCCGGCGCGGATCGCCGAGGAGTTGGGCTCGGCGCGGCCGAGGAAGCGCTTCATCAGCTTCTCGCCGACGAGGTTGTTGGTGACTTCCGGCGCGAACTTGCCGTCGAACCACGCGACCAGGCGCCGCGCCTCGGCCCGCTCCCTGGGCTGGTCGGGCAGAAGCCGCGCGGTCTCGGGATAGGCTTCCTCAAGGTACTCGGTGATCGCCACGCTGTCGGCGATCACCGTGCCGTCATCCTCCACCAGCACCGGCACCTTGCCGGCGGGATTGAGCGCCAGGAACTCGGTGCGCCGCTCCCACACCTTCTCGAACTTCATCTCGAAGTCGAGGCCCTTCTCGCGCAGCGCGATCCGCACCTTGCGCGAGAACGGCGACAGGAACATGTGATAGAGCGTGCGCATCGCGCGCGGGACTATACCGCCGCCCAGGCGGCGGTGGGTAGGGGTGCGCGGCGACTCAACCCGGTTTCGCGATTCGCGCCGCGCCGTACTTCGCCAGCCACACGATGCCGCGCTCCGCGACCGCGCGCCGCTCCGCCGGGAGCAAGCGAACCAATTCCTCGACGCTCGCCGGGCCCTTCGCCAGGCGCTCGGCCAGCTTCGCCGCCTCGGCCTGGGTCAGCAGGTCGCCGGCACAATAGTTGGAGAGCTGCCGCGCGAACGGCGCCGCGAACCCGGCCGCGCCGCCGTCGCCGAGCGCGACGCGATGGCGCGGCCCCAGGGTGTCGCTGGGATAGTTGGCGAACATGACGAAGGGATCGAGCGCCTGCGGATTCGCGGCCAGGCCGGGGCCGGGCGAAGCGGCCGGGAACTCGGCCGCCGTCCGGCGGCGCTCGGCGAGCTCGCCCCACAGCTCCTGGTGCCGGCGGATCACCACGCGCCAGTCGAACACCGCGCGGGCGCGCGCCGCGGCCGACGCGCCGAAGCGCCGGCGCAGGTTCGCGTCGGCTGCGAGCTTTTCCAGCGCCGCCGCGGTCGCGTCGATGTCCACGGCGATCGCCTGGCTGGCCGCGCCAATGAAGCGGTCGTAGGTTTCGGCGCCCGCGAACAGCCGGTCGGCGAGCTCGGCACCTGCGCCCGGCCCGGGCATGATCGTGGGCACGCGGAAACCGTCCTCGCCGTCGCGCACCGTGTCCTTGTAGCCGTTCCAGTCACTGACCACGCCGGGCAGGCCCGCGGCCATGGCCTCGACCGGCGCCAGGCCGAAGGTCTCCTGCACGTTGTCCGACAGCGAGCAGAAAACGTCGCCCGCCGACCAGATGCCGGCGCGCACCGCGGCCTCGCGCCCGTCGAGGAAATGCGCCGCGACCGAGGGCATCAGCTCGTGCGCCCCCGCACGGAAGCCGCGCTCGATCTCGTCGTTGGCGAACCAGCCCGCCTGAATCAAATGCAGCTTGGCCCGCGACTTCGCGGCCACGCGTTCCAGCGCCACGTACATCGGATAGGGATTGGCCTTGGCGTGATAGCTGAGCCGTCCCACGAACAGCACGGCGACGTCGTCTTCCGCGATGCCGAGCCGGCCGCGGAACTTCGCCCTCGCCGCTTCGTCGCGCTTCAGCGCGTCGCAATCGACGCCGAGCGGGATCGTCGCGAGCTCCGGCATCGGCACGCCAGCGGCGGCGAACCGCGCCTTCGCGTATTCCGCGGTCTGCCCCAGCAGCGTCTCGACCGCCTTGCGCACCGCGTCGGAGGTGCAGACCACCGCGTCCCAAGGTTGCAGCGGCGCGAACAGGAGCTGCGCCAGATGCTCCATCGTGCCGCCCGAGGACACCGTGTGCGTCAGCCCGCACAGGCTGAAGGCGCGGACGCCGAGCACGCGGCGGCGCCATGCCATGCGCCCGATGGTCGGGTCCATCCAGCTCACGCAGCCCGGCTCCGCCAGCAACGCCAACTGGCGCTGAGGCACGGCGCGGATTTTCGCGTCCGGCCGGACGGCCCGCACGATCTCCGCAAACCGATCGGCATGAACCCGGTCTTCCACCAGGCAATGGATCGTCTCGGCCTCGGCGTGCCGCGCGAAGGCGCGGATGAAGCCCTCGTTCGCCGCCTGCATGCCCATCAGCTTCGGCCCGCCGGTGACGGCGGAGCTGTGAAAGCGGATCGCGGCGTTGCCGAGGGCGGGGGCGGTCATGAATCCGGCGTGTCGATCGTGGCCGTCGGACTATAGGCCGGTTGCGCCGATTCGGGCCAGCGCGCGATGGCGGCACCGCGAATTGATGATAGGTTTAGGCAAGGCCGGTTTCCGCACGTTGCCGGCGTAAGGCGGATTCATGGAAGAATTCATCTTCGTCGGATTCCTGATTTTCGCGCTCTTTGGCGTCGCCGCGCCGATCCTGGCGATTGCCGCTTTCGCGACCACCCGCACGCACGCCGCCGCGATCCGGCGCCTCGAAGACGCCCTCCGTTCGTTGCACGGGGAATTTCAGTCGTCCCGCGGTGCGCGGGCGCGGCCCGCCGAGCCTGCTCGTGCCCCGGCGCCCGCCGCCGAGCGTCCCGCCGTCCCGGTCCAGGAGCCGCCGTCTCCGCCCGAACCTCAGCCCGTCGCCGCGCCGGCCGAAACGCCGCGGGCCGTGGCGGCGGCGCACGCGCCGTCTCCGGCTGGTTCCGCGGCCACCGGCCTCGATCGGTTCGAGCGGCAAGTCACGTCGCGCTGGTTCGTGCTGCTGGGCGCCGCGGCCCTGGCGCTGGGCGGCATTTTCCTGGTGCGCGAGGCGATCGAGCGCGGCTGGCTCGGGCCGGGGGTGCGGGTCACGCTCGGCTTCGTCGCCGGCATTGCCCTCGTCGCCGCCGGCGAATGGATACGCCGGCGGTTCCCGGCGAGCGGCGGCCGCGCCGATTTCATTCCGCCGGCCCTGTCGTCGGCGGGATTCCTGTGCTGCTACGCGAGCGTGTACGCCGCCGGACAGCTCTACGGCTTCCTGCCGCCGGCGCCGACCTTCGCCGCGCTGGCGGCCGTTTCCGTGGCCAGCGCAGTCATGGCGATCCTGCACGGGCCGGTCCTGGCGCTGTTGAGCCTGATCGGCGGCTTCCTGACCCCCGCCCTGGTCACGACCGAGCAACCGAACGGGTGGATCCTGTTCGGCTATCTGTTCGCCCTGCTGATGGGCAGCCAGGCGATGGTCTGGTTCCGCGGCTGGATCTGGATGTCGTGGATCGCCCTTGCCGGCGCGATCGTCTGGTCGGTGCTGTGGGTCGGTATGCCGCGCGATATCGCCGCGCTGGAGCCGCTGGCGGTTTTCGTGCTCGCGGTCACCACCCTCAATATCGCCGCCGCGCCGCGGATCGAGCCGGTGCTGAGCGAAGGCGACCGGCCGCAGGCCTGGTACGTGCCGTTGGCCGCGGGTGCCGCCATGGCGCTGCTGGTGTTCGGCATCGTGCGGATCGACGACTATCGCGCCCTAGGCCTCGGCACGTTGGCCGGGTTCGGCGCGCTGTCGACCTACGGCGCCCGGCGCCATGCCGCGCTCGATCCCTTGGCGCCGTTGGCGGGGACGCTGACGGTCGCGGCCATCGCCTTGTGGCATCTGCCCATAATCCTGGAGTCCACGCCCGGCGCCGTTTGGGCGGAGGGCCTGAGCTGGGGCCGGCACGTGCCGCTGGAGGCGGCGACGTTTCTTACCACCGCCGCGGTGTTCGGCGCCGGCTATGCCGCCGGCGGTTTCTCCGCGTTGTGGGGCGCCAAGCGGCCGATCCTGTGGGCGGGCCTATCGGCGGTCGTGCCGCTGTCGCTGCTGATCGCGGCCTATTGGCGCATCGCGCGCTTCGAGATCGACCTGCAGTGGTCCACGGCGGCGCTGGCGGTCGGCGCGGTCGCGCTGGCGATGGCGGGGCGCCTCGCGCGCTATCGCGACAGCCCCGAGTACGCAGGCGCGCTTGCGATCTACGCCGCCGCCGTGACCGGCGCGATCACCCTCGCGGTGACGATGGCGCTCCGCGATGCGTGGCTGTCGGTGGCGCTGTCGCTGGAGTTGCCCGCGCTGGCGTGGATTTTCGGCCGCCTGCCAGTGCCCGTGCTGCGGCTGCTGGCGGGCGCGGTGGCGGCGATCGTGGCCGCCCGGCTTGCGTTCAATCCCGACGTGCTCAGCTATGCGCGCGCGAGCACGGCCGGCGAGCACTGGCCGGTCTACGGCTACGGCGTGCCGCTCGCCGCCGTCTATCTGTCGTGGCGGCAATTCGCGCGCGGCCCCGCCACTTGGCTCGACGCGCTCTTGCGGCTGCTTGCGTTCGGCTTCGCGGCGCTGCTGGTCGCGTTCGAATACCGCGCCCTGCTGATGCTGGCGGAGGGCTGGCCCGCCAACGCCTTGCTGGCCCACGCCAGCTATCCGGTCGGCTGGCTCTCCATGGCGGCGGGGCTCACGACCGCCATCGAGCGCCACAACGGGAAGCTCGTGTTCGCGCGACGCGCGCTGTTTGCGATCGCCTGCGCGCATCTTGTGCTGATCGAGCTGTTGCTGTTCAACCCGTTCTGGAATCCGATTTCCACGGGCACGTGGCCCGTCGTCAACGCGCTGCTGCTGGCCTACGCCGCGCCGGCAGGGCTGCTGATCGCGTTCGCCTGGGCCATGCGGCCGGTGGAGGTGCGCGCGGTCCCCTTCGGCGCGGCGAGCTTCGCCCTGCTGATGGGATTCGCGTGGGTCAATCTGGAAACGCGGCGCGCGTTCCAGGGCGCGATCATGCGCGGCGGCGACGTGACCGAGGCCGAATCCTACGCCTATTCGGTGGTGTGGCTGGCCTATGCCGGCGTGCTGCTGGCGGGCGGCTTGTGGCAGCGCAGCCAGGCATTGCGCATCGGTTCGCTGATCGTAGTCATGGCTGCGGTGGCGAAGGTGTTCGTGGTCGACATGGCCGACCTCGCCGGCCTCTGGCGCGTCGCTTCGTTCTTCGGCCTGGGGCTGTGCCTGGTCGGAATCGGGTTCCTGTACCAGCGCTATGTGTTCGTGACGCGCGACCCGGCGGTCAGCCCTGCGTGATCGGGATGTGCCCTGGCCGCGCGGCCACGCGGGCAAGCCACGCATCGATCGCCGGATAGGGCTTGAGGTCGAAGCCGCCTTCCTCCGCCACGTGGGTGTAGGCGTAGAGCGCGATGTCGGCGACGGAGTAGCGTCCGCCGGCGAACCAGGCGTTCTGCTTGAGGTGCCGTTCCATCACGCCCAGCGCCGCGGCGCCTTGCGCGCGCTTGCCGGGCAGCGCAGCGAGCCGCTCGGGCGTCATTTCGACCTGGTGCGTGATCCAGTAGCGCACCGTGGCGATGTTGGGTTCGTGGCTGTACTGCTCGAAGCACATCCAGGAAAGCGCCTGCGCGCGCGCCAGGCGCTCGGCGGGCAGATACTCCGTGCCCTCGGCCAGGTACCAGAGGATCGCGTTCGATTCGGGCAGGCAGGTGCCGTCGTCGAGCTCAAGCACCGGGATGCGGCCGTTGGCGTTGATCTTCGCCAGGTACTCGGGCGTGCGCGTGGCGCCCCGGTCGATGTCGTACTCGATGCGCTTGAACGGCTTGTTCAGCAGCGCCAGCAGCAGCCGGCACTTGTAGCCGTTGCCCGAGGTGATGTTGTCGTGGAGGGTGAGCATCCCGCGGCCGGGCTCACTCCGCCGGCGCGGCGGCGGCGGCGGCCTTCGCGTCCCTGAGCGGATGCGCGAGGCGCGACAGCATCTCCTTGGGCGCGATCTGCCAGAACTTCTCGACTTCGATGTCCCAGTCGTTGAGCAGCCGCGCGGCGTAGCGCGACTGGGTCTCCTGGGCGTGCTCCTGCACCAACGCCTTCAGCACCTCCTCCCAGTGCGCCGATTCCACGCGCTGCCAGACCACCGAGTCGGGGTTGACGCGGCGCGCGAAGTCGCCCCAGGGATCGTACACGAACGCCATGCCGCCGGTCATGCCGGCGCCGAAATTGGTGCCGATGCGGCCCAGGATCACGGCAACGCCCCCGGTCATGTACTCGCAGCCGTTCGACCCGCAGCCCTCGACCACCACCTCGGCGCCCGAGTTGCGCACCGCGAAGCGCTCGCCCGCCTGCCCCGCCGCAAACAGCTTGCCGGCCGTGGCGCCGTACAGCACCGTGTTGCCGACGATGACGTTCTCGTTCGTCGCGAGGGGGCTCGCAGTCATCGGGCGGACCACGATCACCCCCCCGCTCAAGCCCTTGCCGACGTAGTCGTTGGCGTCGCCGAACACCTCGAGCTTGAGGCCCTGCACCGCGAACGCGCCGAGCGATTGCCCGGCCGAGCCGCGCAACCGCACCGTGATGTGGCCGGGCTTCAGGCCCGTCATGCCGAACTTGCGCACGATGTGCGAGCTCATGCGCGTGCCGATCGCGCGGTGGGTGTTGCGGATGTTGTACGCGAGCTGCATCTTCTCGCCGTCCTCGAACAGCGCCCGCGCGTCGGCGATCATGCGCGCGTCGAGCGTGTCGGGAACCTCGTTGCGCCCCTCAAGCGTGCAGTAGCGCGGCTGGTTGCCCGGGTCGGCCTGGGCGAGCAGCGAGTTGAGGTCGAGGTCGTCGAGATGCGCGCCGCCGCGGCTGACCTGCGTCAAGAGGTCGGTGCGCCCGATCACCTCGTTCAGCGACTTGGCGCCGAGCTGCGCCAGGATCTCGCGCGTCTCCTCGGCGATGAAACTGAACAGGTTGACCACGCGCTCGGGCGTGCCCTCGAACTTCTTGCGCAGCGCCGGGTCCTGGGTGCACACGCCGACCGGGCAGGTGTTGGAATGGCACTGGCGCACCAGGATGCAGCCCATCGCCACCAGCGAGGCGGTGCCGACGCCGTACTCCTCGGCACCCAGGATCGCGGCGATCACCACGTCGCGGCCGGTCTTGATGCCGCCGTCCGTGCGCAGCCGCACGCGGTGGCGCAGCCGGTTGAGCGTCAGCACCTGGTGCACCTCGCTCAAGCCCATCTCCCACGGCACGCCCGCATACTTTATGCTGGTCTGCGGGCTCGCGCCCGTGCCGCCGGAATGGCCCGAGATCAGGATCACGTCGGCGTTGGCCTTGGCCACGCCGGCCGCGATCGTGCCGATGCCCGAGCGCGCGACCAGCTTCACGCACACCTTGGCCTCGGGGTTGATCTGCTTCAGGTCGTAGATGAGCTGCGCCAGGTCTTCGATCGAGTAGATGTCGTGGTGCGGCGGCGGCGAGATCAGCATCACGCCGGGCGTGGAGTGGCGGAGCTTGGCGATCTCGACCGTCACCTTGAAGCCGGGCAATTGGCCACCCTCGCCGGGCTTCGCCCCTTGCGCGATCTTGATCTCGATCTCGCGGCAGTTGTTGAGGTACTCCGCGGTGACGCCGAACCGGCCCGAGGCGATCTGCTTGATCGCGGAGTTGAGGTTGTCGCCGTTCGGCCGCGGCCGGGCATAGGCGGGGTCCTCGCCGCCCTCGCCCGAATCGGACTTGGCGCCGATCCGGTTCATGGCGACGCCGAGCGTGCCGTGCGCCTCGGGGCTCAAAGCGCCGAGCGACATGCCGGGGGTGACGAACCGCTTGCGGATTTCGGTGATCGACTCCACCTCGTCGAGCGAGACGGCCGGGCGCTTGTAGTCGAAATCCAGCAGGTCGCGCAGCGCGACGGGCGGCAGGCGGCGCACGCCCTCGCTGTACTTCCGGTAGGTCGCGTAGCTGTCCTTTTGCACCGCGGTTTGCAGCGTATGGATCAGGTTCGCTTCCCAGGCATGGACTTCGCCGCCGCGGCGGTAGCGGTAGAAGCCGCCCACCGGCAACGCCACGGCGCTCGCGTCGAACGCGCGCGCGTGCAGCGCCAGCACCTTTTCCTGGATGCCGCTGAGGCCGATGCCGGAAATCCGGCTGGTCATGCCGGGGAAGAACTCGCCCACCAGCGAACGCGACAGGCCGACCGCCTCGAAGTTGCAGCCGCCGCGGTAGGAGCTGACGATCGAGATGCCCATCTTGGACATCACCTTCAAGAGGCCCTGGTCCACGGCCTCCTTGTAGCGCGCGATGCAGTCGGCGAGCGAAAGACTGCCGAACAGCCCGCGTCGGTGGCGGTCGGCGATCGCTTCCTGCGCCAGGTAGGCGTTGACCGTGGTGGCGCCCACGCCGATCAGCACCGCGAAATAGTGGATGTCCAGGCATTCGCCCGAGCGCACGTTGAGCGACGTGAAGGTGCGGAGCTGCTGGCGCACCAGGTGGGTGTGCACGCCGCCCGCCGCCAGGATCATGGGAATCGGCGCGCGCTTCGGGCCCGCGTTCTTGTCGTGCAGGACCACGTGCACGCAGCCGCCGCGCACCGCGTCCTCGGCTTCGCGCTGGATGCGCTTGATCGCGTCGCGCAGCGCCGCCGGCCCGCCGTCCACCGGGAAGGTGCAGTCCACCTCGACCGCCGTGTCGCCCATGTAGCGGCGCATGGCGTCGAACTCGGCGTTCGAGAGCACCGGGCTGTCGAGCTGCAGCAGCCGGCACTGGGTCTCGTCCTCGTCCAGGATGTTGCCGAGGTTGCCGAGGCGCGTGCGCAGCGTCATCACGCCCTTCTCGCGCAGGCTGTCGATCGGCGGGTTCGTCACCTGCGAGAATTCCTGGCGGAAGAAGTGGTGCAGGCCCCGGTACTTGTCCGACAGCACCGCCACCGGCGTGTCGTCGCCCATCGAGCCCACGGCCTCCTTCGCGTCCTCGACCATCGGGTGGAGGATCAGCTCGAGGTCTTCGAGCGACCAGCCCGCCAGCATCTGGCGCCGGCGCAGCTCGTCGCGCTCGAACTCCACCTTCTCGGCGGCGCCGGCGGCGATCAGCTTGTTGATCGGCGTGGTATGCTTGTCCCAGTCCTTGTAGGCGTGCTGGCGCGCCAGCATGTCCTTGAGCTCGCGGTCGTGGTAGAGCTTGCCGCCGATCAGATCGACCGCGACCATCTCGCCGGGGCCGAGGCGGCCTTTCTCCACCACCTCGGCTTCGTTGACGCGGATCATGCCGGTTTCGGAGCCCGCCACGATCATGCCGTCGGCGGTGATGGTGTAGCGCATGGGCCTGAGCCCGTTGCGGTCCATGCCGCCCAGCACCCAGCGCCCGCCGAAGGCCGCGATCGCCGCCGGCCCGTCCCACGGCTCCATCACCGAGTTGCACCAGTTGTAGAGGTAGCGGTGCTCCTCGGGCACGGTCGGCTTGCCGGCCCAGGCCTCGGGGATCATCAGGGACTTGACCATCGGCAGCTGGCGGCCCGCGCGCAGCATCACCTCGAACACGTTGTCGAGCGCCGCCGAGTCGGACCCGCCGGGCTGGATCACCGGCTTCACGTCGTCGATGTGCTCGCCGAACAGCTTGTGCGCCATCCGGGTCTCGTGGCTTTTCATCCAGTTGATGTTGCCGCGCAGCGTGTTGATCTCGCCGTTGTGCGCGATCACGCGGAACGGCTGCGCCAGGCGCCACGTGGGAAAGGTGTTGGTGGAATAGCGCTGGTGGTAGATCGCGAAGTTCGAGACGAACCGCGGGTCGAGCAGGTCGGGATAGAACGAGGTCAACTGCTCGGCCAGGAACATGCCCTTGTAGATGATCGACCGGCACGACAGCGAGCAGATGTAGAAATCCGTGATCGACTCGGTCCACACCTTCTTCTCGATGCGCCGGCGGATGAGATAGAGGTCGAGGTCGAATTGCGGGTCGTCCACGCCCCGGGCGTTGGCGACGATGATCTGCTCGATCTCGGGCCGCGTGGCGTTGGCCTTTTCGCCGATCACGTCCACGTTGACCGGCACCTGACGCCAGCCGCAGATGCGGTGGCCGTAGGCGAGGATCTCGCTTTCCACGATGGCGCGGCAGCGGTCCTGCGCCGCGAAGTCGGTGCGCGGCAGGAACACCACGCCGACCGCGAGCTTGCCCTCGCCCGGCTCGCGCCCGGTGCGCGCGATGTGCTCCTTGAAGAAGTCCTGCGGCACCTGGACGTGGATGCCGGCGCCGTCGCCGGTCTTGCCGTCGGCATCGACCGCGCCGCGGTGCCAGACCGACTTGAGCGCGCCGATCGCGGCCTCGACCACGGCGCGGCGCGGCACGCCGTCGATGGCGGCGACGAACCCCACGCCGCAGGCGTCGTGCTCGTCCTCGGGGCGATAGACGTGCGCGTCCTTGAGACGTTGCTCGTTCGCGCGCCATTGCTGGACGAATTGTCGGCCGTTGTCGCTATCGCGAATCATGTTGGCCTCTATCTAGTTGGTTCGTCCGATCTTGTTCCAGACGTCGTCACCGGCCTCATATGCGAAATGCACGACGTCCCAGGTCCTATCAAATTTGTAGAAGGTGAATTCCACGAGTAGCGGCAGCCGCCGGTATTTGATCAGATACCGGACTTTCTTCAGCGATGGGCCCAAATCCGATTCGTTGACGAACTCTGTCGAATGAGGCACACCCATTGCATCGAATTCAGATTCAATCTTGCTTCGATTTTTTTCGAGTATCTTCGGACTTTGGTGCCCGATTGCCGTGTCCTTCATCAACAGATCGTAGAGACCAGATCCGCGGCGCTCCATATAGACCTTCAAAGCACCCTCAACCCACTGGCGCGGATCCGTAACACCTTGCGCGTTTGTTGGCAGTGCAAACAAGACCACTAACGGCAATGCTGCGGCTGCGCGGCGTATCCAACCCATGACGCTCACTCCGCGGCCGCGGCGACCGGCTCGAGCCGGGCCGCCTTGGCGCGCAGATAGCGGTGGATGCCCTCGGCCGCGTCGCGCCCGTCGCGCACCGCCCACACCACCAGCGACGCGCCGCGCACGATGTCGCCGGCCGCGAACACGCCGTCCACGCTCGTCATCTGCGTGCGGTGGTCGATCGCGAGCGTGCCCCAGCGCGTGACCTTCAGCTCCGGCGCGCCGAACATCGCCGGCACGTCCTCGGGATCGAAGCCCAGCGCCTTGATCACCAGGTCGGCGTCGACGTTGAAATGCGAATTTTCGATCACCTGCGGCGTCTGCCGGCCCGTGGCGTCGGGCACGCCCAGGTGCACGCGCGCGGCGCGCACCGCGCGCACCTTGCGGTCGCCCAGGAACGCCTCGGGCGCCGTCAGCCACACGAACTCGACGCCCTCCTCCTCGGCGTGCTTCACCTCGCGCATCGAGCCGGGCATGTTGGCGCGGTCGCGGCGGTAGAGGCATTTCACGTAGGCCGCGCCCTGGCGCACCGCGGTGCGCACACAGTCCATCGCCGTGTCGCCGCCGCCCAGCACCACGACCTTCCTGCCCTTGGCGTCGAGGACGCCCGAATCGAACTCCGGCACCCTGTCGCCGAGGCTCCTGCGGTTGCCGGCCGTGAGGTACTGCATCGCCGGCACGATGTTCTTCAGGCCCGCGCCGGGGCACTGGATGTCGCGCGCCTTGTACACGCCCGAGGCGATCAGCACGGCGTCGTGGCGCTGGCGCAGGTCCGCGAGCGAGGCGTCGCGCCCGACCTCGAAGTTGAGCGTGAACCGGACGCCGCCCGCGGCCAGCACGTCGGTGCGGCGCCGGACGATCTCCTTCTCCAGCTTGAAGTTCGGGATGCCGTAGATCAGCAGACCGCCGGCCCGGTCGTAGCGGTCGTAGATCGTGACGGCGTAGCCCTTGCGCCGGAGCTGTTCGGCCGCCGCGAGACCCGCGGGCCCGGCACCGACGATGCCCACGGATTGGCCCAACTCGCGCACGGGCCGCGGCGGTTTCACCCAGCCGTGTTCGAACGCGGTGTCGGCGATGTATTTCTCGACCGAGCCGATGGTGACCGAGTCGAAGCCCTTCTCGATCACGCAGTTGCCTTCGCACAGCCGATCCTGCGGGCAGATGCGGCCGCAGATCTCCGGCATGTTGTTGGTGGCGGAGGCGACCTCGTAGGCCTCTTCCAGGCGACCCTCGGCGGTCAGCTTCAGCCAATCCGGGATGTTGTTGTGCAGCGGGCAATGCACCTGGCAGAACGGCACGCCGCACTGCGAGCAGCGCCCGGCCTGCTCCGACGCCCGGGCGGGGTCGAACTCGCCGTAGATCTCCCGGAAATCCCGTCGCCGCTCGGCCGGCGCCCGCTTGTCGGGCATGGCCTGGCCGACCCGCACGAAGGACAGCATCTTGTTCGGCATCAACCCACCCACCTGGCAGACCGCCGCGCCCCGTTTGCATCCCCCCGGATTCGTCGGGTCGCGCCGCTTTGCGGCAGCTAGGCAGTCCTTGTCCCCTTCCCTCTACGGAAGAAACATCAAGGTTTCCAGCGAAAACGTCAAGATAGGACAGAATATCTGACTATCTTTTCTTCGACGGACGGGCTACGGCCGGTTCTCCTGCTGCCACGCGGCGATTGGTTATCGCATATTGTCTCATAATGGTACTAATATCCCGGATGTACGCCGGGTGGAGAGGGAAAATCGCGCAAGGCCTTGTTCCGTCGGGGCTACCGCGACCTATGCAAGGCTGACGGGCCGGCCCGGCGAAGCGCGGCGGTATTGGGCGAGATAGGCTGGCACGACCGCCTCGGCCGCGGTGGGCTGGATGCCGAGGTCGCCCAAGCCCGGCAGTGTGCCCGAAACCACGTTGTCGGATTGCAGCAGAACCACCTGGTCGCGCGTCAGCGGCGGCACCGGAAGCCATTCCAGCACGCTCGCCTGCAACCGCGCCAGCGCCGTCGGCAGCCAGGAGACGATGCGCCGCCGGTCGGTCCATTTCAGCACCAGGCCCAGGACGTCGGCCAGGGTCATGACCGCCGGGCCGCCCAGCTCGTAGGTCTTGCCGGCCGTGCCGGGGTCGTCGAGCGCGCGCGCGATCGCCTCGGCCACGTCGCCCACGAACACCGGCTGGAAGCGCGGGCCGTGGGGCGGCTTGCCCACCACGGGCAGGAACGGCGAGAACATCGCCATGGCCGCGAAGCGGTTGAAGAACCCGTCCTCGGGGCCGAACACCACGCTGGGCCGGAAGATCGTGGCGCCGGGGAACGCGCGCGCCACGGCCTCCTCGCCCAAGGCTTTGGTGCGCGCGTAGAGCGAGGGCGAGCGCGCATCGGCGCCCAGCGCCGACACCTGCACGAACCGCGCCGCCCCGGCTGCGCGCGCGGCGGTCGCGGCGCGCGCCGCGCCCTCGCGATGCACCGCCACGAAGCCCTGCTTGCCGCTTTCGTAGAGGATACCGACCAGGTTCACGACCGCGTCGGCGTCCGCGACCGCGGCGGCGACCGAGGCGTCGTCGCGCAAATTCGCCTGGACCGGCGTCACCTGCCCCACGTCGCCCATCGGCTTCAGGAACAGGGCCGAGTCGGGGTGGCGCACGGCCACGCGCACGCGCCAGCCCCGCTGCGCCAGCCGGCGCACGAGGTGCCGCCCGATGAAGCCCGAGCCGCCGAAAACCGTGACCGTCCTTGCGTCCATCGCGCCTCTCCCCAACGCCGTCCGCGACCGTTCCCGGCGCGGATTAGGCGTCCGGCCCCCTTGTTTGTCCAGATGGCAAATCCAATTGACAACGGCGCTTCGGCGGCCAGAATGCCCCCCGCTTTTCGCGCCCCCGACGACGCATGCCCAGGTGGCGGAACTGGCAGACGCGCAGGTTTCAGGTACCTGTGGCCGAAAGGTTGTGGAGGTTCGAGTCCTCTCCTGGGCACCATTCCCTGAAGCGCCGTCCTCGGGCGGCCCAAACCCGGTGGAACGGCGATGGCCCAACCCACGATCAAGCTGCACCAATACGACCTGCCCGCGTCGGTGAAATTCGCGGGCAGCGTGGCGGTGGACACCGAGACCATGGGCCTGGCGCCGCACCGCGACCGGCTGTGCCTGGTGCAGCTCAGCGCCGGCGACAACACCGCGCACCTCGTCCACTTCCCCACGCCGCGCTACGACGCGCCCAACCTCAAGGCCATGCTCGGCAACGCGAAGCTGCTCAAGCTGTTCCACTTCGCGCGTTTCGACATCGCCGCCTTGCAGCGCTACCTGGGCGTGGTTCCCGCGCCGGTCTATTGCACCAAGACCGCCTCGCGCCTGGCGCGCACCTTCACCGACAAGCACGGCCTCAAGGACCTGTGCAAGGATCTGCTCGACGTCGATCTGTCGAAGCAGCAGCAGAGCTCGGACTGGGGCGCTTCGGAGCTGACGCAGGAGCAGATGCGCTACGCGGCGTCGGACGTGCTGCACCTGCATGCGCTCAAGGCCAAGCTCGACGCCATGCTGGCGCGCGAGGGGCGCACCGAGCTGGCGGAGGCCTGCTTCGCCTTCCTGCCGCACCGCGCCGCGCTCGACCTCGCGGGCTGGGCCGCCGAGGACATTTTCGCGCACTGACCCGGCCGGAAAGGCTGGATTTCCGCGGTTCCATCCCCAGCGACGGTTTGACCTTTCCCGGCCTCACCGGCATACTGCGCAAACGGCGGTACGCCCTTGGAATCGTTGACTTGATCGGCGTCATGCAAGGGTTTTGCCAGGCAGGTGCCGCCGCGGCGCGCTTCCCGGCGTCCCGCGATCGCGTATCCGGGCCCTATCCGGTTCACACTGGGGCGAGCGACACGGCAGCACGATGACCAACCCGTCCGCGATCAAGGACAAGGACTCCGCCGCGCGCGCGCCGGCGACGCGCGACCTCGACGCCGCGCGCCGGGCGATCGGCGTCGAGGCGGACGGGCTCAAGGCCTTGCGCGACGCGCTGTCGGGCCCGCTGGGCCAGGCCTTCGCCGCGGCGCTCGACGCGATCGCGGCCGCGACCGGCCGCGTCGTGGTCAGCGGCATGGGCAAGAGCGGGCACGTCGCGCGCAAGATCGCCTCGACGCTCGCCTCGACCGGCACGCCCGCCCTGTTCGTGCATCCCGGGGAAGCCAGCCACGGCGACCTCGGCATGGTGGCCGCGGGCGACGTGGTGCTGGTGCTCTCGAACTCGGGCGCGACCGACGAGCTCGGCGACGTGGTCGCCTACGCCAAGCTGATCGGCGTCCCGCTGATCGCCATGACCGGCCGCGCGCCGAGCGCGCTCGCCGACGCCGCGAGCGTGGCCCTGGTGCTGCCGCCGTCGCCCGAGGCCTGCCCGATGGGCCTCGCCCCCACTACGTCCACCACCGCGATGCTGGCGCTGGGCGACGCGCTCGCCGTGGCGCTGCTCGAGCGCAAGGACTTCTCGCCCGACAACTTCCACGTCCTGCACCCCGGCGGCAGGCTCGGCCGGCGCTTCCTGCGCGTGGCCGACCTGATGCACGCGGGCGACGCCATGCCCCTGGTCGCGCCCGAGCGCAAGATGGCCGAGGCGATCCTGGTGATGACCGAGAAGCGCCTGGGCTGCGTCGGCGTGGTCGACGCCGCGGGCCGGCTCGTCGGCATCGTCACCGACGGCGACCTGCGCCGGCATATGTCGCCCGAGCTGCTGGCGAAGCCGGTCGCGCAGGTGATGACCGCCGGGCCCAAGACCATCCGGCGCGGGGCGCTCGCGGCCGAGGCGGTGGGGTTCATGTCGCAGCGCCAGATCACCACGCTGTGGGTCGTCGAGGACGGCAAGCCCGTCGGCATCCTGCACATCCACGACTGCCTTCGGGCAGGCGTGGCATGACGCCGCGGACGCGGGCGGAAGAGCCGCGCATGGTCGCAACCGGCATCGCCACGGCCCGCAGCCCGCAGCGCCGCAGCGGCCAGCCCGCGATCAAGGCGACCAGCGGGTTCCACAGCCGCTTGGTCCACATCCTGAAGCTGACGTTCCCGCTGATCGCCGGCGCGCTGATCGTCATGGTCGCGGTCTGGCCGCACGTGATGCAGCGCGACGAGCGCTTCCGCATCGGCGTCAGCAACGTGAACATCGAGGAAGCGACCACGGTGCGCATGATCAAGCCGCGCTTCACCGGCATCGACGCGGCCAACCGCCCCTTCGTGGTCACCGCCGACGACGCCGTGCAGCAGCCCGACGATCCCACGGTCGTGGACCTGCGCAGCCCCAAGGGCGACATCACGCTGGCCAACGGAAGCTGGGTGGCGCTGATGGCCGACCACGGCAACTACTACAAGGACCTGAAGGTGCTGGACGTGGACGGTAGGGTGAATGTGTTCCACGACTCCGGCTACGAATTCCGCACCCAGACCGCGCGCTTCGATCTCAACGCCAGCGCCGCCGAGGGCAACGAGCGCGTGGACGGCCAGGGGCCGTTCGGTACGCTGGTGGCGGAGGGCTTCCGGGTCACGAACCGAGGGGCGGTCGTCCATTTCCTCGGCAAATCGCGCATGGTGATCCGCCGCGACCCCGGCATGGGGGGCCAGCCGTGAGGCGCGCGGGCGCAATCGCGGCGGCGCTGCTGGCGCTGGCGGCGGGACCGGCCGGCGCGCAGGGGCTCAACATTCTCGATCGCAAGTCGGACGCGCCGATCGAGATCGAGGCCGACGACGGCATCGAGTGGCGCCAGGAGGACCGCATCTACATCGCGCGCGGCAACGTGAAGGTGGTGCGCGGCGAGGTGACGCTCTACGCCGACACCGTGATCGCGCATTACCGCAACGCGGGCGAGGGCCCGCCGCCGGCGTCCAAGGCTGGCCAGCCCGCCAAGGCGCCGGCGCAGAAACCCGCCCCGGCCAAGCCCGGCGAGCCCGAGAAGCCCGCCGGCGGCACCGAGATCTGGAAGATCGACGCGATCGGCAAGATGCGCATCGACAACAAGGGCGAGCAGGCCTTCGCCGACCGCGGCGTGTACAACGTCGACCTGGGCGTGCTGACCATGACCGGCAAGGTGCGCCTGCTGTCGCCGCGCCAGAACACCGCGGCGTTCGGCGACGAGGCGGTCTACGACACCAACCAGTCGGTCACGGTGCTGACCGGCAAGGCGCTCCGGTTCGAAAGCCCGGACACCCAGATCACCGCGCGCGACAGCCTGGAGTACTACGACGCCAAGAACCTGGCCGTGGCGCGCGGCGACGCCGTGGCGGTGCAGGCCGACAAGCGCGTGCGCGCCGACGTGCTGACCGCGCACCTGAACCAGGGCCGCGCGCAGCAGCCCGCGGCCAAGCCCGCCGACCCCAAGGCCAGGCCGCCGCAGGCCGCGCGCCCGGTGCCGGCCACGCCCGGGGCGCCGTCGACCACCGCGACCGGCGGCGGCGTCGAGCGCATCGACGCGTTCGGCAACGTGCTGTTGTCCTCGACCGAGAGCATCGCGCGCGGGCAGAAGGCGGTCTACACCGTCTCCACCGGCGTCGCGATCGTCACCGGCGGCGTCAAGGTGACGCGCGGCGAAAGCCAGATGAACGGCGAGCAGGCCGAGGTCAACATGAACACGGGCGTCAGCCGCATCCTGAGCTCGGCCTCGCCGTCCAGCCCCGGCCAGCGCGTGCGCGCGCTGTTCGCGCCCGCCAAGTCCGCGCCGCCGCCGGGCGCGCAGCAGCAGATGAACGAAACCAAGGAAGCGCCGCCGCCCGACGATCCGGCGCGGCCGCGCCTGCCGGGCCAAGCGGTGCGCTGATGGGCCTGTTCGACCTTCTGAACCTGTTCCGCGACGATCCGCGCCCACGCCGGCGCGACGCACAGGGCCGGCGCCAGCCCACGGCCGACGTCGACCCGCAGCTGTACCAGAACCCGATCCGCACGGCCGCGCGCCCGCACCAGCCCCCGCAACGCCCCGCGGCCCAGCAGCCGCCCTACCGGCCACCGCAGCCGCCGCAGGCGGCCTATCGCCCACCGCAGCCGTCGCAGGCACGGCCGGCGCCGTCCCCGCGCCCGGCGCCCACCCATCCGCCGCGGCCGCCGGCCCAGCCGGTCCAGCGCCGGCCCGAACCGGCGCCGGCGCGTGACGCGCTGCCCCCGGGCGTGCATTCGCTGGCCGACGCGCACGCGCAGCGCCAGGAGGTCCAGCGCCAGGCCCAGCAGCCTGCGCGCCCGCGCCTGGTCGCCGAGAACGCCGGGCTTCAGGCCAACAACCTCGGCAAGCGCTTCAAGAACCGCCCGGTGGTGCGCGACGTGAGCCTCCAGCTCAACCGCGGCGAGGCGGTGGGCCTGCTCGGCCCCAACGGCGCCGGCAAGACCACCTGCTTCTACATGATCACGGGCCTGATCTCGCCCGACTACGGCAGCATCGTGCTCGACGGGGTCGACATCTCGGACCTGCCGATGTACCGCCGCGCGCGGCTCGGCATCGGGTACCTGCCGCAGGAGGCGTCGATCTTCCGCGGACTAACCGTGGAACGGAACATCCGCGCGGTGCTGGAGGTGGTGGAGCCCGACCCCGAGGTCCGCGAGATGCGGCTCGACGAGCTGCTGGCGGAATTCAACATCAGCCACTTGCGCCGCACGCCGGCCCTGGCGCTGTCGGGCGGCGAGCGGCGGCGCTGCGAGATCGCGCGCGCGCTCGCCTCCAAGCCCAACTACATGCTGCTCGACGAGCCGCTGGCGGGCATCGACCCGATCGCCGTGCGCGACATCCGCGAGCTGGTCGCGCACCTCAAGGACCGCGGCCTCGGCGTGCTGATCACCGACCACAACGTCCGCGAAATGCTGGACATCGTGGACCGCGCCTACATCATCCACGAGGGGCGCGTGCTGATGGAGGGCCGCCCGGCCGAGATCGTGGCGAACCAGGACGTGCGCCGGGTCTACCTGGGCGACCGCTTCTCGATCTAGCGCCGCCAGAGGGGTATCGGCGAATGGCCCTCCTGGGACCGCGCCTGGAACTGCGCCAGGGCCAAAGCCTGGTCATGACGCCGCAGCTGCAGCAGGCGATCAAGCTGCTGCAGCTCTCGAACCAGGAACTTCTGGCCTATGTCGAGGCCGAGCTCGAACAGAACCCGCTGCTTGAACGCGACGAGTCGGCCGAGGCGGCGGAGGGCGAGCCGGCCGGCGAGGCCGGGGGCTCCGCGGCGGCGGAACCGGCGCCGCGGACCGCCGACGCGCCGGCCGAAGTCACCGAGCTGGACCAGCCAAGCGAGGAGGCATGGGAAGCCGCCGGGCAGGCCTACGACGATTCCGAGCGCATGGACACGACACCCTGGCGCGCCAACAGCGGACGCGGAGATTTCGCGGACGACGACCGCAGCCTCGCCGAAACCGTCGGCCGCGAGAAGAGCCTGCGCGAGCACCTGACCGAGCAGCTGAACCTGGACCTCGCCGATCCGCAGAACCGCGCGATCGGCCTGCAGCTGATCGACATGCTGGACGAACGCGGCTACCTGAGCGGCGCGCTTGCCGACGCCGCGGCGCTGTTGGGCTGCGCGCCCGCGCGCGTGGAGGCGGTGCTGAAGGCGATGCAGCGCTTCGATCCGCCCGGGATTTTCGCGCGCGATCTGGCGGAGTGTCTGGCGCTCCAGCTCGCCGAGCGCGACCGGCTCGACCCCGCGATGCGCGCGCTGGTCGACAACCTGCCGCTCTTGGCGCGGCGCGACGTCCAGGCCTTGAAGCGCCTGTGCGGCGTGGACGACGAGGACCTGGCCGAGATGATCGCCGAGATCAAGGCGCTCAACCCCCGGCCCGCCAGCGCCTTCGACCGCGACGTGGCGCAGGCCGTCGTCCCCGACATCCTGATGCGCCCGCAGCCCGGCGGCGGCTGGCTGATCGAGCTCAACGCCGAGACGCTGCCGCGCGTGCTGGTCAACAACCGCTACTACGCGCGGATCGCGCGCGACGCGCTCAACAAGGCCGATCGCGAGTTCCTGGCGGAGCGGTTCCAGGCCGCCAACTGGCTGATCAAGTCGCTGCACCAGCGTGCGACCACGATCCTGCGCGTGGCCGGCGAGATCGTGCGCCAGCAGGACGCCTTCTTCCGCCACGGCGTGAGCCACCTGAGGCCGCTGATCCTGCGCGACATCGCGGCCGCGATCAACATGCACGAAAGCACGGTCAGCCGCGTGACCACCAACAAGTACATGGCGACGCCGCGCGGCCTGTACGAACTCAAGTATTTCTTCACCGCCGCGATCGCGAGCGCCGCCGGCGGCGAGGCGCATTCCGCCGAAGCCGTGCGTTTCCGCATCAAGGCGCTGATCGAGGCGGAGCAGCCGCGCGCGGTGCTGTCGGACGACCGCATCGTGGAAATCCTGAAGGGCCAGGGAATCGACATCGCGCGCCGCACCGTGGCCAAGTACCGCGAGGCGATGCGGATTCCCTCGTCGGTGCAGCGCAAGCGGGAAAAGTCGCTGCCGGCGAAAGCGTGAACGCGCCGGCGTGCGGCGTTGCGGCATGTCAAGCTGGTATTCCACCGGCGCGCCCGCCGCTTTCGATTGACAGCCCCGGGGGCCGAAACTAAGGTCTCGCCCGCCGCGAATGGCCCCGGAACGCCGCAGACGGCCGGGGCGCGATTCGCGGATGCTCCCAGGCCCGCGGCGCCGCGTTCGATGCCGCGGCGGGAACGCACCGGCGGGATCCTCGGCGTTGAAACGCGGCGGCGACCGGGTGCGCCAGAACAATCGGGTTCGACAACAGCACGGCCGTAGCTCGACGCAACGCGACCTCGACAATCATCGCCCTTGCGCCGGTTGATAACGCCGGAGGGTCGGGCGTTGCCGATGGGAACGACGTTGCCGGCGCCTGGCGGGACACTGGGGACTTTGGGAATGGACATCGGCCATCTGCTCGCGCCCGACCGCGTGATCCCCCACCTGAAAGTGGGCGCCAAGAAGCAGGCGCTGCAGGAGCTGGCCAAGCGCGCGGCGCAGTTCATCGGCTTGCACGAGCGGGCGATCTTCGACGTCCTGATGGAGCGCGAGAAGCTGGGCACCACGGGCGTGGGCCACGGCATCGCGATTCCGCACGGCAAGCTGCCGGGACTCGACCGGCTCTACGGCCTGTTCGCGCGGCTCGACGCGCCGATTCCGTTCGACGCGATCGACGAGCAGCCGGTGGACCTGATCTTCGTTCTGCTGGCGCCCGAGGGCGCGGGCGCCGACCACCTGAAGGCGCTCGCGCGGGTGTCGCGGCTGCTGCGCGACCGCGCGTTCTGCGACAAGCTGCGCGGCTCGGCCAACGCCGACGCGCTCTACGCGCTCCTCACCGACGCGCCGGCCACCCACGCGGCTTGAGCCGCGGCGCCGGCTCAGTGCACGCTGAGCGGCTCCAGGTCGTTCTGGCGGCAGGCCGCGAAGGCGAGCTCGCGGTCGATCATGCGCCCCATCTCGGTGCCGTCGGCGGCATGGACCGCCCAGTACGCCTGCCCGTTCCTCAGGCCGTGGCGCACGTAGGCGACGTGATGCAGCCCTAAAGCCGCGAAATCCTGCGGCGAAAACGTCTTGATCCTGGTTACCTGTCCGTCGTTCATGGCACCGACCCTTCCTTTCCCGTCCCCCGGGCCCCGGACCGTCACGGCCGGTCCTGGACCTTGCGCAGGGCGGGTTTGCCGCCCGCGACGCTCACCGGCCGGCCACCTTCGGCCGCGCCCGCGGCGCCCGTATCGATCTTCACGTGCCGCACGCGGTTTTCCGGCGCAGGACGGCTGAGGTCGATATGAAGCAATCCGTGTTCCAGCTTGGCCCCGGTCACCTCCAGGCCTTCCGCCAGGATGAAGCTGCGCTGGAACTGCCGGGCGGCGATGCCGCGATGCAGGAACACCCGGTTGTCGTCCTGCGCCTGCTTGCCGCGGATCGAGAGCTGGTTGTCCTCGACCGTGACCGCGAGATCGCCTTCGGCGAAGCCCGCGACCGCAAGCGTGATGCGCAGGCCGTCCTCGCCCACCTGCTCGATGTTGTAGGGCGGATATCCTTCGGCCGCGGACTTGCCCACCCGGTCGAGCATGCGCTCGACGTGGTCGAAGCCCAAGAGCAGCGGCGAGTTGAAAAGGCCGAGACGGGTCACGCAACCCTCCTCCTCCGGCGAGCGAGCAAGGGCCCGGGCCTTATGGTCCGGGTAAGGCGAAGGGCCCCACCGGGCGCCCCCCAATTCCCGCGGCCCCGCATGGGCGCCGCACCCCTCTATTTAGGCAGGGCCGGGAGCGGATCAAGATAGGCGAAAACCGCGCTTCCCGGGCCGCGGGCGGCGGGCCGGGCGGGCCGGGCGCAGGAAAGGCGGCTACCGGCGGCGCGACACCCAGGCCAGCGTCACGGCGAAAATCGTGAACGCGGCCAGCGCGCCGATCAGGTAGGCGAGATTGTAGGCATTCATCGCGTCCCCTCCCCCGCCGGAATCCGGCGGCGGCGGCAAGATGCGAAACCCCTCGGAAAATTTCCCTGATGCAGATCAAAATCCGGCCCGGCGCGCGCCTACAGCCGCGTGACGCGGTCGGGGCGGCTGCCGGTCGAGCGCAGGCACCAGTTCATGCCTTCCTGCTCCGCCTCTTCGGCCTTGGCCTGGGGGCGGCTCATGCCGATGCGCTTGCCGTCGCGCCAGACCGACCACAGGTACTGGCACGAGCCGTCCAGGTTCTTCCACTGCTCGATGATCAATTCCGTCATGGCCATGCGCGTTCCCTGGCGGGCCCTTTTCCGGGGCGGCGAGGGAAATCATCGCGCCGGGGCGGGTGGGGGTGTCAACTGCGCGCCGGCCCCTGGGCGTTCCGGGCGGCGGGTTCGGCCAGCTCCTCGGCGATGCGCATGAAGGCGCGCACGGCGGTGAGCCGCAAGCGCTCGGCCAGACACGCCACGTACTCGCCCACGTCGAACTGGGCATCGGGCACCTCCAGCGGCACGAACCGCTCATCCGGCACGAACTCGCGCGCGAAGGCCGCGCCGATCCCGAGCCCCTGCGCCACGGCCTCGCGCACCGCCTCGCGCCCGTCGATGTCCATGATGGCGCCGACTTTCACGCCCGCGGCCTGCATCGCGCGCTCGAACACCTCGCGCGTGATCGAGCCGGGCTCGCGCAGCACCATGTCGTGGCCGGCGAGCTCGGCCGCGGGGATGCGCTTGCGGCCCGCGAGCAAATGTCCGCGCGGCACGAACACGATGAGGCGGTCGCGGCGATAGGGGACGGCGTGGAAGCGCGGCTCGGGCGGCCGGCGCGCGGTCACGCCCACGTCGGCGCGGTACTCCTGAAGCGCGCGCAGCACCGCGTCGGAATTGCCGATCGTGAGCGACAGCGTGACGCCGGCGTGCCGGCGCTTGAGCGCGGCCATGATCGGCATGGCGTGGATCGCGTTGTCGGCGCTGACGCGCAACGAGCCGATCTCGAGCGCCTTGGTGCCGGCGAGCAGCGCCCGGGCCTCGCCTTCGGCGGCGAACAGCCGCTCGGTGATGGCGAAGAGCTGCCGGCCGGTCTCGGTCATCTGCGCGCCGCGCCCGCGCCGCTCGAACAACAGCTGCCCGTAGCTGGCCTCGAGCGCCTTCACCTGGCCCGACAGGTTGGGTTGGCTCAGGCCCGCGGCGCGCGCGGCGCGGGTGAAGCTGCCCTCGCGGGCGACCAGATGAAAGGCGCGAAGCTGGGCGTGGTTCATCGGAACGCGATTGGAGTTCCATAAAAATTACAAATAGTCCGTATAAGACTTATATATTGGACTTATTTCTGGCGCCAGCCCTATCGTGCCCCGTAGATTGGAGCCTCGCCTTGGCTCCAACCCGATAGGTTCATTCATGGCCCACGCCACGCTGCCGATTCCCGCCGCTTCCGAAACGGGCGACAAGCTGCTGCTCACGCCCGGGCCGCTGACCACCTCCAAGTCGGTCAAGACCGCGATGCTGCACGACTGGGGCTCGCGCGACGCCGATTTCATCCGCATCAACAGGGAAATGCGCGAGCGCATCGCCGAGGCCGCGGGCGGAACCGCCACGCACACGACGGTGCCGATGCAGGGCAGCGGCACGTTCGCCGTCGAGGCCATGATCGGCAGCTTCGTGCCGCGCGATGGCAAGCTTCTGATCCTGATCAACGGCGCCTACGGCCAGCGCGCCAAGCGCATCTGCCAGTACGCGGGCCGCGCCCACGCCGTCATCGAGACGCCCGAGGACACGCCGCCCGACCTCGCCAAGCTCGACGCGGCGCTGAAAGCGGACAAAGCGGTCACCCACGTCTTCGCGGTCCATTGCGAAACCACCAGCGGCATCCTGAACCCGGTCGGGGAGATCGCGCGCATCGCCAAGGGTCACGGCCGGAGCCTCCTGATCGACTCGATGAGCGCGTTCGGCGCCCTGCCGATCGACGCGCGCGAGACGGCGTTCGACGCGCTCGCCTCGTCCAGCAACAAGTGCCTGGAAGGCGTGCCCGGTTTCGGCTTCGTGGTGTGCGACAAGGCGGCGCTGGCCAAGGCCAAGGGCAACGCCCACGCGCTCAGCCTCGACCTCCACGACCAGCACCAGGCGCTGGAGAACACCGGGCAGTACCGCTTCACCCCGCCGATCCACGCGATCGTGGCGCTGCACAAGGCGATCGAGGAATTCGTCGCCGAGGGCGGCGTCGCGGGCCGCGGCAAGCGCTACCGCGAGAACTGCAATATGCTGGTCGACGGGATGCGGGCGCTCGGCTTCGAGACGCTGCTGGCCGACCGCCTCCAGGCGCCGATCATCGTGACCTTCCACATGCCGCGCGATCCCAAGTTCCATTTCCAGACCTTCTACGACCGGCTCAAAGACCGCGGCTACGTGATCTATCCCGGCAAGCTGACCGTGGCCGACAGCTTCCGGATCGGGTGCATCGGCCGCATCTACCCCGAGCACTTGGCCGACGCGGTGGACGCGGTGCGCGAAGTGGTCGCAGAAATGGGAGTGACGCAATGCGGGGCGAAAAGGGCGGCGTGACGGCCGCGCAGAGCCTGAAGGTTCAAGCGGCGGAGTTCGCCTACCGGCGCGCCTACCGTGGCTCGATCAAGGCCGTGATCCTGGACTGGGCCGGAACCACCATGGATTTCGGCTGCATCGCCCCGGCGGTGGTGTTCGTGGAGGTGTTCAAGCGCAAGGGCGTGCCGATCTCGGTCGAGGAAGCGCGCACGCCCATGGGCGCCCACAAGCGGGTCCACATCCAGAGGATCACCGAGATCGACGGCGTGCGCCGGCGCTGGAAGGACGTGCACGGGCGCCTGCCCAACGACGCCGACGTCGAGGCGATGTTCGCCGATTTCGTGCCCTTGCAGCTCAAGTGCCTGTCCGACTACTCGGCGCTGATCCCCGGCGCGCTCGATGCGGTCAAGGAATGCCGCAAGCGCGGCTACAAGATCGGCTCGACCACCGGCTACCTCCCCGACATGATGGAGATCAACCGCAAGGACGCCGCGCGCCAGGGCTACGTCCCCGACGCCTCGATCACCGCGGGCGACGTGCCGGCCGGCCGGCCCTATCCCTTCATGTGCCTCAAGAACATGATCGAGCTCCAGGTCTGGCCGGTGCAGGCCTGCGTCAAGGTCGACGACACCATCCCCGGCGTCGAGGAGGGCCTGAACGCCGGCATGTGGACGGTCGGGCTCGCGATCTCGGGCAACGAGGTCGGCCTGCAGCTGCCGGAATGGAACGCGCTGTCGAAGACGCAGCAGCAGGCCAAGCGCGAATACGCCTACCGGCGCATGCATACCTGCGGCGCGCACTACGTGGTCGACACCATCGCCGACCTTATCCCCTGCCTCGACGACATCGAGCGGCGCCTGAAGCAGGGCGAGCAGCCGTAACGGGCGCGGCGCGGACCCGCCCTCATGCTTCGACAAGCCCAGCGTGAGGACGGCGCGCCGCTTACCGCTCCCGCAGCGCCGTGTAGCGCGCCTTGACGAAGGGCTTCACCAGGTAGTCCAGCACCGTGCGCTTGCCGGTGACGATGTCGACTTGCGCGATCATGCCGGGGATGATCGGCAGATCCTCGCCCTTCGGGTCCTTGAGGCCGCTTTTCAGCGTCTTGACCCGGATCGAATAGAAGCTGTTGCCCTGCTTGTCCTGGATCGTGTCGGCGCTGATCTGCTCGAGCTCGGCCTCGAGCCCGCCGTAGATCGTGAAGTCGTAGGCCGTGAGCTTCACCACGGCCTTCTGCCCGGGATGCAGGAACGCCACGTCCCTGGGGCTCACCTGCGCCTCGACCAACAGGCTGTCCTCGATCGGCACGACCGTGGCGATGTCCTGCCCTGGCTGCAGGATGCCGCCCACCGTGTTGGCATGGAGCTGCTTGACGATTCCCTTCACGGGCGAGCGCACCTCGGTACGCGCCACGCGGTCGCGCTTGGCGGTCATGCTCTCCTGCAGCGAGGCCAGCCGCACCTTGCGGTCGTTCAGCTCCTTCAGCGCCTCGGTGCGGAAATTGTCGCGCTTCTCGCGCACGCGCTGGTCGACCTCCTGGATCGCGGCGCGCACCTTGGGGATGCCGGCGAGGCCCGTGGCGATCTGCGCCTGGAAGTCGGTCACCTGGCGTTCGAGCCGCAGCAGCTCGACCTGCGAGACCACGCCTCTTTTCACCAGGGGCTCGGTCATGTCGTATTCGCGCTTGATGAGCGCGTAGCCGTCCTGCGCGGCCTTGAGCTTGCTTTGCAGCTCCTGCAATTCCTGCTCGCGCTGGCGGCGCTGCTGCGCGAGCACGGAAACGGTCGCCTCGAGCTCGGTCTGCCGCGCGCGGTAAAGGTCGTTCTCGCGGTTCACCAGGTCGGGCCGCTGGCGCACCAGCTCGGGCCCGTAGACCGGCGCCTTGCCCTCGGCCTCGAATTGCAGCCGCTGGGCGCCGGCGAGAAGGCCGAGATAGGTTTCCTCCATCTCGCGGAAATTGGCGCCGGCGACTGTGGCGTCGATGCGCATCAGCACCTCGCCGGCTTCGACCTGCTGGCCCTCGCGCACCAGGATTTCGCCGACGATGCCGCCCTCGAGGTTCTGCACCACCTGCACCTGGCGCGAGGGGATCACCTTGCCGTAGCCGGGCGTCACCATGTCGAGCTCGGCCCGGCTCATCCACAGAAAGGCGGCGGCGATCAGCGCCACCAGCGTCAGCAGCACCGCGATCGCCGCGGTGCGCGGGCCGTTCATGGATTCGACGCGCAGCGCCGTGGGCGTCAGCGTGGTGGCGTGGGTTTCGGCGGCCATGACCGGCGCACCTTCAATCCGCGGCGGTGCGGACGCGCCCGCCCGCCAGCATCGCGACCACGTCGTCGCGCGGCCCGTCCGCCACCACCTTGCCCTTGTCGATCAGGATCACCCGGTCGACGAGGCTGAGGAGCGCCGAACGGTGCGTGACCAGGAACAGCGTGCGCCCCTTCAGCCATTCCTGCATGTTCTCGATGAACTTCTTCTCGACCGCGTTGTCGAGGTTGCTGGTCGGCTCGTCGAGCAGCAGCACCGGCGGCTCGCCGATCAGCGCGCGCGCGAGCGTGACGAGCTGGCGCTGCCCGCCCGACATGTTGAAGCCGCGCTCGCCCACCACCTGGCCCAGGCCGCGCGGCCACTGCCGCACGCACTCGATCAGGCCCGACAGCTCCATCGCCCGCATCACCTGCTCGTCCGAGGCGTGCGGCATGCCCTGGGTAAGGTTGTCGCGCACCGTGCCGAAGAACAGCACCGAGTCCTGCGGCACGAAGCCCAATTGCCGGCGCAGGTCGTTGACGTCGATCTGCCGCAGGTCCAGGTCGTCGACGCGGATGAAGCCGCCCTGCGGCGCGTAGAGGCCCTGGAGCAGCCTGAGGATCGTGCTCTTGCCCGAGCCGACGCGGCCCAGGATCGCGACGCGCTCGCCCGGCTTGACCGCGAACGACACCTTGTCGAGCACCAGCGTGTCCTCGCCCGGGTACTTGAACGAGACTTCGTGGAACTCGACCGCGCCCTTGATCAGCGGCACGTGCACCAGCTGGTCGTCCGGCGACTGCTCGACCGGCAGCGCCATCATGCGGTCGAGCGCCGAGAACGCCACGCGCATCTGGTCGAAGCGCACCATCAGCGCGGCCAGGTGCCCGAGCGGCGCCATGATCCGCGTGCCCAGCATCATCGCCGCCACCAGGGCGCCGCTGGTCATGGCGCCGCCGACGATCTGGTACACGCCCGAAACGATGATCGCCAGGGTGAGCAGCATGCTGCACGCCGCGGTGAAGTTCATCGCCAGCGCCGTCAGCATCCGGATTTTCATGCCCGAGGCCGCGTTCAGCGCCACGTAGTGCTCCCAGTGGCGCCTGGCCCAGGCCTCGGCGCGCACCGCCTTGACCGTCTCGATGCCGTTCAGCACCTCGAACAGAAGCGAGTTCTTCTGCGTCGATTCGCGCATCGCGCGCCGCGTCGCCTTGGCGAGCGGCCAGTGGATCAGGAGCCCGGCCGCCAGCGCCGCCGGCACGATCAAGGCCGCGGTCAGGGCCACCACCGGGCCGCCGATCAGGTAAAGCGCGGCCACGAACAAGAGCAGGAACGGCAGGTCGCCGAACACCGTGATGGTGGCCGAGCCCAGGAAATCGCGCACCGAGTCGAAGTCCTTGAGCGTCACCGCAAGGCTGCCGGCGGAGCGCGGCCGCGCTTCGCCCTTCAGCGCCAGCACGTGCTCGAACAGCCGGTTGCCTAGTTCCACGTCCAGGCGCTTGCCGGCGGCGTCGATCAGGTAGGCGCGCAGGTTGCGCAGCACGAAGTCGAATGCGGCCACCGCCAGTACGCCCACCGCCAGCACCCACAGCGTGTCGAGCGCCGCGTTCGGCACCACGCGGTCGTAGACCGCGAGGGTGAACGCCGGCACCACGAGCGCCAGGACGTTGACCATGACGGTCGCCAGGACCGCGTGCGCGAAGATCCAGCCGTTGCGCCGGAATCCGCTCCAGAACCACGAGTCTCCCCGCGGCAGGTCGTGGATGTGCGAGCGCGCGTCGAACTGGAAGCGCGGGCGCACGTAGAAGGCCTGGCCGGCGTAGTGCCGCGCGAGCTCGTCGAGCGCGACGGCGCGCGTGCCGTCGCCGGCGCGGGGCTCGAACACCTCGCAGCGCGACCCGGCCTTGGACAGCGAGACCAGCACGGCCATGCGGCCGTCCTTGAGCGCCAGGATCGCGGGCAGCGCCAGGCGCGGGATGTCCTTGAGCGCCGGGGCGTCGGACGTGGCGACCATGCCGATGCGGCGCGCCGCGGCTTCCAGCGAGCGCAGCGCGAGCCGCCCGCCCTCGAGCGGCATCCCGGCGCGAAGCTGCGCCGGCGCGTAGGCGCGGCCGTAAAAGCGCGTCAGGAACGCCAGGCATTCCGCCAGGGGATCGTCCGCCGGCTCGCCCGGACGCGCGGCCGCGGGCGCGGTCGGCTTCGCCGCCGCCTTCACCAGCTTGACCGCCTCGTCCATGCGCGGCGTTGCCTCCCCGATTTACCGGAACAGGGCGGCCGGCCGAAGCCCGGCGCCGCCGATTTCGCAGGCATTATAACATTTTGCGGCAATTTGCCCGAGGAATCCGGCCCCCGGCGCGGGCCGGCCGCGTTTACCGTACCCGCGGAAACGCTTGACCGACCGGGCGTTCGGCCCATTCTGCCATGCCGTGACCCGGCCGACCGGATACCGCTGGCGTGCGTAACCATTGGCTGCGCCGCCTGCTGCTCCTGACCGCAAGCGCGGCGGCGGCGGTTTCCCTGTATTTGACCCTGTCCGCGCGCGCGCCTGCCCCGCCCGCCGCCGAGGCGCCGGCAGTCGTGGCCGAGCGCAAGGCCGAGCCGCCCCCCGAATCACCCCCCGTTGCGGCGCCCCTGCCCGCGCCCGTCGTCGCCGTCCCCGCCCCGGCCCAAACCGAACCCGAGCGGCGCCAAGGGCCGGTCGTCGAGGCGCGCGCCAAAGACGACCTGGAGCCGCTGGCGGCCGTTCCCGCTCCGCCGACCGCCGCGCCGCCCACGCCCCTGCCCGCGCCCCCTGCCGCGCGCTCGGCTGCGCCGGCCAAGCCGCGGCCGCAAGAGGCGGCCCTGCGCGCCGAGCCGCCCGAGGCCAAGCCCGAGATTCCGTGGCCGCGCCTGTTCGGCACCGCCGAGACGCGCTCCGACAATCTGCGCCCGTTCACCAAGTGGACCTGGATGCTCGACCGCTACGCCAAGGAACACACGCTCGACGTCGCGCCCTGCGCGCAGCTCGGCGCGCTCAAGTGCCGGCCCAAGGTCTGGCGCGACTGGCTGGCGACGCTCGAGGGCAAGCCGCGCCGCCAACAGGTCGAGCTGGTCAACGCCTACATGAACCAGCGCGCCTATATCGAGGACCTGCCGAACTACGGCGTGCCCGACTACTGGGCCACGCCGCGCGAGTTCCTCGGCAAGGACGGCGACTGCGAGGACTATGCCATCGCCAAGTACATGTCGCTGCGCACGCTGGGCTTCGCGGAAAGCGAGCTGCGCGTGGTCGTGCTGCAGGACGTGAACCTGGGCGTGCCGCACGCGGTGCTGGTCGTGCAGCTCGACGGCCAGGCGCTGCTGCTCGACAACCAGATCAAGACGGTGATCGACCAGAGCCGGGTGCGGCATTACCGCCCCTACTACTCGATCAACGAGCGGCACTGGTGGCTGCACAAGGCGGCGGTCGCGCAGGACGCGGCCGCGGGCGGCGGCGCGAAGCCGAATTAAGGCTTGCGTTCTTCGCGTTCCTCGCATTCCTCGCGGTCGAGATCGGGCAGCCGCGCCGCGTTCTCCCCTACCGACGGCAGCGCCGGCGCCGCCGGCGGGGGCGGCGGCTCGCCGCGCTGCATGCGCTCCGCCTCGCGCTTCAGGAAGCGGTAGTTGCGCACGCTCACGGGGATGCTGAGCACGTAGAGGATGCCGATGCTCCCGAGCACGATCCACGGATAGCTCGCGAGCAGCGCCGTCATCACCGCGAGGCCGACGAACACCGCCATCACGTACTCGCGCGGGACCTTGATCGCCTTCATCGACCAGGTCGGCACGCGGCTGATCATCATGACCGCGACCAGGAACAGCCACGGGCCGGTGATCACGGTGCGGTCGAGCACGCCGAAGCCCATCTGGAACTCGATGATCATCGGCAGCATCGCCAGGCCCGCGCCCGCCGGCGCCGGCACGCCCTGGAAATAGCGATAGGCGTAGGGCGGCAGGTCGGGGGCGCCGATCGCGGTGTTGAAGCGCGCGAGCCGCAGCGCGCAGCACGTGGCGTAGAGCAGGCAGACCGACCAGCCCGCGCCGCCGGCGTAGCGCAGCGACCAGTAGTACATCAGCACCGCCGGCGCCACGCCGAACGCCGCGAAATCGCTGAGCGAGTCGAGCTCGGCGCCGAACTTCGAGGTGCCGCCGAGAAGCCGCGCCATGCGGCCGTCGAGCCCGTCGAAGATGCCGGCCAGGACCACGGACATCACCGCCCACTCGAAGCGTCCCTGCGCCGCGAAGTAGATGCCGGTCATGCCCGAGCACAGCGCGAGCACGGTCAGGATGTTCGGGATCAGCCGGTTGATCGGCTCGCCCTTCAGGCGCGGGACCACGCGCTGGCCCAGCCGCACCCGCGGTCTACGCGGTTCGCGCATCTAACGCACCTCTCCGTGGCGCGGCGCCTCGGCGCCGCCGAGATCGGCCAGCACGGTTTCGCCGCCGACCGACCGCTGGCCCTCGGCAACCAAAGCGTTGACGCCCGGCGGCAGGTACACGTCCACCCGGCTGCCGAAGCGGATTATGCCAAAACGCTCGCCCGCGCGCACCGCCCGATTCGTCTCCACGTCGCACTTGATGCGCCGGGCGATCAGACCCGCGATCTGCACCACGGCGATCTCCTGGCCGGTGGGCAGGGCGAGGCGCAGCGCGTTGCGCTCGTTGTGCTCGCTCGCCTTGTCGAGCGAGGCGTTGACGAACCGCCCGGGGTGGTAGACCACGGCCGCGATCCGCCCGTCGGCGGGGATGCGGTTCACGTGCACGTCGAACACGTTCATGAACACGCTGACGCGCTGGCGCGGGCCGGGTTCCATGGCGAGTTCCCGCGGCGGCTCCGCGGCCTCGATGCGCTGCACGATTCCGTCGGCGGGGCTCACGATCAGCCCGGCGCGCGTCGGCGTAACCCGGTCGGGGTTGCGGAAGAAATAGGCGCACCACGCCGTCAGCCCCACGCCGATCCAGCCCAGGGGCTGCGACAGCAGGAAGAGGACAAGAGTCGCTACGGCGAAGCACGCGATGAACGGCCAGCCCTCGCGGTGGATCGGAATCAAGACGGCCTGGCGGATCGCGTCCATCGGGTTTCCCGGCTAAGCGGCGGCGGGCGCGCTCGCGGGCGCCTCAGTTCGTGGACGGCACGGCGAACAGCTGCCCGGGGTAGATAAGGTCCGGGTTGCGGATCTGGTCCTTGTTGGCCTGGTAGATCACCGTGTACTGGATGCCGCGGCCGTAGTGGTAGCGCGCGATGCGCCACAGGCTGTTGCCGGGCTGCACGACCACGTAGACCGCGTCGCCGGCGGGCGCGGCGGCCAGGCGCTCGGCCAAGTCGACCTGGGTGAACGGCATTTCCACGCGCGCCGTCACGCGCGGCTGGCCGCCGCCCGCGGCGACGAGCTGGTCCGCGCGCAGGCGGTAGTCGCCGGGCGCGATCCTGTTCTCGACGTGCAGCCGCCAATTGCCCGCATCGTCGGGCCTGGCGCGGCCGATCAGCCGGTCGTCGAGATAGACCGCGATTTCGCCGCCCGGCGCGCCGCGGCCGGAAAGGATCAGGCGGCCCTCGGCGTCGTAGTCCACCACGTCGATCGACACGGGCGAGTCCGACTTCTTCTCCGGAGGCGGCGGCGGAGCCTGGAGCACGCGGCTGGGGCCGCCCTCGCGCGGTACCGCGACGGCGACGGCGGTCTCGGCAGGCTTGGATTCGGCTGCGGCGGGAGCCGGCATGCCCGGCTCGGGCACGTGCAGCACCACGACCGCGGACGAAACGGCCTCCGAGCCGTCGGGATTGCGCACCCTGAGGCTCAGCTCCCGCGAACCCGGCGGCAGCCGCTCGGGCGGCAGGAACACCCATTCGCCGCGCGCGTCGGCCACGACCTTGCCCAGCACCCGGCTGCCGTCGAGGATCGTGACTTCCGCGCCCGGCGCAGCGCGCCCGGCGATCACGGAGTCGCCGTTGGGGTTGATGCGCACCACGTCGAAGCTCGGCGCGAGCGGCTTGGCCGCGGGCGCGGCCGGCCCGGCACGCGGCAGCGGCGGCGGGGGCGCCACGTCGGGCTTTGCCGCCACGGTGACGGACCCCGGCGCGGTCGCGCGCTTGGGCGCGTCGCCGCCGAAATAGGTCCAGGCCAGCGCGACCGTGAGCAGCGCGGCGCCGGCGGCGCCGGTGGCGAGATAGCGTTTCAACGTTCGTTCCCGGTTCCCAGGGGCGAAGCCTAGGTCGATTCACGGCCGGGCGCAACGAAACCTCCGGTTTCGCGCCCGGTTTCCGGCACCCGCCCGCGCGGCGGGCGATTGCGCGCGCCGCCGGTTCGCCATACTGTCGCGCGAGCATCGGGACGCCGCGACCGTCCCTATTGGAGCACTGGACATGCGCAAGTTCGACAAGCTGACCGGCGTGGCGGCACCCCTGCCGATGCCCAACATCGACACCGACAAGATCATCCCCAAGCAGTACCTGAAGACCATCAAGCGCACGGGGCTGGGCAAGGCGCTGTTCAGCGAGCTGCGCTACCGGGCCGACGGCTCGGAGAACCCCGACTTCGTGCTCAACAAGCCGGCCTACCGCAAGGCGCAGATCCTGGTGGCGGGCGAGAATTTCGGCTGCGGGTCGTCGCGCGAGCACGCGCCCTGGGCGCTGCTCGACTTCGGCATCCGCTGCGTCATCTCCGAGGGCTTCGCCGACATCTTCTACAACAACTGCTTCAAGAACGGCATCCTGCCGATCAAAGTGAGCAAGAAGGAGCTGGCGCTCTTGCTCGACGACGCCAGCCGCGGCGCCAACGCCACGCTCACGGTCGACCTCGAGAAGCAGGAAATCACGGGACCGGACGGTGGCTGCATCAGGTTCGAGATCGACGCGTTCCGCAAGGAAAGCCTGCTCAAGGGCCTGGACGAGATCGGCCACACGCTGAAGAAGGACAAGGAGATCGCCGGCTACGAAGCGCGCGCCAGGTCCGAGCGGCCCTGGGCGGTTTAGAGCGCGCCGCGATGCCCGCCCGCAAGCCCTCCGCGCGCCCGGTCGTCCGCCACCTGAAGGCCCGCGACTTCAAGGGCGGGGGCCTGCGCGCGTTCTTCCAGTACCGCGACCTCGGCATCCGCGGGGCCACGCGCGGCAAGGTGCTGGCGCACGTGATCCGCGCCACGCCCTCCAAGAAGCGCGGCGGCCATGTGCGCGGCTCGGGCGCCCATACCCACGCCCTCGACTTCCAGATGGTCTACGTGCTGAAAGGCCGGGTCCGCTTCGAGTACGAGGGCTACGGACAAGTGACGCTCAGGGCCGGCAGCGCGGTCTACCAGCCCCCGGGCATCCGCCACCGCGAGATCTGGCATTCCCCCGACGTCGAGATGATCGAGATCACCATGCCGGCGCGGTTCGCGACGCGCGCGGCGGTATTGCCGAAGCGGAAGGCGCGATAAGAAGAATCCGTCATGCCCGGACTTGATCCGGGCATCCACGCCGGATTCCTCGAAAGACTGAAGCGTGGATGGCCGGGTCACCGAAGGAACGAAGTTCCGAGGCGGCCATGACGAAAATGAGAGTGTCAGCCCACGGGCGAAACTATCCCGCCAGCTTCTTCCTCAGCAGCTCGTTGACCGCCGCGGGGTTGGCCTTGCCTTGGGTGCGCTTCATCACTTGGCCCACGAAGAAGCCGAACATCTTGGCCCTGCCCGCCTCGTCCTTGGCGCGGTATTCCGCGACCTTCGGCGCTAGGGCGGCCAGCGCCGCGTCCACCTCGCGCTCGATTTCGCCCGCGTCGGTGACCTGCTTCAGGCCCTTCTCCGCGACGATCGCGGCCGGGGCCTTGCCGGTCTGCCACATCAGGGCGAACACGTCCTTGGCGATGCGGCCCGAGATCGTGCCGTCGGCGATCAGGTCGAGCAGTTCGCCGAGCTTGCGGGCATCCACCGGCGCGTTGCCGATGGCAAGGCCCGACTTGTTGAGGTGGCCGAAGAAATCCCCGATCACCCAGTTGGCCGCGGCCTTGGCGTCGCGGCCCTTGGCCACGGCCTCGAAGAAATCCGCGGACTCGCGCTCCGCCACCAGCACGCCCGCGTCCTGGTCCTTGAGGCCGTAGTCGCGCAGGAACCGCGCCTTCTTGGCGTCGGGCAGCTCGGGCAGGCTCTCCTCGATCCGCTTCACCCACGCGGGGTCGAGCACCAGGGGCACGAGGTCAGGATCGGGGAAATAGCGGTAGTCGTGCGCCTCTTCTTTGGAGCGCATTGAGCGGGTTTCGCCCCTGCCCGCGTCGAACAGGCGCGTCTCCTGGTCGATCCGGCCGCCGTCCTCCAATATCTCGATCTGCCGGCGCGCCTCGTATTCGATCGCCTGCATGACGTGGCGCACGGAATTGACGTTCTTGATCTCGCAGCGCGTGCCGAGCTTAGTATCGCCAGCCTTGCGCACCGAGATGTTCACGTCGCAGCGCAGATTCCCTTTTTCCATGTCTGCGTCGCAGGTTTCTAGATATTGTAAAATGGAGCTCAGCTTGCGCAGGTACGCCGCCGCCTCCTCGGCCGAGCGCAAATCGGGCTCGCTCACGATCTCCATCAGCGCCACGCCCGCGCGGTTGAGGTCGACATAGGTCTCGCCCGGGGACTGGTCGTGCAGGCTCTTGCCCGCGTCCTGTTCCAAATGCAGGCGCGTGATGCCGACGCTGCGCGTCCCGCCGCCCGGCAAATCGAGCGTCACGGTCCCGTTGCCCACGATCGGCTGGGTGTACTGCGAGATCTGATAGCCCGGCGGCAGGTCGGGATAGAAATAGTTCTTGCGGTCGAACACCGAGCGCAGGTTGATCTTGGCCTTCAGGCCCAGGCCGGTGCGCACCGCCTGCTCGACGCATTTCCGGTTGATCACCGGCAGCGTGCCGGGGAACGCGGCGTCGACGAACGAAACTTGCGTGTTGGGCTCGGCGCCGAATTTGGTCGCCGCGCCCGAGAACAGCTTAGCCGCGGAGACCACCTGGGCGTGGACCTCGAGGCCGAGGACCGTCTCCCACTTGCCCGTGCGGCCGTCGATCAGGCTCATGCCGCCCCCGCCGGCCGGGCCGTGAACTTGGCCGCCTTTTCCACCGCCTCGGCGGCGCGGAACAGCGTCTCCTCGTCGAACGCCCTGCCGATGAGCTGCAAGCCCAGCGGCAGGCCGTCGGCGCTCAAGCCCGCCGGCACGGAGATGCCGGGCAGGCCCGCCAGGTTCACCGTCACCGTGAACACGTCGTTCAGGTACATCGCGATCGGGTCGTCCGCCTTCTCGCCCACCGCGAAGGCGGCGGAGGGGGCCGTGGGCGTCAGGATCACGTCCACCCTATCGAACGCCTGCGTGAAGTCCCGCGCGATCAGCGCGCGCACGCGCTGGGCGCGCAGGTAATAGGCGTCGTAGTAGCCCGCCGACAGCACGTAGGTGCCGATCATCACGCGCCGGCGCACCTCCTTGCCGAAGCCGGCGGCGCGCGTGCTTTCGTACATGTCGGTGAGGCTCTTGCCCGGCACGCGCAGGCCGAAGCGCGCGCCATCGTAGCGCGCGAGGTTCGACGACGCCTCGGCCGGCGCGATGATGTAATAGGCGGGCAGCGCCAGCTTGGTGTGCGGCAGGCCGATTTCGACCGGCTCGGCGCCCGCGTCCTTGAGCCACGCCACCCCCTGCTGCCACAGAAGGTCGATCTCTCGGGCCATGCCGTCGACCCGGTATTCCCTGGGTATGCCGACGCGCAGGCCCTTCACCCCCTTGCCCAGCGCCCGCTCGTAGTCCGGCACGGGCGCGTCGACCGAGGTCGAGTCCTTGGGGTCGTGCCCGGCCATCGAGCGCAGCACGATCGCGGCGTCCCGCACCGTGCGGGTCATCGGCCCCGCCTGGTCGAGCGACGAGGCGAACGCCACGATGCCCCAGCGCGAGCAGCGCCCGTAGGTCGGCTTCATGCCCACGATGCCGGTGAAGCTCGCGGGCTGGCGGATCGATCCGCCGGTGTCGGTGCCGGTCGCGGCCGCGGCGATGCGCGCGGCGACCGCCGCCGACGAGCCGCCCGACGAGCCGCCCGGCACCAGCATCCGGTTGTCGCCGCGGCGGGTCCACGGGTTGGCCGTGGGCTTGTAGTAGGAGGTGGTGGTGGACGAGCCCATGGCGAACTCGTCCATGTTGGTCTTGCCCAGCATCACCGCGCCGTCGCGCCAGAGCTGCGCCGTGACGGTCGACTCGTAGGGCGGCTTGAAGCCGTCGAGGATGTGCGAGCCGGCCGTGGTCAGCACGCCCTCGGTGCAGAACAGATCCTTGATCGCGAGCGGCACGCCCTCGAGCGGCCGCGCCTCGCCCCTGGCGATGCGCCGGTCGCTCTCGGCCGCGTCGCTCAGCGCGCGCTCCGGCGTCTCGGTGATGAAGGCGTTCAAGCCCCGCGCCTTCTCCATCGCCCGAATGTGTGCGCGCGCGACCTCGAGGGCCGAGAACTTCCCGGCCTTGAGGCCCGCGCGCGTCTCGGCGACCGTCAGGTCGGTGAGCGCGCCCGTCATTCGATCACCTTGGGCACGGCGAAGAACCCGCCCTGGGTGCTGGGCGCGTTCGCCAGCACCTTGTCGCGGATGCCGCCGTCGGTGACCGCGTCCTCGCGCATCTTGAGGTCCATAGCGACCGTGCCGGTCATGGGTTCCACGCCCGCCACGTCCACCTTCTGGAGCTGCTCAACCCAGGCGAGGATGCCCGAAAGCTCGCCCGCCAGCGCGTCGAGCTCCTCGTCCCTGACTTTGATGCGCGCCAGGCGCGCGATATGCGCCACGGTCTTGCGGTCGAGCGCCATGCCCCGTCCGTCCCTTGTTCTCGTGCGCCGGTCGATGCCCGGAAAAGCGCGCGGAACGTAGCACCGCCGCCCGCGGGCCGGCAACGGCGGCCCCTGGATCGAGGCCCACCCCTGGGGCGGTTTCTGCTAGTGTCCCGGCCCGTCCACCCGCCCGGCTAAGAGGTTCCGCCCGCTCCATGCCCGTGCTCGATCCGCAGGCGCTGAAGGCGGCGCTCGGGCGCAACCGGCGCCTGCTCGGCCTCGACGTGGGCGAGCGGACCATCGGTCTGGCGCTGTCCGACGCCACACTGACCGTCGCCACGCCGCTGGAGACCATCCGGCGCGCCAAGTTCGCGGCCGACGCGGCGCGCATCGCGGCGGTGTGCGCCGAGCGCGCGGTCGGCGGCCTGGTCGTGGGCCTGCCCGTGGACATGCACGGCGGCGAGGGACGGCGCTGCCAGTCCGTGCGCCAATTCGCCCAAAACCTGCTGGAGAAGATCGACCTGCCGCTGGCGTTCTGGGACGAGCGGCTCTCGACGGTCGCGGTCACCCGCGCGCTGATCGAAGCCGACCTGTCGCGCGCGCGGCGCGGCCAGGTGGTGGACAAGGCCGCGGCCGCCTACATCCTGCAGGGACTCCTCGATCGCCTGTCGGCCGACAAGGAAAGGCGATGACCGCGGTCCTGGCCGCGCTCGTCCCGATCTTCGCGTTGATCGCGATGGGCTTCGCCATGCGCCGCTACGGCCCTTACGGCGACGGGTTCTGGCTGCCGTTGGAGCGGCTCAATTATTTCGTCCTGTTCCCGGCGCTGCTGGTGACGGGCATGGCGCGCGCCGAGATCGCGGAGGTCGAGCTGTGGCCGATGGCGGCGGCGCTGGCCGGCGCGGTCCTGGCGCTCGCGGGCGGGCTCTACGCGGCGCGCGGGCGGCTCGGCGTCGCGGGACCCGCCTTCGCCGCGCTGTTCCAAGGCGCGATCCGCCCCAACACCTACGTGGCGCTGGCCGCCGCAGCGTCGCTTTACGACAGCCCGGGCCTCACGCTCGCCGCGGTCGCGATCGCCGTGGTCATACCGCTGGTCAACGTCTTGAGCGTCGTGGCGCTGTCGGCGCACGGCGCCCAGGTCCACGGCCCGGGAACGGCCGCGCCCGGGCGCGAGGCCGCACTTCAGATCGCGCGCAACCCGATCATCCTCGCCTGCGCGCTCGGCATCGCGCTGAACCTGAGCGGCGTCATGCTGCCGGCGGTGGGCGAGGAGTTCCTGGGTCTGTTGGGCCGCGCGGCCCTGCCGTTGGGCCTGCTGTGCGTGGGCGCGGGACTCGACCTCCCCGCGGTGCGCGCGTCGGGCCCTACCGCCGCCGCGTCCTCGGCGCTCAAGCTCCTGGTCCTGCCGGGCCTGACCGCGTTCCTTTGCTGGCTCCTCGGCGTGCACGGCGCCACGGCGTCCGTCGCGGTGCTGTTCAACGGCTGCCCGGCCTCGGCCGCCTCGTACATCCTCACGCGCCAGCTCGGCGGCGACCACAGGCTGATGGCCGGGATCATCGCGCTCCAGACCCTGCTGGCCGCCCTCACCCTGCCGCTCCTGATGCTGCCCCGGTACTAGCGCCGAATCGCCGGCCCGCGGGCCCCGTTATCCACCGCCCCAGGGCCGCGGCCCGGCCGCGCTTCTTGCCGCCCCCCGCCCCCGCGCCTATATTTCGCTTTTAATGTCCGCAGCGCTCACCGCCATCAGCTCCGCCGGGCCGGCGCCGTTGCGCTTCCCGCACCGGCACCTGTTGGGAATCGAGGGGTTGAGCGCCGGTGAGATCACCTTCCTGCTCGATCTCGCCGACTCTTACGTCCAGCAGAACCGCGAGGCCGACAAGAAATCGACCATCCTGCGCGGACGGACCATCATCAACCTGTTCTTCGAGAACTCCACGCGCACCCGCACCAGCTTCGAGCTGGCGGGCAAGCGGCTGGGCGGCGACGTCATCAACATGTCGGTCTCGACCTCCTCGATCAAGAAGGGCGAGACGCTGATCGACACCGCGATGACGCTGAACGCCATGCACCCCGACGTGCTGGTGGTGCGCCACCCCGATTCGGGCGCGGTCGCGCTTCTCTCGCAGAAGGTCAACTGCTCGGTCATCAACGGCGGCGACGGCAGCCACGAGCACCCAACGCAGGCGCTGCTCGACGCGCTCACCATCCGGCGGCGCCGGGGCAAGCTGGACGGCCTGCTGGTCGCGATCTGCGGCGACATCCTGCACAGCCGCGTGGCGCGCTCGAACATCCAGCTCATGCAGATCATGGGCGCGCGCGTGCGGCTGATCGCGCCGCCGACGCTGCTGCCGGCCTGCGCCGAGCGCCTGGGAGCCGAGGTGTTCCACGACATGCGCAAGGGGCTGGCGGGCTGCGACATCGTGATGATGTTGCGGCTGCAGACCGAACGCATGCAGGGCAGCTTCGTGCCTTCGATCCGCGAGTATTTCCGCTTCTTCGGCCTCGACTACGAGAAGCTCAGCGTCGCCAAGCCCGACGCGCTCATCATGCACCCCGGCCCGATGAACCGGGGCGTCGAGATCGACAGCGAGGTGGCGGACGACATCGACCGCAGCGTGATCCGCGAGCAGGTCGAGATGGGCGTGGCCGTGCGCATGGCGGTGCTGGACGCGCTGACCCGCGACCGGGGCCAGCGCAACGCGCCGCCGGGCAAGTAGCGCGATGGCCACGCGGCTCGACGCCGGCGGCGCGAACGGCCACGCGCGCGTGGCCTATGTCAACGCGCGGCTGATCGACCCGGCGAGCGGCCTCGACGCCGCGGGCGGCGTCTTGACCGAGGGCGAAACCATCGCCGATCTCGGCCCCGGCCTGTTCCGGTCGGGCGTGCCCCCGGGCGTCGAGCGGGTGGACTGCAAGGGAATGTGCCTCGCGCCCGGCATCGTGGACATGCGCGTGCAGCTGCGCGAGCCGGGCGAGGAGCACAAGGAAACCATCGCCACGGGCGGCGCGGCCGCGGTCGCGGGCGGCGTCACCTCGATGGTGTGCCTGCCCAACACCGAGCCGGTGATCGACGACGTGGCCGTGGTGGAGTTCATCGCCCGGCGCGCGCGCGAGGTGAAGCGCGCCAAGGTCTATGCCTACGCCGCCGCCACGCGGGGCCTGAAAGGCAGGGACATCACCGAGATGGGCCTCTTGACTGAGGCGGGCGCCGTGGGCTTCACCGACGGCGTGCGCGCGATCGCCGACGCGGGCGTTATGCGCCGCGCGCTCAGCTACGCGACCACGTTCGGCGCGCTGATCGTGCAGCACCCCGAGGAGCCGGCGCTCGCGGGCGGCGCGATGAACGAGGGCGAGGTCGCCACGCGTCTCGGCCTCGGCGGCATCCCGCCCGCGGCCGAGGCGATCATCGTGGGGCGCGACTTGCGGCTGGTGGAGCTCACGGGCGGGCGCTACCACGTCGCGCACGTCTCGACCGCCGAGACGGTGGAGCTCGTGCGCCGCGCCAAGGCGCGCGGCCTTGCCGTCACCTGCGACACCGCCCCGCCCTATTTCGCGCTGAACGAGATCGCGGTCGGCGACTACCGCAGCTTCGCCAAGCTCTCGCCCCCCTTGCGCGGCGAAGAGGACCGCCAGGCGGTGGTCGCGGGCCTCGTCGACGGCACGATCGACGCGATCGCTTCGGACCACGCGCCGCAGGACCAAGACTCCAAGCGCCTGCCCTTCGTGCAGGCGGAGTTCGGCGGCATCGGCCTCGAAACCCTGCTGGCGCTGTCGCTCGAGCTCTACCACAACCGGAAGCTCGGCCTGATCGACGTGATGCGCCGGCTGACCGATGCGCCCGCGCGCATCCTGGGCCTCAAGGCCGGGCGGCTGATGAAAGGCGCGGCGGCCGACCTCGTGCTGTTCGACCCCGACCGGCCCTGGGTGGTCGAGGAACGCGCGATCCGCTCCAAGTCCAAGAACACGCCGTTCGAGCGCCGGCCGGTGCAGGGCATGGCGCTGCGCACGGTGATCGACGGCCGCACCGTGTTCCAGGCCTGATGCGCCGGGCATGATCGACCTTCCGCCCAGCCTCGCCGCGCAGGCGCCGTTCTATCTCGGCGCGCTGATCGCCTATCTCCTGGGCTCGGTGCCGTTCGGGCTGGTGCTGACCAGGGCCGCGGGCCTGGGCGACATCCGCAAGGTGGGCTCGGGCAACATCGGCGCGACCAACGTGCTGCGCACGGGCCGCAAGGACCTCGCCGCCGCCACGCTGCTGCTCGACGGCGGCAAGGGGACGGCGGCGGCGCTGCTCGGCTTCCGGTTCGGCGGACCCGACATGGCGGCCCTCGCCGCGCTGTTCGCCTTCATCGGCCACGTGTTCCCGGTATGGCTCGGGTTCAGGGGCGGCAAGGGCGTCGCAACCGCGCTCGGCGCGCTGCTCGGGCTTTCCTGGCCGGCGGGCCTGGCGGCCTGCGCGACTTGGCTCGCCGTCGCCGCGCTGTTCCGCTACTCCTCCCTGGCGTCGCTCGTGGCGCTCGCCGCCGCGCCGTTCTACGCTTGGCAGCTCGGCCTGCCGCAGCAGGGCCAGGTCATGGCCCTGGTGTTCGTCCTGAGCCTGTGGACCCACCGCGCGAACGTCCGCC
>Ga0233425_10001232_pt1 | contig 59395 bp, 59 predicted proteins | sample Watercolumn_Towu_2_FD_181712 | JGI IMG/M metagenome (GOLD analysis project Ga0233425, IMG submission 181712) | Freshwater microbial communities from Lake Towuti, South Sulawesi, Indonesia - Watercolumn_Towuti2014_140_MG | ecosystem: Environmental > Aquatic > Freshwater > Lake | place...
AATTAACTGGATGACTTCTTTTTCAACTTGCGATCGTTGTAGGCCTGTTTTTTGAGCAAAAATATCTACCAGTTCTGTTATTTTTCGCTGTCCATTACAGGATCTCCAAAAGTCAATGATTGCCTGATTTACCATAAATCCTTGATTGTGTTCATTTGCCAAAACCATTCCGCCATCATCTTGTTGTACCAAAGATCCCACTCCTTGCGGCATTGCGGTTTCATAGTTGATCGGCGCTGGGGTGTTTGCAGATGACAAATCCTTGAGCTTTGCCTTGGCTGTCTCTGACATTCGATCCATTGTCCATGGAGGATTCCATACAATGTCTACTTTGACATCGTTTACTCCTGGAACCTTTTTGACATATCTTGTTACGTCCTGGACCAGAGTTTGATGCAAGGGACATCCTTGTGTAGTAAGTGTCATTTTGATATTGACATCATTTGATGGTGTGACATCAATTCCATATACTAGGCCCATCTCTACTATGTTTAGTGGTACTTCTGGATCCATGCATTTGGTAAGAGATTCTCTTACCTGATCTACACTTACTGACATATTTTGTTTGTAATTTTAAAAATGAATAAAAACTTTCTATTTCTTAGCTTCAAATAATTTTGCTATAGATTCTACAAATGGGGGCTTTGCAATTCCAGCCTCCGTAATTATGCCTGAGATAAGCTCAGGTGGAGTCATGTCAAATGCAGGATTTATGACGTTGATTCCATCTGGTGCAGTTTTTCTGTCTCCAATTTGCGTTACTTCGGTTCCCTTTCTTTGCTCTATTATGACATCCTGTGGAGTGTTTTTCATATCAAATGTTGAAAGTGGTGCTGCAACATAGAATGGTATGCCATGTTGCTTTGCCATCAATGCTACTTGGTATGTCCCAATTTTGTTGTAAACGTGACCTGTACTCAATACACGATCAGCACCAACTACAACTTTGTCTACTAGTTTGTTTGCCATAGAATATCCTACAGCCGTGTCTGGGATCAGACTTACATCGAATCCATCGTGTTTTAGCTCAAATGCAGTAAGTCGTGATCCTTGTTGTACAGGCCTAGTCTCAGTTGCTATGACTTTGACATTTTTGCCACTTTCCTTGGTTGCACGAATTACGCCAAGAGCTGTTCCATATGCTACTGTAGCTAGTGAACCAGCATTACAATGAGTCATTATGGTGTCATTGTTAGAAAACAACTCAGAGCCATGTTTTCCCATTGCCATGTTGATTCGTATATCATCTTCAGCCATTTGTTGTGCCTTGGCAATCATGGATTTTTTTGTCTCAGATACGTTATGCCCATTTTTTGCCACCTGCATTATTTGTTCAAGGCCCCAAATCAGATTCACTGCCGTAGGCCTTGTTTCATTTAGTATTTTCTTTGCTTTTTCTAGATCCTCGATAAACTCGTCCTTAGTTGTTGCATTGCTTTGAAGTGCTGCCAGACATAAACCGAATGCTCCAGCCACGCCAATTGCTGGCGCACCTCGGATGACGAGGTTCTTTATGGCAGCTGCAACATCTAGATAATTAGAATATTGAACGTGAACCAATTCATTTGGCAGCTTGGTTTGATCTATCATGACTACAATATTGTCCTTCCATTCAATGGTCCTCAGAGTAGGATGGATTATCGAGTCCATGTTTTATGCAGCCTTTTAGATATTATTTAATTGGTTTGGATCAAGACTCAGAATTGGAAATAGACAAAGTCTTGTGGGTTTCCATCAAAGAACAGGAAGATCACAATCATAATGCCACTTAGAATGCCAATCCAATAGGCAGGTTTTAGCTCAGATATTTTTTGAATAAGATTGCCATGTTTGTAAGATATTGTGTGCAAAACGATAAACAAGACCATGATTGCCATAGGAAGCTTGTGCAAGTCAATAAAATGAAGTGTGTTTTGGATCTGCATGTCCAAAAAGATGTATTTTTGTATAGAATACAGCATCACTTCTGTTTCCTTTACTCTAAACGGTATCCAAGTAAGAAACACCAAGTACTGGGTTACAAAAATTGAAAAGATTGCAGCCGCTTTTTTCTTAAAGAAGGGATTATTTTGAAGAGATGGAAATCTATCCAAAATAGCATTATGGCATGCAAGATATGTGCCATGCAAAACTCCCCACAAGACAAAATTCCATGATGCGCCATGCCATAGTCCTCCAAGGAACATCGTGATCATTAAATTCAGAAAAGTTCTTAGTTTTGATTTGCGGTTTCCTCCAAGTGGGATATACAGATAATCACGGAGCCAAGAGGAAAGCGAGATGTGCCAGCGTTTCCAGAAATCTGACGGTGAGCTTGCAAAGTATGGTTTGTTAAAGTTAATCGGTATCTTAAAGCCGAGAATAAGTGCGGCACCTATAGCAATATCTGAATAGCCGGAGAAATCACAATAGATCTGAATTCCAAATCCAATTGCCCCAAGGATTATCGTAAATGATTCTAGTCCAAATGGGAAGGAGAAAATCTCATTTACCATTGGAGATAGATTATCAGCAATGAACATTTTTTTGAAAAAACCAAGAGACATCATTGTTATGCCAATTTTGAGATTTGCATTGTCGATTACAATTTGTCGTAGCCTTGTTCCTACCTGTTGCTGGATTTTCTCACTCAGTTGTGGAAGGAAGCTTGAAGCACGAAGTATTGGGCCTGCTACTAGCTGAGGGAAAAATGTGATGAAAATTGCATATTCTCTAAGGGACGTTGCTGGAGAGATTTTTCCCCTATAGATGTCAATTATGTATCCAATGGAGTGGAATGTGTAAAACGAGATACCAATAGGAAGAATCAGATTCAGTTGTGGAACATGATTTGCCAGATCAAGACTATTTTCTAGTAGATTGAATTGAGTTATAGCAAAGTCTGCATATTTGAAAAATCCAAGTAGAGATAGATTCCCTGCAATACTGACAACCAAAAGTACTTTTTTCTTTTTGATGTCAGTGATTTTCCAAATTAAGCGTCCAAGGTAATAATCCCAAAACGTTGTGAATAACAGCAGTGCAATGTAATAATTGCTAGAATAATAAAAGAAAAAGTAGCTAGCTCCAAGTAAGAAAAGATGCTGGAATTTTCGTTGTTTTACAATTGCCAGAACCGTTAGAACAAATATGAAAAATACCACAAAATCTAGCGAGTTAAAAAGCATCTACTCTAACACTTCCTTGATCATTTTTGATACATCGTCACTAAAGATAACAGAGTTTTTGTTGACTGCCACATGTGTGAGATCATGCCATACTGGTAGCTCAGAGTAAGTACGATTCCTTTCATATACACTATATCCAACACCTTTGATGTTATCCAGAATCAGACTGAATTGTTCTTTGTATTCTGACGGCGCACTTGAGAGCATGTAATCGTGATGAGGCACCACGAATAAGACAACTTTGATGTTATTTTCGCGCAGTTTTGTCAAGGCTTGTTTTAATGATTTCAGATAGGTATTATTTTGTGGGGATTCTATGTTACCAAATGGTCCAAGATAGTTCAGTAGATTTTTCAGCTCAAGATCGCTAATTGCCACTGTGTTTGCCTCGGAGATTTTCATAAACGGCGTATTAGGATACGGGCTGTATTTGTCAGAATTTGTTTTTGTGCCCATTAGTTGTCGTAGATTGATCCAAGTAATGGTTTTTGGAGAATCTGGAAAATCTAGGCCTATCTGCTCCTCTATTGCGTCAAATCCATTATCAAAAATTTCTTGTGTATCTGGTAACGGGCTTTTTGGTTTTGCAGATATCATACCAGCCAAAATAGGATCGGAAAAGTCATCTTCCGCTATTCCATAAACAACTACTTCAGGCTTTGCAGATATTATCATGTCAACTGTCCGTGTACGTTTTTGTATACTGTCACCAAAAATCGAAAGATTATAGATTTGATAGTCTTTACCGTTAGCTAGAAGATTGTTATGAATTTGTGTGGTGTCAAGTGCCATTATGTAGCTAGAGCCTAAAATGAACACATTTCTTTCGCTAGGATCTATTTTTGAGAAAAAGCTTTGCTGTACAGAAAGATAATTCTCCATGTTAGTAGGAAGAGGCTCTTCCGTCTGAATTGTGTTATTTGATGAAAACATTACATATGAAAAGATTGTAAATGCAATAACAAAAGAAATTAACACGTAAAGAGGGATTGTAAGATTCATTTAGCATGATGAATATTATGTGTCTATTATTTCTGTGGTTATCGTTTTTGTATGCATTTTGTTTATTTTTTGTTTGACTCTCCGCATTCTAAAATTATGATAATTACGAATCAATGCAAACAAAACAAGATAAAGTTTGTAAGAGAGTTTTTTTCTAGATTTGATGAAAATATAATACGGAGTCTCTTTACCTCCCCACTTACTCTTATAAAATAATAAAGAGTGTTTTTCTGATTCACTTATTGGTTTTGGTCCTCCAGAAAAATCATAAAACCTCATCCCATTTTTTGCTGCCCATTCCACAACAAACCAGGTAAGCAAAGTTCCCCCAAGATTAGTAGAATCATAGTACGAGTTTATCACAAAATTTGTATAGCATATGCCATTAAAACATCCAACTCTTACACCAGAAACCAATTTGTTATCCACATATGCTAAAAAGAACTTTTCACGTCCTTTGAGATGATTTTCCCACAATGTATCAATGTCGGCGAAAGGATCTGCGATTACAAGGCCCTTTGTTTGTGCCCATTCTTGATTAAGAATTAGATATTGCTTTAACTCATCAAGTGTTTCTAATTCTTTTGCGACAAAATTTCGTTTTTGTGCTCGCGTAACGTCACCTCTTGCTTTTTTTGACACGTTGCTCCAGATCGTATCTATAGTATCACCAAGATCAGATAGATATGTGATGAAATCGTGTTTGGAGTAATGATTTTTTTCAAATATAGTTTTGTAGCTGTTGTCGATCAATAGATCAAGGGGAGAAGTTTGGCCTTCCACATGGACCAGATTATATTGTTTAGCAATTTGATCGACCGCATTGAGAATCTCTTGTAGTATTTCTAATCGTTTAGATTTATCATTTGTGTGTATTATTGGACCATACACCCAAATACCTCTTTTGGTTATACTTGAAACAAATTTTGTAATTTTCTTAAAGAAATGACTAGAATACAGCATTGTTGTTCCTATTATCTGCATTCCAAGCTGGCCTACAACAGAGTCATTTTCATCAGTCACGTAGATAAAAATTGGAAAATGATCCTTTGAATCAGATTTTAGATATTCATAAGTTTGAAAAAATGTAGCGTATGTACTCTTTATTAGATCATCATTCCATTTTTTTTCATCAACGTCAATAGCGATTTTGAAGCGATAACAGGACATAATTTAATTTCAAATTCATGACTAGTTTAGTTATGATTGTCATTTTATTTTGATTTTTGATATTTCTTTGCGATTGATTTAGAGTTTTTTACTTTTTTTGCGTATTTTGTATTTATTTCTCGAATTAGATTAAGTGTTTGGTTATGCATTAGATCAAGGTTCGGGATCACACAATGGCCACCTATGAATCCAGGAAACATTTTTGGTCTGTTGCCTAAGAATTTGTGAATTTCATCTGAGAATGACCACATTTCGTCATAATCCACCTTATGTTGTATTGCGATCATGTTGCTTAATTGTGCATAATTGATGAGCCATCCATAATACGATGTGTCGACTACTATCTTTGCAAGCTCTAGGGTTACTGGATTTGACATTTGTTTTGTTTTGACACCACATTTTTTTAATAATTTTGAATATTCTGCTGCAGCCCATTTGGATTTTGGCGCATCAGACTGCACGGCGAAAAATTTAGTGTATCTTTTAAGATCATAAAGCATCCTTTTGTGAACTCCTCGTGTAGCGCTGTATATTATTGGAATTTGTAATAGATGTTGGAGTCTTTGGGTTGTATATGGACGAATTGTGCTGTGGATGACAATTATCTTGGGCTTAAATTTTTCATATAATGCCTGAATGTTATTTTCAAAGTTTTCAGTAAACGGTACACATGTATGAAGAAACATTGTTGGATAATCTTCATATTTTTTGATCGCATTATGATCAACTAGTTTCTTATTAATGTCATAACCGATGGTTGGTGCAGTTTTGGCAAACAGTTGTAAAATTGGATGCCCAATTTCTCCCAATCCAGCTACAACATTTTTGTACAACATGTTACCATCTAAAACCTTCTAAATTAATGAATTGATTCAAAATTATAATAGGTTAATATTTTTTTCATGTTTATTCTTTAGTTTTTCATATTCAATTTTACTTGCATTTGCAATGTATTTTGAGTTAATTTGTGTTAGATGTGGTTTTTTTTCGAGTAGTGACAGTACATCAATCATCGCGAAATTTGGGTTTTGAACATACAAATGAGAGTATACTTGACGTACGAACTCTAGATCCTCTGGATAATCCACCACCCATCTAAGATGGGACAAATTTGTAGGGTTTTCTAGGTTAAGTATTTTGAATATTTTGCGATTTTCTACTAAATACATGTAGATGAATTCCCTCCAGAATTTATCGCGGATTTCAAGCCACAAATTTGTCAGAGTATGAAAGTTGAATATGCCAAACTGCATGCCGTCTGGAAATGTGTTTTTAATAGTGTTCACAACCAAATCGGGTGTTTTTTTGGTTTCCAAGTACATTTCAAGGCCTCGATCAATAACAGTTGGATCTACAAGCGGGCAGTCCCCATTTACTTTGACTAATATCGAGGCGTTGAACTTTTTCCCAGTTTGATATAATCTATCCAGTATATCTTCTTCACTCCCAGCATAATACGAAATATTTTCGGATTCAGCAAAACGGCAAAGTTGTTTGTCTGCATCATTATTTGTAGTCGATATTACCACATCCGTGATCTTTTGTACTCGTTTGAGTCGATTAACTATATGCCATACTAGTGGTTTTCCCTCTATTTGTGCAAGGACTTTTTTTGGAAGTCGGGATGAATTTGTTCTTGCTTGCACCAGCCCAATTATTCTAGTAGACATTTATCAAAAAATTAGCTTAGTAATTCATTTTTGTTTTCAATTATTTTATGAATCGCATTTACCACATCTTGCATGTCACTGATAGTTGCAGGAGGTCTACAAATCATTGTGGTGATGAGCTCTTTTTCATATAGCGATTCCGCTACAGGGCATAATCCTTTTTCATATTTTGCATTCCCCTTGTAGTGTTTGAAGGCAAATGCTCTTCTTTCCAAGTATAATGGACTCAGATAAAGCGGCTGTACATATCCTGCGGAGCATGGAATTCCCTCTGCTCTTAGGGCATCACAAAAGAGGTTGCGCGGTAATCCGATTTTTGTCTCATCATAAGACATGCCAAAAACCCAATACACATGTTTCACATAATCATATTTGGTATGTTTGAATCCATCTATTTTGTTTATTTCATTGTGTAGATAAGTACCTAGTTTTATTCGCTCATCATTGAAACCATCTAGTTTACTAAGTTGTGCTATTCCGAGTGCTGCTTCAAGCTCTGTCATACGATAACCCCAACCTAGAAATTCAGATTTGTATGTTCTACCCTTTAGTGTTGGGATGATCATTTCTCCATGGTTACGAACCATTTGAGCAATTTTTGCAATATCTTCATCATCTGTAATAAGCATTCCACCCTCACCAGTCATCATGTTTTTTGATTCTTGAAATGAAAATATCCCACAATCCCCCATTGTTCCAATAGTTTTTCCTTTGTATTGAGCACTTGGGGATTGTGCACAGTCCTCAATTACTGCAAGATTATTCTTTTTTGCAAATGATAATATTTCATCCATATCACAAGTATTCCCAAATAGATGAACTGGAATTATTGCCTTGCTTAATGGACTAAGTACATTTTCGAGTTTAGTTGGATCAAGACAAAACGTATCTCGTTTTACATCTGAAAAAACAGGTATTGCGTTATGCATGAGTGATGATGTTGCAGTTGATGTAAATGTTGTTGGGGGCACAATTACTTCTTCTCCAGGTTGTACTCCCACGGCGACTACTGCAGCATGAAGTGCAGAGGATGCAGAGTTAAATGCAACTGCAAATTTTGTCCCCATTTTTAGAGCAAATTTTTCTTCAAATTCACGAATTTTTTTTCCACCGAAAAAGTGTTCACCGGGAGATGCAACAAATGTTGAGATATTTCCACTGTTTAATACTTCAAGGATTTGGTTTTTTTCTTCATCACCAATTATGGGGTGTTTTGGGAAAGGAGATTCTCTTGTTTTTTGTCCGCCCTTAAGTGCAAGTTTTGACAATTATGAGCTTCATTTTGAGGTTATCTTATAATTGTTTTTTAAAGGAATTTTGATTTCTTTTTGTGATTTTGAAGAAATTGTTGCAGCAGTTATCATCTCTAATGATTTGTAACCATCATATCCTGTACAAAGAGGTTCTTTGGAAGAACCAATTGTTTCAATTAGATTTTGAACAGCAAGCTGTATTGGTGTTTTACTTGGTTTTTTTAGATTTAGTTTTGATTCTGTGAGAGTTTGGTATACTAATCCTTTTGTTGTTTTGAAATATTGAATTTGATCTGAGATCATGTCTAGTCTTATTCGTCCAAGAGTACCAAGAATATCAATTTCCAAAATCGCATATTTGTTATAATCTAAAGTATGAAGTTGACATATAACATTTTTTTGAAATTTTATTGTAGCATCAATATTCGGATCAGTTGGATTTATTGTATTAATTTTTGTAGATTGACTCTTTATTGAGACTATTTCGTCAAAAAATAATCTGAGTACATCGAATAAATGTGAGCCGGTATTTGCGATCCCCGACCCATAATACACATTTACAAATTGTATTTCTCCAAGTTTTTTTTGTTCAAGAAATCCTCTTATTAATTGATAAAATGGATTGAATCTTCTTTGATGATCTATTGCTAGCTTAATGTTATTAGTTTTACAGATCTCAATGATTTTTTTTGCATTTACAAGACTATTGCTTATTGGCTTTTCTAGAAATATTGCTTTGACGTTATTTGTTGCAGCCTGTTTCACTAGATCCAAGTGAGTATCAACCAGGGTGCAAATTGAGACACAGTCAATTTTTTCACACTGGAACATTTCGAGGCTATCAGTGTATAGTGATGAGATTTGGTATTTTTTACCATATTTTTTTAGCTTTGATTTATCCACATCACATAAAGAAACCAAGTTTGTTTGTTGATTGGCATAGTAAGAACCAGCATGAGTTCGTATTACTAAAGAATCATCATCAAAACCACAGCCAATTCTACCGCAACCTATTACAGCACAACGAAATTTCATTATATTTAATCTGGTCAGATGCAATAAATTGTTTTATTATTAAGATAATCATCATTTCAGTTTAGATTTGAATTTAGCTGGAATACCGGCCCAGATTTGTTTTGCTGGAATATCTTTGTTCACAAAAGAATATGCTGCTACAATGGAATTTTCGCCTATAGTTACATTAGGCATTATGGTAGAATGAGTTCCAATTTTGCAATTCTTCTTTAGTATTATCTTTCCTTTTTTTAAATCAATAGTTGAATGTGAATAAATCGAACAATGAGAACCAATTTGTACATCATCCTGAATTTCCACACCATATTTTGAATTTATATATGTGAATGTGCCAATATCAAAATTTTTCCCAAGTTTAAGATTTTCCGGGTATTGTACTATGTAGTTATATTTTGTCAACTGGGCGTGTTTAATCATGGGTTTTTTCCATTTAATATCCATACAATAGGTAAAACGTATTTGCTTTAGATCTATTCAGTGAATATTGTTTTTTCTATAACATCAATAACTCTTGACAAACCTTTACCATCGACAATCATAGGTCCTGCCTTACTCATTTTTTTTCTCAATCTAATATCAGATAAGATGGATAAAGTTGTATTCAGAATTGCTTTTTGTGTGATTTTTTTCCCATATCCAACGTTTTTTGCAAAGCATTTTTTTGCAAAAATCTCAGCGTACGGAATTTGATGTTTTACAGCCGCCATACAGACTGTAGGTATGCCCATAATTGCCAACTCAAACAAAGTGTTGCCTGCATTAGAAATGGCTAGATCAGATCGAGAAAATTCTTCCCAGATATTTTTTGGTTTATCAACTATTGTAAAATTATGGTTACTTTTGATCATATTTTTTAGTTTATTGCGATGTAAATATAATGGTCCTAAAACTACTCTTACTTGTATTTCAGGTAGAGTAAGAAGCGATTTGGTTACAAATGATGTAAGATCATCAGGATCAGATCCTCCCATTGAGATAATTATTTTCATCATTTTATGTTGAGAAAATATTTTTTTGTGTCTCAGAAATTTTTTATCCGCAATAAAATATTTAGCACCCACATAGATTCTTGATTTTTCATTTATTTTCTTGTATTTGTGATATTGTTGAATTGGAGTAACATTAACAAGCGTATCAACATATACATTTTTACACCATGCATCATCAATTAGAATCGTTTTAAAATTATATTTAGAAAGAAATTTTGAAAGAGGTTCACCGTATTCACGCATATCCAATAAAAGCAATGATGAGTTAGTAGAGCTCATTATTTTGTTGATGTATTCTGCCTGGTTTTTTGATGATTGTTTTTTTGATATTATTTGAAATGAGAAATTTTTTTCAGATAATATATCAGTGGCTTGTTTCTCATTGTCAATAAGAAATAGCGTTTGATAATTTTTTTCACGTAATCCCTCTGCAAGTGCGATACTTCTTGATAAATTCCCAAATCCTTTTTGTTTATCTGCAATACATCGTATAACAATCGACTGTTTTTTTGTTTGATGCTGTTTCATTAGAGATGTATGAAATTCCTAAAACATGTCCCAGCTTAACAGCGAGCCTTTTTTGACATCTTTTTTGAGTGTAATTCCCACCAAATCATTGATGTATATTGGCGGAATTCCAGTGCCAGGCCTGATCAGTGCCAGCATCGATTTTTTTATTTTTGTGCCTGCCGAGATGTTTGTAGAGACAGCTATGCTTTTTCTCATAAGCTTTTTGAATTTTTCTTCAGACTTTGTTGGTCCTTTTCTAATAGAACCTAGAGCTTTTTCAATCGTTCTTATCTTATTCACCAGTTCTGTTAGTTCTTGAGGATCTGCAGAAAGTTTGTGATCTGGTCCATCCATTTCCTTATCTAATGTAAAGTGTTTTTCTACAATACAAGCACCTAACGATACCGCACCAACACATACATCGCTACCTACGGTGTGATCTGAATATCCAACAGGAACACCAAACATTTGTTCAAGATAAGGTATTGTTTGTAGATTTGAATCCTCAACTGGTGAGGGATAGCTTGCATTACAATGCAATAGGGCGAATTCGCATCCTTCGCGTCGAATCACTTCAACTGTTTTCGATATTTCAGAAAGTGTGGACATTCCTGTTGAAACGATCATTGGTAGGTGCATTTTTGCTACAGTTTCTACAAGCTGATAATTGGTCATTTCACCGGAAGCAATTTTGATGCAGTTGATTTTGATATCTTTTAACAATTTTGCAGTCTTTATACCTACGGGAGTGGAGAAGAATTCAATTTTATTCTTTTTTGCATGGTTGAATAGTTCAAGATGTTGTTTTTTGTTAAAAGACCATTTCTTTATCATCTCAAACCATTCTGGATTTAAGTTCTCTGAGAAAAGCTCTTCAGGTAGAAGAGTTTGAAATTTTATACCATTTGCGCCACATTCTACAGCAGATTCTATCATTTTCTTTGCTGTTTCCATATCTCCATTGTGATTAATTCCAGCCTCTGCAACTACAAATACAGGGTGGCCTTTTCCAACCTCAATTTTGCCTATTTTCAATGATTTTGTTCTTTTTTGCACTGTTTTAATATTTTCTTTGGTAGGTCCACATCATTCCACACCCAGAAAAGTAATAAGATAACAGATTGACTTTCATACTATGAAAAAAAGTAAACTAAATCCTATTGTAGAAAAAGAGGTGAAAAATAAAACCATCTTGATTACGGGTGGAGCTGGAAGTATTGGTTCTGCATTAGTAAAGAGACTTTTAGAATATCCTATAAAAACAGTTAGAGTTCTAGATATTGATGAGTATTCGTTATTTCTCCTAAAACGCTCTGTAAATGATTCTAGAATAAGGTTGCTTTTGGGAAGTGTTTTAGACAAAGAGAGAATAGAGCTAGCAGGAAATAACGTAGACATCATAATCCATACTGCCGCTGTCAAAAATATTGAAATTTCGGAATTTAATCCAATTGAGACAATAGAAACAAACATCAGCGGAATCGTCAATTTGATAAAAATGACCATACGAAATAAACCAAAAAAATTTCTAAACATAAGTACAGACAAAGCGGCAGACCCAACCACATTGTATGGTACGACAAAACAGCTGAGTGAGAGACTTACAAGTTGGGCAGGAGCTCATATTCTTTCTACAAAGTTTGCATCAGTACGACTTGGTAATGTGTTTGAGACAAAGGGAAATGTGTTTGAGATATGGCATGAGGAGTCAAAAAACAATCTGCCATTATCAATAACAGATCCACTAATGAAGAGATATTATTTTCATATAAATGACGGGGTGGAATTTATTCTAAAATGCATACCAATAATTAATCGTGGTGAGATTTTAGTTCCAAAGATGCCAATGTATAGTATGAAAGATCTTGCCAACCAAATATCAAAAAAACACAAGATAATCGGTTTAAGACAGGGGGAGAAGATGAACGAGGTTATGATCACTCAAGATGAGTTAAAACATGCAACTCAGAAAAAAGATATGTGGATAATAAAACAATATTCTTAGTGTTCAGATTCAAAGAACTGTGAAATTGATTCAATGAGATAGTTTTTTTCTTCTTTTGTCATATTTGGGTAAATTGGGACAGTGAGGACTCGATCGGATATTTTCTCTGTGGTTGGCAGATCACCTTTTTTTGTACCAAACTTTTCTTTGTAAAAGGATGTGAGGTGAATTGGACTAAAGTAGACTTTAGAAAATATTTTTTTACTTATTAGAAACTTGTGAAGTGCATCTCGTAGTTTTTTGTTTTCAAGTTTTAGTGTATACATTTGAAATATGTTTTCATATTCAGAGGAGGTAAATGGAAGTTTGAGTTGTTTGTGTTTTGATATTCGTGAGGAGATGTATTTTGCATTATCTTGTCTCATTTGTATGATCTTGTCTAGCTTTAGTAGTTGAGCAACACCAAGAGTTGCAGTAATTGATGACATGCGCCAATTATATCCAAGGCCAACATATTGTGATTCAGATGGGTTGTTAAAGTAAGCAACTTTGTCAGCCCTACCATGAGAACGAATTAGTTTAATTTTTTCGCATATGCTTTTTGAATTTGTAACAATTGCACCACCTTCTCCAGTAGTAAGCACTTTATTGCCACAAAAACTAAAAATTGTGGAATCCGCAATAGAGCCTACTTTTTTACCTTTTACGGTAGAACCCAAAGCTTCCGCAGCATCTTCTATTAGAATTAACTTGTTGTCCTTTGTAATTTTTTGTATGTCGAAAATCTTGCATGGTAATCCTCCATAATCCATTGGAACTACTGCTTTGGTTTTTTTGTTGATTTTTTTAGATAGCAACTTTGGATCGAGACCAAAATTTTCATCTTCAATATCAGCAAAGACAGGTTTTGCATCCACAAATAGAACAGAGTTTGCAGTGGATATGAAGGAAAATGAAGGTACTATTACTTCATTATTTTTTGATATTCCATGCGCCAGATATGTTGCATGTAGAGCAGATGTACCAGAATTTAGAGTTACACAGTAATCACAACCAACATAATTTTTAATCATTGTTTCAAATTCTTCGATTTCCGGTCCTATTGCCCAATATGTACCTCGTTTGACTATCTTTGTTATTAGATTTAGATCTTCATCATCAGTGTATATTTTGTAAAGCGGTATTTTCCAAGAATCTGTTAGATTATCATTCAATATTTGTTTGCCACTTTACTCCTATTTTTCTCTTCTATCTACAGATTTATCTAAATTATTTACAAATTCTATTGATTTGAGGTTTCTTTGAATTGTTTAATTTTTTTGATGTGCTCATTTGCAATTAATTCAAATTTTTCACGATTTTGCGGATCTTCAAGAAACGATTTAACATCTTGCTCATTTATTTCCACATCTACAAGATAACCACCATGAAAGAATTTTTCTACATAATCCATATCCATGCCAGTAAGGTTAAACTCGAACGAGTTTTGATTTATGTAATTAACAAATTTATTCAAATCAACGATATCGACTTTTTTTTCTAGGGATTTTCGTATTGCTTCTGGCAATTCCTCAATGGATTTTAGTTTATGAACAGATGGTAATGATGAGTACAAAACATCACCAAGAACAATAGAAGGTTTTTCATAGAATGCAGCTTCCATTCCAGCAGTGCTTGCTATTGTTATTACCAATGAAGATTTTTTTATAATTTGTTCGGATGGGAACGAATGATGCACCATCACCACATTTGGTAACTTCATTATTTCTTTATAATAAGATGTTTTGCGCCATCCTCTGACACTTTGAAGTGGATGATCCTTTACTATGAGTCGGTATTCAATTGGAAGTGATTTAGAGATATTTCGTATTAGTTCGATTTGATTAGTAAAAAAAGGAGCATAAACTAACAATGTTGATTCCGGTTCGGTAGTTAATGGAAAATACACGTATGGTGTTTTTTCGTCAATTTCTCTAACAAAGTTTTTGTCAATAAAATATCGTCTATATTTTTCAATTATTGCATTTTTTATTGCGTTTTTTAATACATTAATTTTTGTCCTTCCAAAATAAGTATAGTGTGTTCTAAGATTAGTATTTGCAGATCCAAGATAAGACAGGGCTGCTTGGAAATACTGAATTTTTGAATTAGTAAATCTATGTGTGAGTTCCTTTCCTTCTTTAGTAATGTCAAACCCTTTAAGATAATTTTGTAATTGCTCTATGGATTGGGTGGTGTTTATCTGAAATACTTGTTTTGAATCTATTTCATCTACTTTTTCAGATATAATACATCTGTGTCCAAATCTACTTGGTCCTTGGATCAATATTCTAATTCCACGTGCCTTACATATTGAATAAAACAAATGATCATAGTGAAAGTTTGGTGATGCCATTATAATAAAATCAGGCTTTACTTCATCCAACACACTTTCGAACAGTTTACATTCTTGTTCTAAAATCGAAAGAATTTGATCTGATGTGAATTTGTAATATTCATTATACTCAGAGAAAATTCTTTCATTAGATGCAAGTAGCCATAAATTAACTTTGTATGTCTTTTCTATCACAGACAGGTATTGTAAGTCAGGTTTTGTGAATTTAGAAACATAATCATGATAAAACCAAATATTTTTGAATTCTACTAGTTTTTGTTCTTGAAAGAACTTTTTTGATTTATCAGTGATGTCAATTATTGCATATAATTCACAATTGTAAAGATCTCGCATGTATTTCGTTAGACCAAAATACATGAAATTAGCGTAAAGCCAGAAAAGAATTTTATCAGTCATGATGTAGTTGATCATACGAGCAATAAATAGTCTAATTGATTGTTTAAAATAATTTGATTAAAAACAAAGTTAAACCTCATCTGTTTAACAATCCATCAACAAACAAAACATATTGAAATACTTCTAGGAAAATTACTTTGATATGGGAGATCTGATCAAGCTAAGATCCGTTTTAAAATCAGATTATGAGTTTTTATATCAACTTTTATCAGAGAGAGATCCTCGTGCTAATATCTCACATCAAAAAATGCCAACATTTCAACAACACGTAAAATTCATCAATTCCAAACCTTATTCAAAGTGGTATATCATTACATTTAATGACGAAAAAGTGGGCTCAATTTATCTAACATTTATGAATGAGATTGGAATTTTTCTAAAAAAAGAATTCCATGGACTAGGATTTGGGAACAAAGCATTACGATTATTGATGAAACAAAATCCAAAGAAACGATACTTGGCGAATATAAGTCCACATAATAAGAAATCAATAGAATTTTTCAAAAAGAACGGATTTTCACTCATCCAATACACTTATGAGCTTAGAAAATAAAATCACATAAAATAATGAAAGACAGAATCAAATTATTTGATCCGGTGATAGGAATGAAAGAAGAGAGGGTGGTAAAGAATATCCTAAAGAGTCGTTTTTGGGCCTCTGGTGCAGGAGCTGGTAATGTTGCAAAATTTGAACAAGAATTCAAAGAATACACAAGTACTAAGGAATGTATCGCAGTAAACAGTGGTACAGCGGCACTTCATTTAGCACTTTCAATTCCTGAGATAAAAGGAAAAGAAGTAATTGTTCCCTCATTGTCTTTTGTTGCAACGGCCCATGCAGTTGTGTATAATGGTGCAAAGCCAGTTTTTGCAGATATAGATCCCTGTACGTTGTGCATAGATCCGGACTCCATTAGGAAATTAATTACGAAGAAAACTAGAGTTATTTTACCAGTTCATTTTGCAGGCATGCCTGCAAACTTGATCAAAATAGACCAGATATGTAAAGAATCAAAGTGCGATATGATTGAAGATGCAGCTCATGCAGCTGGTTCCACATATAATAAACAAAAGATAGGTACGCATGGCCTTGCAGTGTGTTTTAGCTATCATCCAGTAAAGAATTTGGCAATGCCGACTGGCGGAGCCATAACTCTTAATGGAAACAAAGCAACAAATCTGAAAAAAATTTTGAACTCTAGAAGATGGTGCGGGATCTCAGACAGAGTAGATTGGAATTATGATGTTAAAGATATAGGATGGAACTATTACATGAATGAATTTTCTGCAGCAATAGGTCGAATTCAGTTAAAGAAATTAGATCAGCTAAACAAAAAACGCAAAAATATTGCAAGACAATATTTTAACAAAATTCAAGTTGATAAGAAAATGCTGTTTGATGAAGATTGTTCCTATCATTTCTACTGGATTTTTGTAAAAAACAGAGAGCAGTTTATGAAAAAACTAAAAAAACAGGGAATTGAGACGGGTATTCATTATAATCCAATTCACAAAATGACGTTTTACAAAGAAAGTTCAAAATTGCCAAATACTGAAAAATTAGCTAATGGAATAGTATCATTGCCCACTCATCCAAATTTAACAGAGGGTGATGTAATTAGAATAATAGATCTGGTCAATAAATATGCCTAATTGTTATTTGTAATTAGTTATTCCATCTCCAATTTGATAGTCTTTACTTGCCTTCCTTCCATTTACTTTATTCAGAAATGTTGGATCTAGCCCTCTAAGTCTATTTCCTGGTCTTAATACATCAAAATTATAACCTTCTTTGAGAGTCTCACCTTTTCGGATCTTTTTTGTTGCTTGGATGGATCTTGTGGCAAATCTCCATAACTCGTTTTCAATATCTAAAATTTCTTTTTTTCCATCACCTTTAGCACTATCTGCATTTCTGATTGTGTTTACCATGAGTTCAAGCTCCGATGGGTTTAGTGCAAATGCATGATCTGGTCCAGGAAGAGATTTGTCTAATGTAAAGTGTTTTTCTATAAATGTTGCACCAAACCCAATTGCAAGTATTGGTGCTATTATTGGATCCAGACTATGATCTGATAATCCTAATGGGACATTATATCGTGCTTTCATTTGTGGAATAACACTTAGATTCATTGCATTAAGTGGGCTTGGATATTTTGCTGTGCATTGCATTAGACCGATATTGTGGTGTTTCATTTTTTTCATTAGGTTTACTGTAAAATCAATTTTTTTGTAATTACTTGCTCCAGTTGAAATCAATAGTGGCTTTTTTGTTTTTGCGAGATATTCTAACAATCTAATGTGATTGATCTCATACGATGCGATTTTGTGAATGTTTACAAAATCATTAATATGTTTTGCATCCTCAATTGAGAATGGAGTAGACATAAAGATTATTTTTTGTTTTTTGCAAAACTTTGCAAGCTCTGGTATCATTTGATAGGGCATCGCAAGGTGTGCAAAAATTTCGTTAATGTTATTCCGGTATCCATATTTGGTGAGATAGTTACTTTTTCCTGCATTCTTTGCATATACCAATTCCGGCCTGAATGTTTGGAATTTTACTGCATCGCATCCAGCTTTTGCTGCTATTTTGATTAGTTGTTTTGCTCTTTTTAGGTCTTGTTCATAGCTCCCATGTTTCCAATTTGAACCTGCTTCCCCAATTACAAATGTGTGTGAAAGATCATCAAAATCAATTGATTTTTGCAATGCCAAATCGAGTCAACATTCCTATAAATTGTTTTTAGATATTTGGTGCACCGATATTATGATATCCAGAATATTTTGAGTTGATTTGTTCTAATTGTGGATCTTTTTCATATAATTCCAAGATGTCTTTTGTTGTAAAGATATTTCCTTCTTTAAATAAGGAGTCATAGATTTTCGTTATTAGGCGATAATCTTCAGGATAATCCAATGTCCATCTCAGATGGGAGAGATTTTTGTCATTTTTTACATTATAAACTTTAAACAAAGATGGGTTTTTTTCAATAAAGAATGGGAACCATTCTCGAATTTCTGGTTGTCTAATTTCGGTCCACATTGTTTTTAGCGAGTCTATGGTATACAGCTCCACATCCAATCCATGTGGAAATGTTCGTATTTTACAATTAGTAATAATATCATATTGTTGATTATCAAAATGAGTTTTTATCAGATCATCTACAACAAAGGGATCAATTAAAGGACAATCCGCTGTAATTCGAATAATTGCGGATGCCTTAAAGTGTAAAGCGGTTTTGTATAATCTATCAATTAGATCTTTTTCACTTCCTTCAAAAAACGGAATTTGTGTTCTTGTGGCATAATCTATAATTTCTTTATTGTTTGAATATTCTCCGGTAGAAATTACAATTTGATCAAGATTTTTACAATATTTTAATCGATTATAAATGTGCCATAAAACTGGTCTTCCCAGTAGACTCATCATTACTTTACCAGGCAATCTTTGTGAATTCATTCTAGCCTGAATTACGCCTATTATCTTCAATAGAAATAAAATAATTTCAGAACATATTAAATGTAAAATATGATTTACGCGTACATATTATAATAATAAGCAGGTAGAAGAAAAACAGGTTATGCGAATATGTAAAAAATGCGTTCAGCCAGATACAAGACCGAAGATTTACTTTAATGATGACGGAATTTGCGGTGCTTGTCTTTGGGAAGAAGAAAAGAAGAAAGTGAATTGGAGTCAACGAGAGAAAGAATTATTTGAAATTGCGGAATGGGCCAAAAAAACGTCAACCTGTCCATATGATTGTGTTATTGGAATTAGTGGTGGGAAAGATAGTACTAAACAAGCTCTTACTGCAAGAGATCGGTTGGGTCTAAGATGTTTGCTAGTGAATAGTGAACCTGAAGGAATCACTGAGATTGGTAGGCACAACATTGAGAATTTAAAAAATCATGGATTTGATGTGTTTTCTATAAGGCCAAATCCAGTTGTGATGAAAAAACTGATCATTCGTGACTTTTACAAATATCTTAATCCAGTTAAAATTACAGAGTACACTCTTTGGTGCTCAAGTTATATTGTTGCGGATCAATTTAACATACCGCTGATAATTCAAGGAGAGAATGCAGGATTAACTCTTGGAATAAGTCTGACGGGTTTAGGAAAGGACTCAGATGCGCTCAAGGCAAATCAAACTCAGAGCCTTTCAACAGGGTGGGAGGAATACATTGGGGATGGAGTTGAAGAAAAGGACTTATTTTTGTATCATTACGATGCGGAAAAGCTAGCAAAGAAAGGAATACGTGGGATATGGTTACAATATTATCTTAAAGAATGGTCTTTCAGAAGAAATGCGGAATTTTCTAAAGAACATGGATTATGGTGGCGTCCAGATAATTTTGATCCAAATTCTATTGGTACGTATTCACCATTTTCTCAATTAGATTCAGATGTAGTTCAGGTTAATCAAATGCTAAAATGCATTAAATTTGGATTTGGTCAATGCGTAGATCATGCGTGTTATGATATTAGAGATGGGTACATTACACGTGATGAAGCAATAGATCTAGTTCTTAGATATGATGGAAAATGTGCTGATATCTACATCAAACAATTTTGTGATTATATTGGGATCAGTGTGGAAAAGTTTTGGGAATTGGCAAACAAGTACAGAGGTCCAATGTGGACAAAAGACTCTAACAATCAGTGGCAAAATGCATATTTGGGACTTTTGAAAAAAGAAAAGAGTCGATAAGAGCTAAAGCGAAACTAATGTTTTTGCAATACATTCTGAAGCTGTTCCATGATTGCTAAGATATGTTTCAATGTGTTTTTTTCCGTTTGTAACTAGTTTCTGTCTAAAATCTTTGTTAAATAGAATATCATAAAGTTGTTTCTCTAGATCGTCGTTTGGTGAAACTGATAATATTGCTTCATCTTTTTCATATTGAAAATCATAGAATAGTTCATCGATTACAATATTCATAGTGGGTTTGTTAAGAATTAGGCCTTCTAACAGTACAGTAGATGGATCAAATCCTTCTGGAGATATGTTGATGAGTGCACTACACATAGAAAGAAGTTCTTTGATTGGTTTTAATTGGTATATTGGTATCGACGGATCTGTTTCTGCAAGTAATTTCTTTATGGTTTCATTATGAATATCTTGTCCAGGATGAAGTTTAACAATAATTTTTTTGTCATATTTTTTCAAAATCATGCATATTGTTTTTAGTAGACACTCGAATTTGATGTATATATTGGTGTCAGTTTTGGCAGAGATTTCATTAATTGAGTGAATAGTGAGTAAAACAACGTCATCGGTTACATCACCACATTTCTGTGTAAAAAATGAATCATGTCGAGGGCTTCCACAGACAATTATTCTTTGGGGATCAATTTTTTTATGTTCGATCAAATATTGTTTTTGTGTATCTCCCCATACAGCAATTTTATCTTTGAATAATGAGTACATACTCAATACATCATATCTTTCAATTTCTGGGGTATAGTTTGCGTAACCATGTTCTAATAAAACTGAAGGAATTAATTTTGAATTAGAATTAAGTATTGTTTTTTCAGTTTCACCAAATATATTAAGACATACAATTGCACTAGGATTGACATTTTGAAATAATTTTTTACTGACCAATACAAGACTGATGTATTCTTTTAGTCTATTCTGGTAGGTTTGAAATAATGTATTTTTTATTGCAGGCCATATAGAAACTCCATCAATGGAGAACATGTCAAATAGATCATCTTGAGGCCAAATTTGTTTTAATTTTGTCAGATAATGATTTGTTAAATTATTTATATTATCTGATTCAGCACTTTCAATTTTTTTAAAATTAAAAATTTTACAGTTATATTTTTGCAAAATACTAATTGATTTAAGATTCCAGATTGCAGGTCGGCGTCTATTAAAAAATACAATATTATGATTGTATTTGCTTAGATTTTTAAATAGATCCTCATATGAGGAAGGATTATTTTCCAAGAACAAAATAGTTTTATTCTTATCATTAGGTTTGAACCAAAAACCAAAAAACTTACAGACAATTGTCTCCAGTAGTGACTTGATTTTATTGTAATTTTCTCTCGATAAACGTAAAGTCATGGGTTTTCCAAATGCGTTGAATTTGAGCTCAATTCTGTCCCACTCCAGATAGTATTTTGAAGTGTCTTCTAAGACTTCTAAATCAAGTTTAATTGTTTGAGCTAGCGATTTAACTATATTTTCAAGGCTACTTGTAAAGATTATTTTCTTTGGCCTCTCTTTTTCGATGATTGTTTTTGTAATTAAAAGATTTTTTATTTGATGAATAAAGAGCATGTGTAATTCTGCAGTATCCAATATGCCTAACAGATTGATTCCTTCTAGTGTAAATTGCTCTGAAAGTTTTTTGGTATCATACCAATTGTAATATGAAACAGCTAGATCAAATATCCTTAATCTTTCATTTACATCTAGGTATTCTTCTGCTATTTTGTGTTCAATTTTTTCTTTTTCAAGCGATTTATGGGTATAGAAATTAAATGAAAAAACTTGGGCATCGGATGCAATCTTTTTGTGTAAAAGTTCAGTGTCAGTTGGATTATCAATGAGTATTATTGTATTGACCAACTAGATCCAGTATCATGTTGAGTAGGTGACTATTTGTATATTCTACTTTATTTTCACGTCTAAAATGTCGAAGTTTTTTATGTTAGTACAAAAACACAAGTAGATATGTTTGATGAGAAGACAATTCTGATTACAGGTGGAACGGGTTCACTTGGAACTGCACTTACTAAACGTCTTTTAAAAACAAATGCTCACAGAATACGAATTTTCAGCAGGGATGAATGGAAGCAAACTAACATGAAGGCAAAGATGTCTGATAAAAGATTGAGATTCCTTATTGGAGATATCAGGGATAAAGAGAGACTTTATCGTGCTATGGAAAATGTAGATATAGTATTTCACACTGCTGCACTCAAACATGTTCCTGTTGCAGAGTACAATCCATTTGAATTTGTAAAAACTAATGTAGATGGAACACAAAATGTAATTGATGCTTGTTTAGATAACCAAGTTGAATTAGCAGTTGGAATAGGAACCGACAAGGCAGTTTCTCCTGCAAACACATATGGTGCCTCAAAACTTCTTATGGAGAGATTATTCATTGCGGCAAACTTTTACAAGGGTAGTCACAAGACAAAATTTGTTTGTGTAAGATATGGTAATGTGTTAGGTAGTCGTGGCTCAATTTTACCAGTTTTTGTAGACAGTATAATTACCGAAAAACGAGTTTTGATAACGGACCCGGCTATGACTAGGTTCAACATTACCATAAATGAAGCGGTTGATTTGATCTTAAGAGCTACAAAACACGGTACTGGTGGAGAAATTTTTGTTCCCAAACTGAAGGCATTTACAGTGAAAGACATGAAAGATGCAATAATAGAATTGGTAGACATTAAGGCAAAAGAAACTAAGATTCCAGTAAGGGCTGGGGAAAAATATCACGAATCATTGATCAGCAGACATGAATTACACAATACATACGAATCTGAAAAAGATTACATTGTCTATAATTATGGTGGGAATGGTCTTGATGAAAAGAAAAATATTCCGTACAAGAAGACCAAATTGACTGACGAATATTCATCAGAGAATGCAAGATTTCTTTCTAAAGATGAATTAAAAAAGATCATATTAAAAGAGAACTTGCTAAAAGAGATTATCCCCCACAAGTATGTTGTAGATACGGTTTAGATTATTTTTCCCACTTTGACCAATCATAATCATCAAATGTAACATTTTTCATCTCATCGTCATTTGGTCTCCATGCGGGATTTGCAAGTGTCAGTATCGTTGCTTTTTGGTCTGTGACATTGATATGCGCAGACACGTGATTCTTAGGTATTTGGACTAATACTGGATCGTCCTCACTTGATTCGATCTCATGATACTTTCCGTCTAAATCTTTTGCAATGAATACAACTTTACCTCGGATACACACGAAATAGCTATCTCTTTTTGTATGCAGATGTGGCCCTTTTATTTCTCCAGGGTTTACTGACGATACATATGCCATTTTTGGTTCAACTTCAAGTATTTTGTCCCAATCTCTCCAAATTACGGTCAGCGATCCATTGATGTGTCCATCACGTATATCCTTGGTGTCATGTTTTTCTAGTTTGACAGATCGAATTGTATCGTTTTTCACAATTCTAGAAACTAATGACAATATAAAAATTCATTATCATTGTAAAATATTGAGTAGGTATAGACATGCAAATATTCATAATTAAAACGATAATTATAGAAATATGAGGATTTTAGTTACAGGCGGCCTGGGTTTTATTGGCAGCAATTTTATTCTATACACACTACAAAATCATCCAAAATTCAAAGTGACAAACATTGATGCTTGTTTGCCAGGCTCAAACATACAGAATCTGAAAAAAATAAAAAATAATCACAACTACAAATACATTAAGGGGAACATCAATAACAAAAAACTGATCAATAAGCTTGTTACAGAGACAGATGCAGTAGTTAATTTTGCAGCAGAATCTCACGTCGATAGGAGTATTTCTGATCCTAGACCCTTTATTGATTCAAATATCTATGGTGCTTACACGTTACTTGAAGCAATACGAAAAAACGGAAAAAAATTAATCCAAATATCTACCGATGAAGTTTTTGGTAGTCTGAAATCAGATAGTGCTACAGAAAAATATCCATACAATCCATCAAGCCCATATGCAGCATCAAAGGCTGCTGCCGAAAATCTTGTTAATTCGTATTTTATAACTTATAATTGCGATGTCATAACAACACGATGTACTAACAATTACGGTCCACGTCAATCACCTGAAAAACTAATCCCAAAAACAATTCTTCTTGCAGATCAGAATAAAAAAATCCCAATTTATGGAACAGGAAAAAACATCAGAGATTGGATCTTTGTCTTTGATCACTGTGATGCGATTTTAAGGATTTTATTTAAAGGAAAAAAAGGTAAATCGTATAATATTTCTGCAAATAATGAAATAGACAACATGACAATAGTGAAAAAAATTTTAAAGATAATGGATAAATCAGAAGACCTGATCGAATTCACTACAGACAGACCTGGGCATGATTTTAGATACAGTCTTAATTCAAGCAAAATACGAAGAGGGCTGTCATGGAAACCAGCTCATAAATTTGAAGATGGTTTAGAGCACACTATAGATTGGTATCAACAAAATAAAGAATGGCGTAGGCACATTCCAAATGACGCATTTACAACATCTTGGAAAACTAGATAAGATAATAGAAAATAAGAACGAATTGATTAATTGAAAGGAATAATTTTACATGGTGGTCACGGTACCAGGTTAAGGCCTCTTACACATACTGGTCCCAAACAATTGCTCCCTATTGCAAATAAGCCAATGTCACAATATTGCATAGAATCTCTAAGAGATGCAGACATCATAGACATTGCAATTATTATTGGTGGAACTGGTTCAAACAAAGTTCAAGAACATTACGGCAATGGTGAAAAATTTGGGGTAAAAATCACCTATATTTTACAAGATGCTCCACGCGGAATTGCACATGCGATTAAGCTTTGTAAGGAATTTGTAAATGGTGAAAAATTTGTGGTGTTTTTGGGAGATAACATTCTCAAAAAAAGCATTTCAGAGTATGTTAATAGATTCAGGGATTCAGACGCTAGTGCCTCAATTTTGTTATGTGAGGTAAACAATCCAACACAATTTGGAATTGCAGATGTCAAAGATGGGATCATTAAAAAAATAATGGAAAAGCCAAAAGATCCTCCAACAAATCTAGCAGTAACAGGTGTCTATCTTCTCACTCCCATAATATTTGACATTATTGACAGGCTAAAACCATCATGGAGAAATGAATATGAGATCACAGATGCATTACAAATGCTCCTACAAGAAAACCACCGGATAGTATACGATATGGTAACTGACTACTGGAAAGATACAGGAACACCTAATGACATCATACATGCAAATCAGGTCATATTGAGTGGCATGAAGCCATATTTTGAAGGCAAAAAAGACGACGATGTGGAAATATCAGGCAATGTCATGATTGGTTCCGGAACCATAATCAAAAGCGGCTCCAAGATAATTGGTCCCGTAATAATTGGTAATAATTGCCAGATTGGTCCCAATGCCAATATTGGATCCAATACAAGCATTGGAGATACCTCAAAGCTTTCTAATTGTCACATTGAAAACTCGATAATCATGTCTGGTTGCAACATAGATGGAGACTTTACCATTAAGGACAGCATAATTGCATTCAATTCTGAAATTACAAGATCAGATACTCCAAACAAGGTATTTTTGTTAGGGGAAGGAACGAAGATTTCTCTCTAGTTAAATTGGTAAACGAATCATCTAATCCAAAAGTAAGCATCATAATTTTAAATTATAATGCAGGAGATCTGTTGTTTAATTGTGTAGAATCAGTTTTTAAGACATCATATGACAACATTGAGGTTATTGTTGTAGATAATGCGTCAAAAGATCAAAGTCAGAAGATATGTAAGGAAAAATTTGACAAGATCAGATTAATTGAAAATAAACAAAATTTAGGATATTGTGAAGGGAATAATGTTGGAATAAGAGAGGCAACTGGAGAGTTCATTGTAATTCTCAATCCAGATACCACTGTAGCCCAGAATTGGATAACAGAGCTTATTTCCGCATACAGAAATCATGGAGAGGGGCTCTATCAACCAAAAATCATTTCGTTGTATGAGCAAAATATTTTGCAGAGTACGGGAAATATGTTACATCTTTTTGGATTTGGTTTTGCAAGAGACAAAGGAATTGTCGACACTTTACAGCGGAAAGAAGTGGAGCGGATAGGTTATGCATCTGGAACTTGTCTTTTTACTTCACAGCAAGTTTTGAAAAAAGTCGGATTGCTTGATTCATTTTTGTTTTTGTATCACGACGATCTGGATTTAGGTTGGAGAGCTGCACATTTGGGAATAAAATCGTATTATGTCCCATTTGCTACAGTATACCACGCAGAAAGTTACAGCCTAAAATGGAGCTCAAAGAAATTCTTTTGGCTTGAGAGAAATAGAAGGTATTGCCTCTTGACACATTATTCTAACGATACTTACAAGAAAATGCTACCTTATCTGAGGCAAGTAGAGCTCATGGTCTGGCTATTTTACATATCAAAAGGATTTCTTGGTGCAAAGATCAAAGCTGATCTTGATATACGTCGTAACAAAAAACACATTTTACAGAGATACCAAGAATTGGAATCTAGGAAAGTAATTCCAGATATAGAACTGATTAAACTATTTTCAGATGAAATATTTGTTCCAAAAAATGTGAGTGGTGGTTTAGGAAGTCGGGTTTTTAATTCATTATTGGCATCGCTTAGCCAAAAAGCTAAAATCAAGATATTGAATAAATAATCATTTAATAGGTTTTAATAAAACAAACGCATGATGTCCATTAGGATCAAGTTGATATGCTTTTTTCCAATGAAACTTAAGATAGTTTAGTGCTTCCTCTTTTATGCCAGAGTTTTGAAATCGTTCAAGAAAAATGTCTGGCCGGTATGTAGTGTAATCAATTAATTCTAAACCTATTTCGTCTTCAAGTGATTCAAAATTCTTTTTGCTGAACAGTATGTTCATCCCACTTTCAATGATCTGTGGGATTTCTTTATTTTTAATAATGCCAGATGACGGATTTTGGGTTGAAACAAAGATCAGGCCATCTTTTAACATGCTTTTTGCATGGGCCAACGTTGCCATTGGATCTTTTACATAATACAGCATTTGAGTGAAACAAATCAGATCATATTTTACGTCGGTGTTATAATTTTCATCAAAATATCCCCACTGAACTTTATCAGTAACTGCGTATCTAAGATAGTTACGGTCAGCCTCTAATCCTATTGCATTAATACCGTTCTGATTTAACTTTCTTACAAAATGCCCATAAAGCGCTCCCACGTCTAATGCATTTTTAAAATTTAGTTTTGTTTTTGTTTTCAGATAAGTGTGATATTGCCTCGCCACTATTTCCCAAAATCTTCTAGATATGATTTTTGTTCCAATTATTTCTTTGAGTGTGATATCATCTACTTCGTCTAAAAATTGTGTTTTGTGATCTGGTGGATTTTCTTTAAAAATTGCATCACATTTTGTGCACATAAGGCAGTTTTTTTCCTCAAATAGCCAATCAGAACAGTTATTTTCACCACACACGTAACAATTGAACATAATCGCATGAACTTACTTTCTGTGTTTAATCTTTTTTAAATTCACAATAGGTTGTGATATTACAACCGCAACCGCCAGACTCTTTTCATGACTCACAGACGCTTGAAATTCATATTTGCCTTGTAATTTTTTTAATCTTACATGAGGTTTTGATTCTACGTGATATGTTTCTATATCAATCATGGAAATTCTGTCAGGTATTGATTTTTTTACTGCTTCCTTGATTGCAAATTTTGCAGCAAAATGTTCATAATAATTCTTGAATTTTAGACAATACTTTATTTCAGATTTGGAGAAGAGTTTTTTGTAAAATCCTGATTCTGATTTAAATGGGAGTTCCTTGAATTTTTCAACATCAGATATATCAATACCAATACCAATTTTGGTTATCATAGTTAATCTTGGCGCACGATCACTTTAGCTACACCATCAACGAGACATTTACCCTCGTGATTATGAATTAATGTTTTTATCGTTATCATCCTAATTGAATCGCTTTTATCAATTACTTCTCCTTGAATCGTGATTTCATCTCCCACATAACAGGGTTCCTGAAAATTCAGAGTCTGAGAAAAATATAGTGCATTTTTTCCTGGCATGCGCATACCAACTAGCTTTGAGAAAAACGATGCAAGTAACATTCCATGACATACTCGTTTTTTGAATTTCGTATTTGCAGCATAACTTTCATTCACATGTAATGGATTGTGATCTCCAGAAATGGTCGCAAAACTATCAAGTTTTTCTTGATTTATTTTTTCAGTAAATTTTACAGTATCGCCAATTTTTATTTGCTCAAAAGTGTATTCATTTGATGACTCAGTCATACTATAACCCCATGATTGCTAAGATGACGTTTGATGTCAGAGATCTTTTTTACATCCATTGCTTCATCGAGCGTGAATTTGACTTTGAATTCACTTTCCAGCTCGTAAAGCAACACATATCCCTTAAATGAAGTCCAGCTCTCAATCGAATCTGGCCCTGAATCATCGTTAAGCGATGAAGTTGATACATTCATCACTTTTGCAATCAGTTCGTACAATTTCTTTGACATTATTCAGCACTAATCGTAAGACAGATAGGTATTTCAAATGGTACATCAATAGAATAAACCCAAGAATTGGATTCTTTTTTGAACCCACAGTTAGGAAGAAAGTCTTCAACGGGTTTGTTTTTCTGGGTTGGAATGAATTCTGCTCTTATTTGTTGAACCCCTTCCTCTTTTGCTTTACTTATGATATAGCTTAGAATTCCTTTCTCCACTTCCCTGCCCATAACTCTACAGCTAAGCAAAAATGTATCCAAGTACCATTCTTTCGGATTTTTTTTATTAACTATGAAAACTCCAGTGATACCGTTATCTCCAAACTTGTCTTCAACCTGTGCACATCCAACAAGATAGTTTTTGTCCCGAGCAAATTTTTTAACGTCACTTTCTTGATATCTTTTTGTAGTCAGATTGAATTGATTTGTCTTTAATGTAAGTTGAGATATTCTCGGTATTGTAAAATCATTGGCAGTTTTTATTGATACATGGAGCCCTAACTGTTTTAGAAAGCCTTCCAAGTCGGGGGAGGATTTTTCTAGATCAATTCTCTTTCTTTGCTCTGCATACATTTTGCCTCTTTGTTGATCCTCTTGTGTGATTTTTAGTACGCTAAACTCATTTAGGTGCTTCAAAATATTTGCAAATTCCGATGGATCTTCCGGTAGCTCAACTGTTTCGACTTGCGGTAGATTGATTCTAACATATTCCCTGTTTACCGGATCATCATCAAAGAAGACAACACTATCAAGTCCGATATTGATCTCGTCTGCAATTTCTCGCAAATTTGATACCTTGTCATTCCAGTTTATCTTTAATGAGGCAAAATTATCCTCTTTTAGCTGCATGTAAGGATGTTCTCGTATTACCTTTATTGCTTCATCATAGTTGTTTTTACTGTTTATTGCTAGTATTATTCCACGTTGATGAAAAGAAAGTAGTGTTTTTTGGAATTCCACAAACGCGTTACCTGGAGGATCTGGTCCTAGTTTTATTCCATTAAACCCGTCTTCACCAACAACTCCGCCCCACAGTGTATTATCAAGATCTAGTACAATACATTTTTTCGATATTCCAAGATATCCTATAACATATGACATTAATTCCGATGCCAAATGTGGAATGTGATCCAGCGAGATCTTTATGTCTCCAAAGAAAAACTGCTTATAATCAAAGACGTTTTTCTCGCCAAATTTTGTCACAAATTTATCAAAGTTGTATACATAGACGGAATCCGATTTTGATAATTCATCAGTTATTTTGTTGTTTATTTCACTAAGCATTCTATGAAAACCGAAATCTATCTTATTTTCAAATATACCATATGATGAAAATGTAGGTATTGCAAAATTTGCCAAGATTAGTTTTGAGGAAGCAGTTTTAGAAAATTTTGCTACCAGATCTAGAATTTCCTTTGTTTTATCATCTACCAATGATTTTCTTTCTTCTGTGGATATTGAGTGAGGGTGATGGAATAGATCCTTTAGTAGAGTTCTTGTATCTATGAAAAGAAATGTTAGATCTGGTTGAAATTTGTAAAGATTGCTCTGCGGATTTAGTATCTCTTGATTATACTGATTATATCCTCCAACGTATGTATGACATTGAAGTTTTTTCTCTGCACATTTTACTTGTAATGTTTCAGCAAGTCCATTTAATGTAAAGCTGGCTAGAATAGCAACACGAATTTTTTTATCATATAAATAATTACTTAGTTCAGCTGCCTTGTTGACATAATATGATAGTTTTTCTTCTTTCATGATTTTTCTAGTAAAACGTGTTTCAATAAGCTTTGTACTAATTATTTATTACGACCAAACGAGCAAGTATTTTTTCTCAGAAAGGTTTTAGATAATGTAGGCGATTTGAGGCTGTAATCATGAAAGATGCCGAGAGTGATGCTTTTCGAATAAATGAACAAGAGATTATGCAGCATTATGGATACAACGGTGCATCAGGAAGATTCCAGTTACGATGCAAATTCCTTAAAACATGGATTCTTCACGGATTGGCATACTCTACGCCACATTCGAATTTTGCCATAAAGATGCAAAGAATGCGAGGTGTAAAAATAGGGAAAAATTGTCATATTTCCCCATACGTCCTAATTGACCTGCTTTATCCCCAGCTTGTGACGATAGAAGATAATGTCACAATAGGCAGTAATACTTTGATTTTTTCTCATGCAAATCTTACTACAAACCTTTTGTTGAAAAAAAACGGATATCCTAGAAAAATAGAACCAGTAAATATCAGATCTGGTGCAATTCTATTTCCAGGATGTATAATTACTGCAGGCGTAACAATTGGCAAGAATTCCCTAGTCAGTGCAGGTAGTGTGGTGTTTGAAGATGTACCGGATTTTTGTGTAGTTCTTGGAAATCCAGCAAGAATAGTAAAAAAGATAGAAAGGTAGACTGCTATGAACCTACTTGGCATAGATTTTGAAGAATGGTATCATCCTGAGCTAGTGTGTCCTCATGTTAAAGACAGTGAAAAGAAACCTCTTCTAGTCAATGGAATAAACAAAATCCTAGATTGGTTACACAAAAACGAAACCTACGCCACATTTTTTGTAGTAGGACAAGTTTTAGAGTCAAATCCAGAAATCCTAGACAAAATAGTCACAAATGGACATGAGATAGCATTTCATACAATGCATCATAAAAGATTAGATGTCAGTACAAAAGAAGATTTTGCCAACGAGATACAAGAGTTTGCAAAAATCACCAATAAAAGATCAAAGGGATTCAGAGCACCGACTTTCTCATTAAACCAGAATACAAGCTGGGCAATAGATGTGTTAAATGACAATGGTTATGCGTACGATAGTAGTGTTGTGCCTGCAAAGACAAGGCTGTATGGAATTCCAGATGCACAAACAAACCCATATCGGATATCATCAAGCAAGATAAACCAAAACGATCCTAACTCAAAAATTACAGAATTCCCATTAATGATAACAAGATTCTTTGGTAAAAGAGTTCCAGCTGGAGGAGGATTTTACCTCAGATTTTTGCCACTCAGATCCATTGAAAATACAATAAAACAATATGAATCTGAAAACAAGCCTGCAACTTTCTATATTCATTCATGGGAGCTGACACCAGAACATATGCCTAAGATTGCTCTCCCCCCTACAGATAAATTCGTCACGTATCATAATTTGAACAAAGCTTTATCAAAAATGGATACTCTGATAAAAAAATTTGAATTTACGTCATTTGAAAAATATATCAACAGTACTAGTTAGTTCAGCGATGCAAAATATTCGAGAGTTTTTTTGATTCCATCTTTTATTGAGGTTTTTGTGCCCCAACCAAGTGATTTCAGCTTGGAATTATCCACTACGAAATTTCCTACATCCGTTTTTTTGGCATATTGTGAGGATTCTACATAGCTGACCTTGGTTCCAGTTAGTTCTTCAAGCCACCTTCCGAGGTCATAAAACCAAGTCTTATTTCCAGAGGAGATCCAATAAAGCTCTCCAGATTTACCTTTTTCCATGATTGTCTTTATGGCAGAGACAACATCAGAGACATACACTACATCCTTGAAAAAGTTGCCTTTGTCAAAGATCGGTATTTCTTCTTTTTTGAATGCCTTGTGTATGAGAAAGTTTATCGCGTTTTTATTCGGTACGTGTTGTTCTCTTGGTCCAAAAGAATTTGTTATTCGGAAGATAATAGTATCAATGTCATATACATTATGATATATTTTGCAATAAACCTCGCTTGCAAGTCGGTTTGCGCCATAAATTGTAGTAGGATTGCAAGTGCTTTGTTCAGTTACAGGTAGTGCCTCAGGCTTTCCGATAACTATGAATGTACTACCAAGAATAAATCGGCATTTCAGGTTTAGTTGTTTTATTTTCTCCAGCATAAATAACGTGGATTTTGTGTTGACATCAAGATCATACAAGGGATTCTCAAATGATTTCGAATGTGATGTCTCACCTGCCAAGTGGATTATCACCTCGGGATGATGTTTTTCTATTATGGAGCCAATCTCGTCATAATTCGTAACATCAGCCCTCTCTACAGTTATTCTGTCCAACAAATGTGAGATACGATCAAGTGATGTGGTCTTGCGTGTTAGTACTATTAGGTGGTTTTTGCCTACAAATTCATCACACAGGTGACTTCCAATGAATCCTGCACCACCAGTGATCATGATTTTCAATACGTTAATGCAGTTTAACAGTTAGTTAAAAATTCATACTGCTTGGCGTTATCTATTTAATCAAATAATATTAGATGGAATTAGTTGAGTGCGGGATTAGCTGAAAAGATCAGTATATTGTTCAAAGCGATACAAGTCATAAAAAACTGGAATGATTATGTCTCGTTGTATTTCAACAGGATAAAATCAGATCATGTAGTTTTAGAAATGCGAAATGGGATTAAGATTAAGCTTCGAGTCAATTCAACTGATTTGATGGCATTCACACATGTCTGGTTGTTAAAGGAATACGAAAGGCCTGGATTTGAGATAAAAAATAATGACACCATAATAGATGTTGGAGGCCACATAGGACTCTTTGCTCTTTTTTCTTCCCAATTTTGTAAATCAGGTAGGATTTACTGCTTTGAGCCAATCAAAGAAAACTTTGATTTACTGAAAGCAAATGTAGAGCTAAACCACATTACAAACATCATACCCACTAATACTGCTGTGTCAAAGGAGAATGGCATGGTCACAATTTATCTAAATGAAGACGAAGCGGGCCACAGCATGCATGTAACAAGCACAAAGTCGGTTAAAGTAGAATCCATTTCCTTGCAAACTATTCTTGATTCAAACAACATAGACTCATGTGATTTTTTGAAGCTAGATTGTGAGGGAGAAGAATATGCCATAATGGATTCCTTGAATTCAACACATTATGACAGAATCAGAAAAATGTGTATAGAATATCATTTTGCAGATATAAAACCGCATTTGTTGGAAGGTCTAATAAAAAAGTTGAAATCACTATCATTTGATGTGAAAACAAGAATGATACTTTCAGATATTGGATTTTTGTATGCTAAAAAATAACTAGGGTTTTTTTATTATTCCAAGATATGACCCAGTTTTTTGTTTTAGAATAATTGAATCTAGTTTCATTTTTGTACAAAAATCATGAAACGCGTTATTGTCTCCAATATCATCTGAGATCAGAAACCCCCCATTTGTAATGTAGGGCCACGCAGTTTCAAATTCAAACATCATGTTTTTGTACGTATGCAAGCTATCATGAAGAAAAATATCCACAGATCCTAGTGACGTCATGATATTGTTTAGCTTGTCTGCGGCAGATCCAAAATTGAAATGCCAGTTTTTTTTCAGATTTGACGGAATTACAGCGCCAATCATTTCTTTTGTTTGCCAAGGGCTAAAGACAGCATCTATAGAATGTAAAGAGCCTTTCTTGTTTTCTTCTAGTGCTTGGAGGATGTACATGCTACTTTGTCCATATGCAACTCCAGTTTCTATCACATGGTTAGGCTTGGTTTCTTTGCACAATATGTAAAGAAATAATCCACTTTCATCATCAATTGAATATTCTGTAGGATATGGTTTTTTCTTTGACGGAAATTTTTCCGATTTTATACTAGCAAAAAAATCAGCGATGTGATTTTGCAATTTGTTAGTGTTAGAGAGTGCATCTTGAATTACAACTGAAGAGCGAGGAAACAACTCAACAATAGCATTTTCAAGATTTTTTTGTTTACTTCCATAATCATAAAGTTTTGTTGAGGAATTTTGCATGCTCTGATATTTTGTCCTAAATGCTTCTCTGCCTTCCTTTGGATTTGATAAAGCATATAGAAAGAATTTTGCCAGGTATGCTAGTTTATTCATTTTGTGAATCATTCTTTCGAACTAAATTTTAGATAAATTTGTTGGCATAAATTAACAATATATGTTTGCTAGAAAGCACCTTGAATACACCATATGGGTAACCATAAAAAAATGAAAATTGCTTTAGTGTGTCCCGCATCCTTGCCTGCAACTCAGTTTGGCGGTATTTTGTTTCTTTGCGTGGATATTGCACGTGAGTCATCTAGATTGGGACATGATGTTACCATATACACTACGGATCTAGACTTTGCAAACAATGCAAACACCTTTAACAAAAATTTGTCACGTCTTGAGGTGTACGATGGATTCAAGATCAATCGTACTCATACATGGTTTTCATTTAAGTTATTTTTTGTAAACCCTGGAATGTATTTACAGTTAAAAAAAGACAGGCCAGATATCATACATACCATTGGAATCAGAAGTTTTCAATCACTAATTGCAGCCATAACATCAAAGAGATTTAAAATTCCTTTAGTAATTTCTGATCAGGGCGGACTTACAACTCATCCAGATTTACATAGATCCGGGATTCTAGGAAAAATTGTTTATAATTTGCAGAAACCATTTTTAAGATTTATAATAAATCAATCTTCAAGAATTAGTGTCCCCAATGATTATGAGAAAGAAATATTTACAGAATTTGCATCATCAACAAAAATCAAAGTAATTCGGAATGGTATCAATCTAGACCAGTTTTCTTCAAGATTACCTGATTTCAAATCAAAATACAAAGTCGATCAAGACTTCATATTATTTGTAGGTAGATTTGCCAAAGTGAAAGGTATTGATATTTTATTGAATGCGTGGAATAAGGCCAGACATGATCATAAAAGCATAAAGCTTGTCATCATGGGTGTTGATTTTGGTTTTGAATCAGAGATGCTCAAAATGATTAATGAATTGAATTTATCAGACGATGTTTTAGTTATAAAAAAACCACCACGCGAGGATGTCATGGCAGCCTATTCTTCTTGTCTTTTTCTTGTACAACCCTCAAGGTGGGAGCTTTCACCTCTTACTCCTCTAGAAGGATTTGCTTTCAAGAAAACTACGATTAGTACCACAGCACATGGGATACCACATACCATCACCAATGGACAGAGTGCAATTCTTGTTGAACCTGAGAATTATGAGAAATTAGCTGATGCGATCTCAGATTTGCTTAACAACGAAAAAAAGAGAGCAGAATTAGGCCAATGTGGATACGGATTAGTTCATGATGTATGTAACTCTGAAGTCATGACTAGAAGTATTATTGAAATGTATCATGATATCTTGAACGAATCAAAATATCTCAGATAACAGATTCTGATCTGCGACGGAAATTCGGAAGATTTTGTTTATTTTAGATTTTGAGTTTTTGATTTTATTGAAGATTGAGTGCATCTTTTAATCTATAACTTTAATATTAATTGTTAATGAGTCAGATTACGAGAGATTTGAAAATCACAATTGGTCTACCAGCATATAATGAAGAGAAGAATATTGCATCCATCATTGTGAAATTAAAGAATATTGCAGATGAAATTATTGTTTGCAATGATGGATCAACCGATTTAACTGGACAAATTGCAGAGAGTATGGGAGCTAAAGTAGTTAATCATCCAAAAAATCTTGGATATGGTGCTGCAATCAGAAGCTTGTTTACAAAGTTTTCAGAAACAAATTCAGACATACTAGTTACGTTTGATGCTGATGGACAACATAGGGTAGAAGACATCAAACTTGTAGCTGAGCCAATTATCAAAAATGAAGCAGACATAGTTATTGGTTCAAGATTTTTGGCTGATAATAGCGATAATGTTCCTTCGTATAGAAAATTAGGAATAAAAACAATAACAAGTCTAACAAACGTAAGTACAGAAACAAAGCTGACTGATTCACAGAGTGGTTTTAGAGCATATCATAAACGTGTTTTCCCAGACATATTACCTTCTGAACATGGTATGGGTGTATCAACAGAGATTTTGATGAAAGCGAGTAGGGAAGGCTTTCGTATGGTTGAAGTGCCAATCAGAATTTTATACGAAGGAGACGCATCTACTCACCATCCTGTTTCACATGGAGTTTCAGTTATGATGAGTACAATGAAATTCATATCAATTGAACATCCGTTGAAATTTTACGGAATACCAGGCTTGATCTTTCTTGGGATTGGACTTTTCTTCATCGTATGGACGATTCAAGTATTTTCTGAATCTAGAGTAGTTCTCACTAATGTTGCATTGGTTGGATTAGCCTCAACAATTTTGTCTACTATGTTATTAATGACGGCAATTATGTTGTACTCTCTTGTTAATGTGGTCAGAGAGGGAAAAAAAAGTTAACATCTCATGTTTGAGATATAAATTATGAGTAAAAATTGGAATAAATTAAGAATAGTTTTCAACGGATTGAAAAGTTTAACGCTGATAGGAGTAGCAGATATTGCGGCAAGTGGGATATCGGCAGTATTTTGGTTTTATATGGCATCATTATTAGGAGCCGAACAATATGGTCAGACTAGTTATTTCCTTTCAATTGTAAGTATCGCATCTACAATATCGTTATTTGGATTTGAAAATGTAATTTCGGTTTATGTATCGAAAAAGATAAGGATTGAACCACCAATTTACGTAATTTCGATTTTATCAGCAACAGTTACATCATTAGTTCTTTTTGTTATGTTTGGTAAGATAGGAATTAGTGTTTATGTACTTGGTGCAATGTTTTTTGGGCTTGCTAGTTCAGAAATATTGGCCAATAGTCTCTACAGGTCGTATCCAAAATACCTTATTACACATAAAGGATTGATGGTTGTATTATCAATTGGATTTTATCATCTTCTTGGTGTAGATGGGGTTTTTCTTGGAATTGGTATTTCGTTCTTCCCGTATATGTTGAGAATTCGTAGAGGTTTCGAAGGTGCAAAATTAGACTTTTCGTTGCTTCGAGTACGATTAGGTTTTATTTTAAACAGCTACATCTTGAATCTATCATCTGTATTTAATGGTTCAATAGATAAGCTGATTATTGGACCATTGGTGGGATTTGCATTACTTGGAAATTACCAGCTTGGCATACAATTTCTATCAGTATTGCACATAATTCCATCCATAGTTTACAAATACACATTACCCCAAGATGCAAGTGGGAATCCAAATAAAAAACTCAAAAAGGCCACAATTTTGTTTTCTGCAGGCCTTGCAGTATTTGGCATGACTTTAGCTCCATTTTTCATTCCTATTGTATTTCCAAAATACTTGGAAGCAATTCATGTAATACAGATTATTAGTATCTCTATAATTCCCACAACAATTAATCTTATGTTCGTTTCAAAATTTCTAGCTGCTGAAAAGAACAAGATAGTTTTGATTAGTTCTGGTGTGCATTTAACGACTCTAATTCCGATGCTTATTTGGTTAGGGAAATTATATGGTATCGATGGAATGGCAGCTGCGTTAGTTATTGCAGTTAGCGTAGAAACATTATACTATTGTATAATGGATATAAAATTCGAAAAATATAGTTCAAACGATATCAAATAGTGAATGCACAATAATCAACGAAATAATTATGTTGATATATAATTACCATATTTAATTACTTTAAATCAGCTAAAGCTTGTGCTTAGTGTAGTATGAACATATTTGTAAGTAAATTCAATCACATAACAGATAATATTTTACTGACACTATCCGCGATAATAGCGGCTTCTCTGCTGATCAGATTGTATTATTTTCCTTACGGAATTCCATTGACTGAAGATGCTCTTTACTATTTCAGATATGCAGTAGATACTAGCATCTTGGGTAATCTACCAACTAGAGAAATCTCGAATAACGGATGGCCGCTTTTTGTATCGACATTTTTCTTTTTTTTCCACTCAAATAATTTTTTATCATATATGGAAATCCAGAGGACACTCACCGTTGTGATATCATCACTTACGGTAATTCCTGTATACATTCTGGCAAGTAGATTTTTTGATAAAAAGTATGGTTTGATAGGTGCAATATTGTTTGTTTTTGAGCCAAAAATTATTCAGAGTTCTCTGTCAGGCATAAGCGATACACTTTACATATTTCTCGTAACACTGTCACTTGCATTACTATTTGATACAAAAATTAGAATACAGCATATATCATTTTTTGTTGCTGCATTAGCAACTTTAGTTAGATATGAAGGAGTAATGTTATTTGTCACTATTTCTATAATATTTTTTATTCTACAAAAAAAAGACCGTAGACTGATTAAAAATTATTGCATTGCTGTTGGGATTTTTATTCTTACTTTATTCCCATTATTATATGCCAGAACATCAACCTCTGGAAATGATGGTGTGATAGACAGTGTCATAAGCGGAGGCCAGATGTATGTAATAGAAGCAACATCAAATCACAACGACACTATCTTTGGAGTACTTAGTTATATGAAATCGGGTTTTGAAAATTTATTTAAATTCCTAGGATACATCATGATTCCATATTCTATATTTCTGGTATTGCCAGGAATCTATTGGTTTTTTAAAAACAAGGATCATGGAAAAATTTTCATCATTGTTTCAATGATTGTTTTATCAATACCTGCACTTTATGCCTATAGTAGAGGCATCCAAGAATCAAGGTATCTTTATGTTTTGTATCCGCTTCTTGCAATACTATCAGTTTTTACAATTAGAATGTTTCAGAATAAAATAGGCAGCGTTGTAATTCCAATAATAATCTCAATTGTCATATTATCTTCAATCGGTTTTATAGAATATAAAAAATCTGATTACATGCACGAGCGAGAAGCTTTTGAGATTGCCAAATATGTTTCTAGCAAAACAAAAGTGATTAATGAATACTATCCAGAATCAAAATATGTTCGTGTTACTGGAATGGTCGATAAATTTCCAATACTAAGTTCAGAAGTCTCGTTTGGGCCGAAGCTAGTTACAATTTCTGAAAATTCTTTATATGATTTCATACAAAATAACCGAGGATTTGGATTAGACAACATTATTGTGGATGGTAGATCAAATCGTCCCGAATTTTTGAATGATGTTTTCTACAACGAAGACAAATATTCTTTCCTTAGTAAAGAATTTGATTCTAAAGAACTCGGATATTCCTACCAGGTTAAGATTTACAAAATTGATTATGCTAAATTTGATAATATGATATTGCCAAAAAAATAAAGTTATTTTTTCATATTTGTAAGTATGACTTCAAGAGATTTATCTGATATGGAATGCTGGTTATTATCTTCATCTAAAAATACTGAGAAGTTGCCTTGTCCCAGCGATAAAACTCTATCTTTTATTGCTTGCTCATATGTGGTATAACCAGTACCCGAAAAACAACAGGGATCAAATTTGTTGAATATTTGTAATTGTTCTCTATTTTTTCCATAGGATGCCATTATGTATTGATCTAGATATTCTACAATTTTGTATACATTTAGATTCATTTGTTCATAATCACCCATATTCTTCAAATTATTGAATCGTAGGTACAAAGGGGCGGTTCCGGCAACTGGATAGTTCTTGCTAATTCTTGTATCAAGTGCAGAATAAAATGCCGTAGTCCAACCTCCTCCAGATATTCCCACCATATAATATGAATCAAAATGATGGTGTTTATCAACATAATTTAATGAAGTCACAATTGGATGTACAAAATATTTGATTGGAGTAAATTGATTTGTTTCAAGGAATCGCAAGTCATCATGAGTTTGTAGTTTTATTTTTCCTTGACCAGGTAAATCTACAGTTGGTTGATTATTTAATCCTACGAGAGGCATAGAAAACGCCAATACTGAATAATTGTTGGATAAAAAGTACTGAATTGATTCCTTGCCAATAATAAAATCACCATCATGGCCTTGATGATAGATCACTAGTTTGTTGTTACTATTTTTAGCCAGGAAAAGATACGACGTAGAATTAACACCATATTCCATTGTGGTGATGATTTTATCTATTCTGAGATTATTCTGCAAGTCAGAATATCTAGTGTCATCAAAATTGGTCACCACGTTTGTTGGTAGGGCATCGTATGGAAACTGATTTTGTTTCCAAATGTATTGTATAAGGTTAGTTCGTTTTGTAATTATATCATCTGTATTATTAATGCTAATAATTGAATTGACATTTACTTGCGGGTATACATCGATAATATCGATATGAGTATTTTTTTCAATTGTATCATGAAGAACGTTAAGGATTCTATATGGTGGTAACTTGTAGACAGGAACTGCAACACCATAAAGAAACGAGATCACCATTACTGCTAAAAATACACCAATTAGAACTACTTTTTTTGTCATCAAAACGTTAGATTGAGCGATAATATTTAAAACAAATTACACATAATGCAGGATATATTCAAGTTTTTCAAATTTGAGATATTCAATTCATAATTATTTTTGCAAAAATAGGTATATCTTAACACAAGATATAGAGAAAAGGATGAATACCACAATTAGACGAAGCAGAATAGTGAAGAGAAATTCTAAAAATAATCAGTTTAGAGTTCCGTTTTTTAAACCACACATTACAGTTGATGATAGAAAAGCAGTACTTTCTTCACTTAATCAGTTTCTTCTTACAGACGGTCCAAGACTAAAAGAATTTGAGTCTAATTTTGCAAAATTTGTTGGTTCTAGATTTGCAGTTGGAGTTTCTAACGCTACATCTGCATTACATATGTCATTAAAAGCGCTAGGTGTAAAAGATGGGGATGAGGTAATAGTTCCAGACATTACATTTGTAGCGACCGCCAATGCAGTTCTGCTATCTGGAGCTACTCCAATATTGGCAGATGTAAATATTGATGATTATAATATTTCAATATCATCTATTAAAAAAAACATTACAACAAAAACAAAGGCGATAATTCCGGTTCACATGGCGGGAAAATCATGTGACATGAATGAGATTAGAAAGATTGCAAATAAATTCAATGTTTTTGTAATTGAGGATTGTGCTCACGCATTGGGAACAAAATTTGGTAATAAGCATGTTGGCACATTTGGAGATATTGGTTGTTTCAGTTTTTACCCTACCAAAAATATAACAACAATTGAAGGCGGGATGATTGTTTGTAACAATCAGAAAATTGAGCAATACATCAGACGAGCAAGAAGTCACGGAATTAACAGATCATTAGCACAAAGATATGGAAGCGGAATACCATGGGAATACGATATTGAAGAACCGGGATATAATTACAGATTAGATGAGATCAGATCAGCATTGGGGTTATCTCAGCTACGGAGAATTAAAAAAATAAATCAATTACGTCTAAATGCGGTGAGATATTATAATAATAGATTAAAGAAAATTGCAGGGATAGTTACTCCTGAGTTCTCAAACTACAGTAAGGATTCACATCATTTGTATATAATTAGAATAACCGAGAAATTTGGAATGACAAGAACTGAATTATTTAAAAAATTATTAGGAGATGGGATTAGTACTACTGTACATTACAAACCATTACATGAATTTTCAATATTTAAGAAATTGGCTAAAACATACGATAGTTTAGAAAATTCTGCTAAGCTATATTCGGAACTATTATCATTACCACTTTTTCCAACAATAACCAGAAAAGAGCAGAATTCAGTCATAGAAAGCATAATAAGATACAAGAAAACTGTTAAGACAAATTAGCATTACAAATGAAAAATCAGGTATCTCTGTGTTTAGGGTTACCTACATAGCCACCATCAATGAGTTTCTCAATTTTGCTTTGTATCTCAGATATTTCTTTGATTTCATTTTCAGTTAGAGTTTCGTTTTTTGATAGTTTCATTATCATTTTTGTTAGTGATAGATACATTGGAAACACAACTTCTTTATTATATCCAGGAGGTAGTTTGTAGTTGTATGGATATGCTTCCATACTGATATCTGCTTCTGACGAATAAGCAGGGCTTTTTTTATAATGCAAGTATCCAATAAACACGAGGATTGGGATTCCAATTATCCCAAGTATTGCTATATAATATGTAAATGTTGGAAAAATCTCCTTAAGAAACGGAGCCTTATCTATTGCTAGATAATATGTAACCACAAGAGTATTGATTGCTGCAAGAACAAACGCAAAATACGTAGACCAACCAATTCTAAAATAATACCATGCTCTAAAAGGTAGATTTTTTGCCAATGAATTATGTCTTAATCCGAATTATATCAACGTGATTATAAAATATTACTATAGTTTGTTCAATTTTTATGATCAATAATTGGGGTATTGATAATGTTATAAGAATTGATATCATGTGTACTTTATGTCAAAAAAGGTTGTGGTTAGTGAAAATGCACGCTTGCACATGCAGCTTCTATGCTTGTTCGAAGAGCTTCGACGACAAAAAAAGCAGCAATGGGATAGGGTACTGCCTTTTGATGAATTACTCTTTGATAGATGGGAAAATGCGACATTTCTGAAAGCAAAAGATAATGCAAGTGTATATCATAATTGCTACATTTATGGTAACGTCAAGATAGGTCAGAGTACTTGGATTGGACCATATACATTACTCGATGGTAGTGGGGGGGCTCTAAAAATAGGATCATTTTGCAGTGTAAGCAGTGGTGTTCAAATCTATACTCACGATACGGTTAAGTGGTCTTTAACCGGCGGTAGAGCGTCTAAGGAAAGAGGTTCGGTACATATTGGAGATTGTTGTTATATTGGTCCAAATTCAATAATAACAAGAGGAGTTAGAATAGGAAAACATTCTGTAATTGGCGCTCACAGTATGGTTAGTTCCGACATACCTCCGAATTCAATTGCATTTGGAATTCCGGCAAAAGTTGTTGGCAAGGTAAAGATAATCAAAAACAAAATAAAATTTGTTCATTAATTTGTACCCAACTTCCACTTGATGTATTTTTCTACGCCTTCTTCGAAGCTAATTTTTGGTTTATAACCAAGAATTTTTTTTGCGTGTGAGATATCTGCAAAGTGTCTTTTTACATCCCCTTTTCTTGGTTTCTGAAATTGTAGGTCAGATGTTTTTTCTTGATTTGTAATCTGAGAATATTTTTTTATCATTATTTTTGCCATCTTTTTAATAGATAATTCTCTTCCCTGAGCTATGTTGAATACATCTCCAATTGCGGCAGAGTTTTCGTTTGCTAAGATCATCCCATATGCAATATCGGCAGCAAAAGTAAAATCTCTTGTTTGGTTGCCATCACCAAAAATTATTGGCGGTAATTTTTTTGAAAGTCGGTTATAGAATTTTGGCAAAGCGGCAGCATAGATATCATCGCGCATAAATGGGCCGTAGCTGTTAAAAGGCCTAATTATTACAGCTTTTAATCCGTCAGTAAGTTCAAATGCTTTTACATATGATTCCGACGCTGCTTTGGATGCAGCATAGATAGTTGAAGGATTAGTTGGGTGAGATTCATCCATTGGAGTATATTGAGCAGTTCCATACGCTTCACTTGATGATATATGTACAAGTTTACGTTTTAGTTCTGTGCATGCTTTACAGATTAGATACGTACCATAGTCATTTACTTGCATAACTTCTTCTGGTTTATTGAAAGACATTGGTAGAGGTTTAACTGCTAGATTGAATACAGTATTTACACTCTTAAAACAAGACTTTAGACTTGAGAAATCAAGAATGCTTTTTTTGATTATTTTTGCCCCTTTTGGGAGATTTGCTCTGCCACTTGCATTAGAAAAATCATCATAGATAATCACATCATAACCATTTTCTGCAAGTTTGGTTGAAAGATATGAGCCAATAAAACCAGCACCACCAGTTACAACAACTTTTTCTTTCACAACTAATCAGAATATTGGTCAGTTAAAATCTATTACTAAACTATTTTAGAGATTTTTGATTATTTTACAGATTGTTTCTTGATCAGGTGTATCAAGTTCTGCGTGTAACGGAAGTGTGATTGTATTTTTATAAAGGGTTTCCGAGTTAGAGAGTGAGCCAAGACGTTTAGTCTTTGCAAATGCTGGTAAACAATGTAATGCATATGTACCAATTTGAGATTCGATATTGTTTTGTGCAAGTTTTTTGATTATTTTGTTTCTAAGATTGGGCTTTGTTACCCTACAAACATATGACTGATAGGTATGACGTGAGTTCTTTGTTGGTTTTTGTGGTTGAAGAATATCTATCTTCGATATCAATTCGTCATAAATTTTTGCCATAGCTAATCGCTTTTTGATTATTGGTTCTAATTTTGACATTTGTGCAAGACCTATTGCACTTAGGACATCAGATATTTTGTAATTCGTTCCCATCGTAACAAACTTGTTATCTGTCTTGCCAAACGTTTTGTATGATGTGATTTTTTTAGCCAAAACAGAGTCATCAGTTGTGATCATTCCTCCCTCGCCAGTTGTAATTATTTTTCTAGGATGGAAACTAAAACATGTAAGATCAGCAAGTTTACCTGTATAATGAGATCCTAACTTTGTACCCAAATTGGTGGCTGCATCCTCTACAATACGGATATTTTTTTTTCTTAATGTATAGATTTTATTGTCAAGTGAATTTCCAAATAGCGCAACAGGTGAAATCACATTTATTTTGTCAGTTATTGAATTCTCTATTATATCAGAAGTTATATTCATGGATTCAAGATCTACATCTACAAGTACGGGAATCCCACCAGCAAGAACTATTGCTTGTACAGTTGCTGGAAATGTGAAGTCCGACACAAGGACTTTTTTTCCTTGTATGTTAAGCGATTCAAAACATGCATGAAGTGCGGTAGTTGCAGAAGTTGTAGCAATTGCATATTTAGTTCCCACGTACTTTGCAACCCTTTCTTCAAATTCTTTTGTTATTACTCCTTCTGTGAGTACTTTTGAATCAAGTACTTTTTTTATAAGAGTTAACTCTCTATTGTCTATCTGTGGCCTCATCAGAAAAATTCTTTTTTTCATGTATATTACAACAATTCCTCCATCAGATCAACTAGTACATTCACAGCTACATCATTACTAAGATTAGATAACGCATATTGTTTGCCTTGATTAGCAATTTTTTTCCATTTTGGATTATCAACATCATTTAGGTATTCCTTGAATTTGTGTTCATAATTGTTCTCATCTATGAAAATTGCTGTTTCATTATCTTGAAATCCAAGAAATTCTGCATTGTTCTTTTTTGTAACTTCCATAAAGGTAAGGCACCCAGCTGCTGGAATTTCATAATATTTCATGGTTGGTATTATTGTTGTAGCTGCTATAGCTGCAGCATATTTTTGTAATAATTGTGGATATTTATCTCCCACATATTCGTGTTCTAGTGTTGATGTATAATCAACATACGGTAGCCTATTACATAGTGTTCTGAGTTTATACAAAGCAAAGGCATCTCCATGCGGATTCAATAATCTAGAGATTAATCTTGATGTGTATTTCATGTTCGCGGTAGCACCCGAATTTAGAATTTTATTTTTTATTCTATTTTCAAAAGGAAATGATTGATTGTATAATGATGGCTCTAATCCATACAATATGGTTTTGAATTTGTACTTCTTTGGATAGTATCTATAGAAGTAACTTTCATGAACATTGCAAAAATATGCACTAATGTTAAATTTTTTATGATATTCTGCTGCATGAATTTTTTTTGCAGCATATGGATCTCCAACCTTAGCTATAATTGGGATATCGAGGTCATCCAAGCCAATGAATTCATCTGGTTCACAGTTATTTCTGTTTTCAAATAATAAGATTATGTCAAACTTATCTTGAAGTTTTCTTGCATCATAGATATTTTGGGTTTCTATGTATGTTACATCTATTCTTGAATTTCTTTGTAATGCTTTCATAAAAAAATTATAATGAGTTGTAAAGTAGTAGTTAGTCGTTAGTGCGGGACAAGGTTTGTAAATGAAAGCAATTTTTATTTTTTCTGTCAACATTAATGTTAAAAAATCAAACAATAAAATACTTTAGAATACAATTTACCTCATGAAAATTTTTGTCCTGACTTAACCATTCCATCATAAACAGTAATTAATAGTAAACCAGAACTACATTTAACAATAAAATCCCCACTTGAGAATTTTTCTACTATTGTGCCTATTTGTACATCTGGATAATCTATTTGTGTATCAAATGGTTGAGCTTCCCAAATGTTTATTCTTTGCTTATCCAGATATGAAAAAGCGCCAGGATACGGTTTTGTTAATGCTCTTATAAAATTAAAAATTTCGAATACTGATTTGTTCCAATCTATTAATCCATCATCAGGTGTTCTTTTTGGGTAATAGGTTGGTTCGCCTCTTTGTGGTGTACGGTTGAAAGTGTTTAGTAGAATTTTTGGAATTTGTTCTTTGAGTAATCTTTTTTCAGTTATAGAGATTTTATAATGGATTGTTTTACATGTATCCCAATTATTAATATCAAATATTTTGTAATCAATAATATCACCAGAATCAACACCATCTGTAAGAAAAAATAATTGTAAAATAAAGCGTTTTTTTCCCTCCATAATTGACCAGTTTACTGGAGATCGACCTCTTCCTTTTGGAAGAAAATCAGAGCTTCCGTGTACCCCCAATCCACCGATTGTGAGTGTTTTTATTATATTATTTGGAATTAGTCTATTCCAACCACCTAAAAATAATAAATCAAATTTTTGTTTGTGAAAAAATTCGTAATCTTCCTCAGTATTCATTGAATAAGTTTTTGGATAATAAATCGGAATGTTGTGTTTTTTAGAGATTTCTTCATATGAGTGATAACCAGAAACGTTATAGCGAGCAGCTTGTTCTGGAGTCAAGGATACAAAATATGATATTTTAATTCCATTTTCAATCAGATAATCTACCATTTCAAGACTGAATACAGTACAAGAACACATTACAATTCTCTCATCATTGGTCTATTCAGCCAATATTCTTTCTACTCAATTTCCAGATTGTGTCATCATAGAATTTTTTTGTATGCTTTACACGATAATTAATACATCGTTCAACTCGTGCTCTTGGAGACATTGGTGATTTCTGCCACCATTCAGGATGAGTTAGAACGTGTAAATATTTTTCATTGTTATCTCTCAGAAGATCTTCTAATCGCTTGAAACACCAATATCCGTTTGAATCTGAACAATAATAATAATTCTTTTTAATTTTTTCTCCGTAAACGTTAATCATGTCAGCGATTTTATTTTGGTCAAATTTTAATGCATTTTTGCTTTCTGGATTATGAAATGAAAATACATTGATTTTGTTGAAAATAATTTCTCTATTATGTTTTTGTCAAACAAAAGTTTTTCTTCTAATTTTAAGAAATTTGTTATTTCATAGAAATCATAATCAAAATGCAGTACAATTTCATGACCAAAACTTATAATTTTATTTACTCTGTCGAATATTTCTTTTTCAAAAATATTATAGAATTCACTATGTAAACGGATAAAATGAATAGAATAAACTCCAACGTTTTTTTCTATTTCTGCAAGTTTTAACGATCTGTGAATTGAGAAATCAACATCGTGTCGCCACAACACGTGAGGATTTTTTGTAACATTAGAATAGAAAACAAATTCATAGTTTTGCTTTGCCAGATTCAATAATTTTTCATAATTTCTTTCAGTGAAATCAGAAAACCGATATTTTTTAGATAGTTTTTGATAGTTTTTTTTCTGATCATCAATAGTTTACTGGGCATTGGTTATTTTAATAACCTTAGATAAGTTATATGTAAGTTGTAGATGAGTGATGATGGGTTATCTGATTGGATATTTCCGCTATATCAAAAACGGTTAGAAGGCGATTAAAAGAAAAGGTTAGTGGAAAGTCTAATTATGGTAATGTTGAGTGGAAAAAGGCAAGATTTGATTGGTACAGTAAGATACACGATGGTAACTTTTTGTTGCATCAAGATTTTATTAGATATCTCAAAGAGAAAAAAGACATCAAAACTATCATAGAGGTAGGATGTGGTGCAGGAGTTTATGCAATAAAACACAAAGATCTGTTTAGAGGACTATCCTATACTGGATTAGACATATCAAATGAGGCCATAGAATACTGTAAGAAGAATTCTGATTTTAATTTTATTTGCGGAGATTTGATAAAGATGGAGATTACTGAAAAATACGACTTAGTTTATTCTCATGCCGTAGTAGATCATGTCTATGATATAGATACATTCATCTCAAAACTTTGTTCACTGTGTAAGAAGTATGCTTACATTAATGCGTATAGAGGATATTTCCCTGAACTAAAAAAACACAAGATGTCTTGGAGAGATGATGACGGTTGTTACTACAATGATGTATCTGTAGCACAAGTAAGAGAAGTTCTCCTTAAGAATGGCCTAAAGGAAGATGAATTTGTCATTAGGCCTCAAGAAAATGGTCTCGGTATTACACAAACAGTTATTGAAATAACAAGAAAATACTAGTTTGATTTTTTTCCGCTGACGCTGATTCCGCTTTCAATTTCCTTAAAGTGATTGATATGTATTTTAACATCTTTGAACCACTTTCGTACTTCATCAGGCGTATGCCGATATGCAAACTTTGGAAAATACCAATCATAGTTTACTCCAACACTCCTATCAAAGTTTCCATCTTCAGCCCAAAAACATTTTAGAAAATACCAATAAACAAATCTCTGTACGTCATAAGTACCTGCTTTTATTTTCAAAACTGGGATGTCTCGCTTGATAGTGATTTTCTTTTTCAGATCATGTAGGGCCTTTCCGAGATAAGTCATATCTTTTGAAAATTCTATGCACTCTTTCTCCGTCATGTTTGTTGTAAATTCACGAATATACGTATCCGCATACTCACGCATTGGTGCTTTTTTGTTGTAGACATAGATAGAGATTTGTCCATTTTTTTGCAAAAATTTTGTCAAATACTTGAATGATGTTTCAGTATCTTTAGTGTGATGAAGCACCTGATCAGAGCATATAAAATCGAAGAATTTTTTCTTGAAAGGTAGTTGTCGAAGATCAGCTTGGATAAAATGGATGTTTGATGCATCACCATATTTTTTATTAGCAAAATCAATGCTTGCACTTGCATCTATAGCAAAGACTTGAGCGCCTGGATTTGTTGAAAAAAGTTTTGCGCTATTTCCAATTCCAGTACCAGCATCTAAAATCATGGTACGGGTCTTCAAAAATTTATTAAAATTTTTCAATGTCTTCCATCCAAATCTGTCCAAAAACCAGTTTTGTTGGTGCAACAGCCAGTTTTTTTGATGATATGTTTTATTGAAGGTCTTCCATTTTGATGAAAAGGCATCTTCAGTTTTTACAAAGCCAGAGTCCCTATCAACAATAAATCTCGGAATCCCCCCAATTATGTTGAATTTGTGCCTATTTGGGCAAAAAAGATGCCCTTCAATTATCTCATCATGGGTGATTTTTTGGGATTTTAATGTGAGATTTTTTCCACATTTTGGGCACGCTAAATAATTAACAAGAATACTTTTCAAATCAAGTTTAGCCCCCAAACTGCTAAATAAAAATTAATTGAATACAATAAATTTGAAATGCAGAAATTGTATTTGTTGAGGAATATCTAAGTTGAGATTACTTATTGCCGGAGCAAAATCAAAGTTTTTCCACCTAAAAGAATTCGGCGAAGCATTAACCAAATTTGGTGTAGAGTACAAGCTAGTACATGATCTGGAAATTTATACCGGATTTCCGAGTAAAAACGTCAAAAATTGGTTCCCAAGTAAAAAAAAATTCAATGCATTAATTTCAGAGTTCAAACCAGATGCAGTGTTTATAGACAGACAGGCGCATTTTGGCCTGGCCACAATAGAGGCAAAAATTCCATTGTTCATTTTGCTAAGAGGAGATTATTGGTCTGAGATGAAATGGGCAAGAGAAACGCTCTATAGATCACCAATCAGACGATTGGCATTAAGACAACGAGATAAAATTGCTGAAAGATGTTTTGCTGGGGCAACAGCAATAATTCCAATTTGCAAATATTTGGAGCCAATTGTAAAACAACATTATCCAGAAAAACTAGTTCAAGTTGTCTATGGAGGAATTGATGCAACACGTTGGTATTCGGTGAATGGAATGAAGCTTAACCATCCTTGTGTAGGATTGTTACAGGGTGCTTGGATATGGGGAAAAACACAAGAAATTCTCACTTTAAAAAACGTTATTGAATCACTACCTGATGTTACATTTTACTGGGCAGGTGATGGACCATATAGACAAAAGATAATGAATGTTTTGTCTAAATACAAGAACTTCAGATGGCTTGGCGCTCTTCAATATCCAGATCAGGTAAGAGAATACCTTGCATCACTCGACATCTATGCACTTCCAAGTGGAATTGATATGTCTCCTCTAACTTTGCAGGAAGCACAATTGATGAAAAAGCCTGTCATTGCAACAAATTCTGGCGGAATTCCAGAATTGATGAGGGATGGTGAGACTGGTTTCCTAATACAAAAAGATGATTACAAAGGCTGGATCGAGAAGATAACGCTGTTACTAAATGACAAAAAGCTCGCACAAAGATTTGGTGAAAACGGCAGAAAATTTGTAGAAGAAGAATTCAGTTGGGAAGAAATGGCCAAGAATTTTGTTGAAATAATGAAAAAATACTTGTAAAAAAGCTAGACGGTAAGACTATGAGTTGGTTTTATTTCTCGGGTAATGAATAACCTATACCATATTTCTAGTGCAAAAATGCCCAGGAACTTGTTGACATATCTTGCATCGAGGTTTTTTTGCAGGTGCTTTTGTATCCAAGAATCGCTAATCCATCCCTGTTTTACTGTTCTGGAATCAGCTAGATAGTACTTGCAAAGATCATAACCGTGAGATTTCCAGAGATTCATTGTATCTACTGAAAATCCTTGTTTTTTCTTTATCAGTAATCTTTGAAGGTCATATTTGTCAATGATTTTTCTCAGAATAAGCTTGCCTGTGTTTGTTTTTGGATCATATTTTAGATTTGTCGGTAGATGTAAAGCATATTCAATTGTTTGTTTTGACAGAATTGGAGTTACTTGTTTTACTCCAAGGCTATCATGAATTTTTTTGTTCAGTGGAATCCAGTTATAGAGTAGTTTACCATTAAAATCTGCCAAGAAAACCTGTGAGAGAGGATCAAGTTTGTTATCAAAATACGGTAAGAGTCGTGAATAAATTGTATCCCAAGAGAATTTTAGTTTCTTGCCAAATACATCATGTTGATCTGGAACCCAGTCTCTTTCATGACACTTCAGGTACGCTTTCACCTTTGCAAGAGGCGAGGTAGTCTTCTTGGTTAATGCCAAAAATCTTTCATATCTGAACGTATAACCACCAAAAAGCTCATCACCTCCATCACCAGAGACAAGTACGTTTCCAAAGTTTTTTGCCTTTTTTACAACATGATACCAGTGTAGATCCCAAAAAGGCTGTTTTACTATTTGAAGTGCTGCAGGAAGTTCCTTCAGAAAATTTTCAATATACACGGTTTGATGCTGTATGTCAAATTCTCTAGCTATTTTTGCAGCATGCTTTGACTCATCAACACTATTTGCAAACTTGATCGATATTGCATTTATTTTGACATCAGGGCATGTTTTTTTTAATAAAGATAACACTAGTGTAGAGTCTACCCCGCTACTAAGTGCTATTGTAGCTCTTGTTTTTTTCGAGTTTTTGATCGATTTGGCAATATTTGCAGTTATGAGAGATTCTACATATTCAAATACATTTTCTCCTACACTTTTCTCTACAAAGTCTTTCCATGTTTTTTTGTGGATTTGAGAGGTAGTTGACGGGTTGTATCTCAGAGTAAGTATTTCTTTAATTGAATTTGTTCCCAGATTGTTTTTAGATCTTACCACGGCCTAGTCCTCTGTATATCAGATTTGCTTTCTTTGCCGCATGCTGATCTACTACACCTCTGGAATCAACAAGTATAGGTGTTCGCATCCCAGTTGTCAAAAAAGTAGGCTCTAAATCATGAAATTCTTTGTGAGCAGTAACAAGAATTACTGCATCAGTGTTCGTTAATGCATCAACAAAATTGTTTTCCGTCTGTATATCAAATACAGACGTAGATTTGTAGTATGGATCATAGATTTTGACCTGAGCTCCATTTGCTAGCAACTTTTCAACAATATGCTTTGCAGGACTAAGCTGAATGTCTTTTACATCAGGTTTGTACGATACACCAAGAATCAAGACTTGTGAATTTTTGATATTTCTATTGGCTTCTGAAAATCCATCAGCCAGCAATTCCATCACATGATCAGGCATGGACTCATTCACTACACGACCTGCCCTGACAATGTTTAGATTTCCACTGACTCGTTTTGCAAGATTGAGCATTTGGTAAGAGTTGACCGGCAAGCATGGCCCTCCAACTCCAGCACCTGGATAGTGAACTTGGAAATTGTATTTTGTTTTTGCCGCCTCTAGAACTTTCATTATGTCAATTCCTATTTTTTCAAACAACACGGCAAGCTCATTTACAAAAGCTATGTTGATGTCACGAAAAACATTTGTAGTTAGTTTTACTGCATTTGCAGTTTTGCAATCAGGCATCGGAATGAGATCAACGGTAAATACATGTCTGTAGATCTTTGTAATAATACCGGCAATTTTATCGTCAATTGCTCCAACCAATCTAGGTAGTCTTTCAAAATCATTTAGTATTTGTCCTGGATTTGCAGTTTCTGGACAGACTCCAATTCCAAAATTCTTACCAGCCTTTAGTCTACCGTCATTTCCCTCTATGATTGAGACAAGTTCGTCCTCTACAAAGCCAGGCTCTATTGTACTTTCTACAATTACTAGTGAACCAAGAGTAAGCAAATCATGGAGTTGCTTTCCTACGGATTTTAATGCAGAATAGTTTGGAACATTATTTTCATCCATTGGGGTTGGCAACGACAACAATATGACATCAGATACTGGAACTCCTTCCTCAATTTTGGTTGTTGCCGTGAATTTTTTTTCCTTTATAACATTTTCAAATATAGTTCCATAACCAGGTTCATCTTTGAGTGGGAATATCCCAGAGGTTATCGTTGAAACTAGTTCTGAGTTGATATCAACTCCTATTGTAGGCAGCCCAGAGTTTGCAAATGAGAGTGCCGTCGGCAAACCAATTCTCCCTATTCCAATAACACATACTTTGAGCTTGCCGGATTGAATTGATTGTATTAATTCTGATGAGCTCATTTCCATAACTTTGTTCATAAATGTCTCAGCTAACTGTTGACTTTTCTGATTACTTATTTAGTTTTAGATTCTATGAAGACTTAAAGACGTGAAAAAACTACCGTAGCCGTGAAGCTAGCTGTAACTGGTGGTGCGGGATTTATTGGAAGCTATTTGACAAAAGAAATTGTAAAACAAGGTCATACGCCAATCATAATTGACAGTTTGCTTAGAGGTAAGCTAGAAAATCTTTTACCAATTACAGATTATGAATTTCATAAAATCGATATCAGAGATTTTGACGTATTGAAAAATGCAATAAAAAATGTTGATGGAATCTTTCATGAAGCTGCACTCACAGATGTACAGGAATCATTTACAAAACAACAGGAATATGAAGACGTAAACATCAGAGGAACCGAGAACATATTCAAAATAGCAAAAGAATTTGGGATCAGAGTTGTATATGCAAGTAGCTCAAGCGTTTACGGTAATCCAGAAAAAATTCCAATAACAGAAGATAGCAGGCGCAATCCTATCAATCCATATGGCAATACAAAGCTAGAAGACGAGTTTTTAGCAGAAAAATATTCAAAAGAAGATGTCTCAATAATAGGACTCAGATACTTTAACGTATATGGAAAAGGTCAAACTGGTTCTTATGCAGGTGTCATTACCAAATTCATTAACCAGTTAAAGGCAAAAAAGCCTCCAATAATCTTTGGTAACGGATCTCAGATACGGGACTTTATTTTTGTAGAAGATGTAGCCAGAGCAAATCTTGCAGCTATGAAAAGCAAAGTCAGTAACGGATTTTTCAACGTTGGAACTGGCATCACCACATCAATTGAGGATCTTGCGCACATCATGATTGAGCTATCAGGATTGGATCTAAAACCACAACATGAAAAACCACTCGATGGAGATGTACAAAACAGCCAGGCAGACACAACTTTGAGCAAAAAAATGCTAGAATGGTATCATACAACTAGTCTAAAAGACGGCCTTGCAAAATTCTTCCCATTATCTGGCTAGTTTTTCATAGAATTCGACATATTTTGGCAGTAATTCTTGCCATGTAAAGTTCTGCATAACAAAATCATGTGCCACTGCTGTCATTTTAGCCATTTTTTCTTTTTGAGACAATAAGGAGTTGATTGCATCAAGTAATGATTTGGGGTTGTTCGGTGGCACAAGAATTCCCGTCACGTCATTTTGTATTACATTCGGTATGTCACCTACGCTAGTTGCCACAACAGGGACATTGAGAAAGAATGCTTCTTTGATTGATTGTGGAAGACTTTCCATTCTGGACGGCACCACAAGTATGTTGGATGCTTTGAGATTCTTCATTGCTTGTTCCCAAGGTAGGTCTGTGCAATAGATTACCTTACCAGAGATCTTTGGTTCAATTTCTTTGAGAATATCAATGCCTTTTTCATAGCTGTTTCGTCCAACATATGCTATTTGGTTTTCTATTTTCTCAACTTCTGGAATTTTGTTGAATTTTTCTGTGTCTAATGGTGCTGGAAGATAAACAAAATCCAAATTCAGTTTTTTCTTGTAGGTTTTTTGTACCAATTTAGAATCAGTTGTCAGCACATCTGCAAATCTGAGTATTTTTTCTTCTGTCGCGTTAACCATAGAGCTGGTTGTGCTAGAATGCAACACATCTACTTGTTCTGAATAAACACCATGAACGGAGAGGACTTTCTTTCTCGCCTTTACAAATTTCATTATCAGTGCTGAAGGAACATTCCATGCATGAACAACATCATATTTTTCTCTGTCAAATAGTGCTTTTGTCACTCCAAATAATGCAAAGCTTGGATTTTTGATGTTCTTGATCGGTACATACGGCACATGCATGAGTTTTATATCAAATCCATGTTGTCGTAGTTTTTCTGCAACTCTAAACGCATGTCCTCCGATTCCACCTTCATAACGAGGAGAAATGAAAAGAATCTTCAATGAATCAAAACTGGATTTATGATTTTAAAAGGTCTTGTATGAATTTACATCAATGCTTGAGATGCTGCATGCATCATCTGGCTCTTTGCGCAACCGGCTGCAAGCTCGTCTCCTTTTCCTCTTCTCATGAGGCCTCTATACAAGCCATCTTCTAGTTTGACACCTTCTCTTTGCTCCCATTCTTCTACAGTAATAGAGTATTTCTTTTGGATTCTATCTCTGTACCATTCTGGAATAACATTAAACGCACAGAATGGAATGATTCTAAGATCTGGAGTCAAATAGTGAATATCACATCTTTGCAGTCTTTCCAAGTCTTCATTATACTTGTCTTGGAAGTGCATCATTCCCAGGAATAATCCCTTGACATGCCAAGAGCCTACTGCATCAAATGATCTCTTCATTAGGATATTGCCAAACATTTTTGCCAAATCCAATCCTGCTGGTTGTTTCTTTTTATCAACAAAGCTGGATAGTTTTCTTACGACTTCTAGCATTGTAAAGTACTTGTTTTTGCCAGAGCGGATTTCCTCTGCTTTATCTTCGAATAATTCGAGCATTCCTTGAATATCTGCAAATCTTGGCAGTGGGACGAATTTCTTTGTCTCTGCATCTTCAAAGACATAGGTGCCTGCACCACATGCAAAATGAATTGATAATTCGTATTTTGGTTTGCTAGAGAATGCCTCAATTACATTGGTTAGTGGCATACAGCTTGGGACTGGGAACCAGTCATCGACGGTTACTTCACCATTTGTTTGCTCTTCGATTCTTTGTATACAATCAGGAATGGTAATTCTGTATTTTTCACGCTCTGCCTTGCCCATTCTTCCAGTTAGTGAGACTGGTTGGAAGTTTACTGCGTGAACTACGTCCATGTTCTTTTGTGCATATCGAATGATACCACCTAATTCATGATCATTAATTGATTTGATAACTGTTGGAACAAAGACTACAGTTGTACCTGTCTTTCTGCAGCTGTCAAGCGCATATGGGATCTCCCAGTGATTCTTTGGGTTTGTTCTTGCAGTAACACCGTCAAAGCTCAGATACAGATTGTTGCATCCAGCTAATCTGACTTCTCTTGCTGCTTCTGGGTCCATTGCATGTCTGATGCCGTTTGTGTTCATCTGGACATGGTCAACGCCTTCTTGTTTCATTATTTTGATTAGATCGGTAATGTCATCTCGCAACATTGGCTCACCGCCAGTGATTTGGATAGAGTTTCCAGGAATTGGTCGCTCTGCTTTTAGTGTCTTCATCATTGCACGAACTTGGTCGTGTGATGGCTCGTACATGTATGCACCTTCGAGTCCTTTCTTTACATAGAAAAAGCAATACCAGCATGTCAGATCGCATCGATTAGTTACTATCATGTTTGCAAGACCGCTGTGTGATAGGTGATTAGAACATAAACCGCAGTTATTTGGACAGGAACATTTCTCAATCATTACGTTTGGTGCATGTGCGCCTTTGCCGTCAGCCCAATAGGTGCTGAATTTTTTGTACATTTCATAAGAGCCAAAGTACAGTTCTTCACATTCGCCGTGTGTGGGACATGTTTTACTCATAAAGACGCGTCCGTCTCGCTCAAAGACCTCCGCATCCAAGATCATATTACAGTCAGGGCAGATGCTCTGAGTGAATCTAATCGTGGATTTCTTTCCCTGTGTCTTTGTCGAGTTTTTTGAGAGCTGAATTAGCGACATGTACTAGTTGCAGTCTTTCGAATTGATATTTAATATATTTCCCACCCTACCCCGTTGTATTTGGTAGATTGATCGGTTTGGTGTTTAAATACTGAAAAGTCCGAGTCTGATCGGATGAGTATTTCTGATAATACACGCAAATCACTTGAGAGGATAGGCCTGACCAGCTATGAAATCAGGACATATTCTTCGTTATTGAAAGGTGGTGAGCTTACAGCCTCAGACCTGAGCCAAAAGTCCGGTGTTCCATATTCCAAGATATACGAGGTTTTAGGGTCGCTTGAAGAAAAAGGCTGGATCGGCTCTGATGATTCAAGGCCGACCAAATATTTTGCAAAATCACCTGCAACTGCCCTAGAGGCAACAAAACAAAAGATAGAATCCGATTTTAAGGAAAATGAAAATGTTGTTTTGCGAGAACTAGTACCGTTATACGAAAAAAGCGGAGTAAGTGAGAGGCCAGACATCTGGGTTTTATCTGGAATAATGAATATTGCATCTAAGATTTTAGAGATGGTTGATTCCTGCAGAAACGAGGTGCTAATTGCATTGCCAAAAGCAAATGAAATGCTAGTAAAACAGGCACTGCCCAAATTGCGTCTATTGCACGACAAGGGTGTAGTCATCACCATATTAATGTCAGATGAGATGGACCGAGATTCGCTAAAGGCATTAGCCAGAGTAGCCACAGTCAAAGTCAAAAAGGGACTCTTTGGAGGCGGAATAATTTCTGATAAGCGCTATGTAGTCATTTTGCTTGGCCCAATCAGCGAATCCTCAGAAGGAGAAGCAGTAGCTATTTGGGCAGACCATGCAGGATTGGCTGTTTTTGCAAGGGAATACTTTGAATATTTGCTCAAAGATGCAAAAGGTGTATCATAATGGACTCCATAAATGACGAGATACTCTTTGTTGGAACTGCTGAAGCAGAACATGTAGAAATGTATCTAAAGGCAATTTGGCACATCAAGGAACGAAACGATCCAGTCAAAATCAGCACAATTGCCAAGATGCTAAATGTCAGACAGCCAAGTGTGGTCCAGATGCTAAAAAAGCTAAACGAGCAAAACCTGGTAAACTATTCCAAGGCAGGCGTATCCTTAACTGAAGGCGGAGAAAAAGTAGGCGCTAGCATGATGCGAAACAGCAGACTGCTCGAAGTCCTCATGGACAGTGCACTCAAAGTAGAAATCGACGAGGAAATGGTTTGTGGAATTGAACACCATATGAGCAAACAGTTCACAGATGCACTATGCACAATGCTCAAGCATCCCCGCAAGTGTCCTCATGGCCACGCAATACCTCCAGGGTCTTGTTGTTCTGCGTAAGGTTATATCATAGAGTATAAAATTTCTAGCATGGCGTGCTTTTGCGGTTGCAAGACATTTGTCAAAGATGAATATGGATTCAAGGTAGGATGTGTCAATTGCACACACGGTCCGCAAAACCATGATGATGAGTTCAGATTGGCTTCTCGTAAAAACGAAAGCGCTAGTCAGAAACGAGACGCAGATTTCGGATAGTCATTCTCCAATTATTTTTACCAGAACTCTTTTTGGCCGCATTCCATCAAACTCGCCGTAGAATATTTGCTCCCATGGTCCAAAGTCAAGCTCACCATTAGTAATTGCCATTACAACTTCGCGGCCCATGATCTGACGTTTTAGATGCGCATCTGCATTATCTTCACCAGTGTCATTGTGCTCGTATTGATCTATTGGTTCGTGTGGTGCTAGTTTTTCTAACCATTTTGCATAATCTTTGTGCAGGCCTGACTCGTTGTCATTTATGAAAACACTTGCAGAAATATGCATTGCATTGACTAGACACAAACCATCTTTTATCTGACTTTTTTTGACCAGCTGTCTTACCTGAGGAGACAGATTAACAAATGCTACTCTAGTCTTTGTGTTAAATGTCAGATATTCTGTCAGGGATT
>Ga0233425_10001233_pt1 | contig 59370 bp, 61 predicted proteins | sample Watercolumn_Towu_2_FD_181712 | JGI IMG/M metagenome (GOLD analysis project Ga0233425, IMG submission 181712) | Freshwater microbial communities from Lake Towuti, South Sulawesi, Indonesia - Watercolumn_Towuti2014_140_MG | ecosystem: Environmental > Aquatic > Freshwater > Lake | place...
TGGCTAAATAATTTTTGCAGTTTGAAAACTTGTTGGACAAAAACGAAGGATGCGTTTATTGGTCTTCTTCAGTTAAGCGCATCAGTGCTACTTTTTCGTAAAGGAATAATTTTCGGATAGGCTCTAAGCTTTAGCGAAATGGAATGTGTTGAAGGAAAGAGCGCTTAGCACCAAAAAGTGTTTATTATTATTATCTTTGTGCGTTTTCTTGCCCTTACGTGTTATTTTGTGTAAATCTTAATAAATTTTCTAAAATATGTTTTTATAAGGAGAGTCTTATGAAAAAACTGACTGTTTTATTATTGATTGTTTTTGTTGAATATAGTTTTTTTTGTTATGGTGGGTTTTGGGATTTGTTTAGACTAGGTACTTTTGAAATTAAAGGAACGTCTGCATATCCAAAACATCCAAAAAAACTGTCTGATAAAGATTTACAAAGAGCTGTATCCAAAGGGGGCGCGTTATATAAAGTTAGGGGAAAGCTAAAAACATTGAATTTTTATAGACATGATCCGAAAACCAATCAAGATAAATATTGTGAAAAATTAACAAGCTTGCCAGATCTTAGTTCTTTTACAACATTAGATTATTTAGACGCTAGTTTTATTACAAACCTTATCAGTGTATCCCGTCTTCCTGAGTCATTAACTTTTTTGGTATTTTCTGGGTGCCGGAACCTTAAACAGGTTCGTCAATTACCTTGTAGGTTGGAGCATCTCTTTCTTATGGGGTGCACAAGTCTAGATATGGTGCCTTTATTGCCAATGTCGTTAAAAAATTTATCACTTGAGGGTTGTATAGAAATTAAAAAATTGCCTGACTTAAGAGGATTTAAAAATCTTGAGGAATTAGATATTAGTAGGACTGGGCTTGCTGAGGAAATTGATGAAAAGGTTGTAAAAGCTGCTAGTGGTGTAGTTAAGGGAAAAGATGTTGACTTACAAAGTAGGACTACTGAACAAAAACACAAGGCTGTACAGATTCTTCTTGAGGAACTTGATAAGAAGGGAAGGCTTATATCTTCACTTGAATCAGCACTTGTTCTTTTAAAAGATAGATTGTTTGAACTTGCAGAGTGTTTGAGTAAAAAATAAAAATTGTTATATAAAAATAGATTTGTTGGAATTTTAAAATATTTAGATCATTAAGAGTAAAAAAGGTAGATATAAGTATATTTAAAAAAAGGGGGAACTTTGGAAAAACATGAATTATTTGTATTGTTAGTTTGTGCGATGTTATTTTTACTTTCTAGCTGTTGTTTTAATAATAATTCAAAAACATTATTTGATACAAACGGCTTTGAGACAAATAGTGGAATCGTAAGACCTTATGATCCAGATGAGATTTCTGATAATCTTTTACGAGATATATTTAATAATGGAGGAGAATTAAAGGGTAAACCAGTTAAAGAGCTTGATCTTAGTGGCTGTAAAAGCATTACAAGAATTCCAGATAGTTTGCCTGTTTCTATAAAAAAATTAATTCTTGTCTCTTGTGAGAATATTATTAGCTTGCATGATTTACCAGCGGCACTGGAGTTTTTGTTCCTCGATGGTTGTTCTAAATTAGTAAATTTACCTATGTCTTTACCTGTATCATTGGAAGAGATGTCTCTTTGGGGTTGTAGCAGGATTATTGCGTTACCTGAGTTGCCAGTGTCGTTAAAACGACTAAAATTGGGGAGGTGTAATAACCTTAGAGAGCTTCCAACAACTTTACCAAGATCTTTAGAGGAACTAGATCTTAGGTTTTGTGAAAATATTACGCACCTTCCTGAATTACCAGAATTATTAAAAAAACTTAATCTTGGTTTTTGTAAAAATCTTGTTAAACTTCCAGAAATTTTGCCCAGATTTATAGAAGAACTATATCTTTGGGATTGTAAAAAACTAACAAAATTACCATTAAAAATTGAGCTTGAGAAACTTAAGATATTGGATGTAAGAGGAACTGTTTTTGCAGATAATGTAGATGTTGGTGTTATTAAAGCTGCCGCCTTCAATGGAAATGTAAAATCGGTTAAAGAACTTCTTAGATTTATCAAGGCAAACTAACTTAATATTATTTAGAAAGTTAATTTTTTTATAATTAATAAAAATGGATGAATATTGTATTTTTGATAAATTATTGTATATTAGAAATAACTTAATTGTGTATAAAATAGAAGTTTAATTATTGTGAAAATAGGATTTTATGAAAAAATTTGTGTCGTTATTTGTTTTTAGTTTTATTTTGTTAGGAACACAGTTGTGCTCAGGAATGAATTTTTATAATGTTCCGGGTGGGTCAAACGATGAAGATTTTGTAATTGGACGGCCCCAAAATAGATCGACTTTTTGTTATGAAAACTTAAAAAGGGCTTTAGCCCCTGAAGATTCATTAATGAGATTATTGGATGAAGATTCTTTAGTTATAGTAGAATTAGATCTTTCTGGGTGTCCTTTTCTTAATTATTTACCAGATATTTTGTCTCTTTGCCCAAGATTAAGTCGCTTAAATATAACTGAGACCCCTTTAGCAATCGCGCTTTTAGAATCTGCTATAGATCCTAATGCTCAAACTCGTGAAAAGGTTCAGGAAATATTTGGACAGCTTGATAATATGGGAAAAATTATAAGAGAGTAACTATACAGATGGCAGAGAGTGTAGAGCAGGTTCGTATACTTTTAGAAAAATTAAGACAAAAGGGAAGACTTATAGAATATAGAGATCAAAGCATCTGTGCTACAGCGTGTGACTGAAATAAAAATATTTCGAGTGTTTTACTAAAATAATTTTAAAATGAGATCTTCATCTTTTTTGTCAAGTAATTCTTGTGTTGTATCGCTTGCTCCTTCACATTGAACAGTTGTTCTTTTCACTGTGCGTTTTTTACTCTTTGTTTGTTCTTCTTCCTGTTCTTTTGTATTAGCAAGTGTGTCTTGAGTATCTATAATTTTAGATTCTTGCGATATCTCTTCTATTTTTTCATAAATTAAAGCAAGAGATGGGGATGAAATTTTCTCTTTATGATTTTGCAGCCCAAAGTCTATTATTTTATCAATAAGATCCATAGGTTTTAATCCTATTTCTGCTACCTGGTGAAACAGACAAGTGGCCGGAGTAAGTGCTGGAAGAGTGTTTATCTCAAGAATTATAACTCGATGTTTACCTGTTGGGCTTTGTTGTTCGTCTTGATAAAAACAGTCTATGCGGCTGTAACCTCTACACCCAATAGTTATATAAACGTCTTTCATGATTTCTTTTATAAACTCTAATGTATTATGTGGGAGAGGGGCTGGGGTTTGATTTTCGCCCGCACCTGGTAAAAATTTTTCTTCAATAGAGAGAATTTCACTTTTAGCAACAGCCTGTGATGGTGGAAGCGCTGTTACTTCTGTGTTGCCTATAACCCCACAAGTGAGCTCTGTGCCGGTGATCATCTCTTCTATCATGGCGAATTTTTTATCACTTGTGAAAAATTCATTGAGTTTTAATTCTAGATCTTCTCTTGATATAACTTTAGAGATCATGATACTACAACCGTCGTCATTGGGCTTAAGAACAAGTGGAAACTTAAAATCTTTAAGTTTTGTATCAAGTAAATTATCTTTTTGTTCTTGCACTTGTGCACTAAGCCATTCTGTTTTGCTAATAAGTATAGAGTTTGGAATGTCAAAGCCGTGTGATTTTAAGAAACTGTTTGTTTTAAATTTATCCATACATAGTGCACTAGCAAGAACACCAGATCCATTATATGGGAGTTCTAACATCTCTAATGTTCCCTGTATTGAGCCATTTTCTCCTTTGCCACCGTGAAGAGCTAAGAAGATAAAATCTGCAAGAGATTTAAGATCTTCCCAGTCTACTTTAAATTCTTCTTGTAAAAATGGTGTTATATCTTTTGTAGAATTTTTGATAAGTAATTTTTGTGAAAGTTTATAAAGCTCCATTTTGTTATTAATAAATATGGGTGTGATGTCATATTTGTGGGGGGATAATTTATAGCAAACGTTACGACCGGACTCAAGGGAGATCTCGCGTTCATTTGAGTCTCCTCCAAGAAGAACAGCAACGCGAATTTTTTTATTATCTTGTGACATTTGATCTCCTTTGTGGTTTATTATACTTTGAATATTTGTGTTAAACCCATACTGTGTTAATTCAGTCTCTATAAGGTAATTTATAAGATCTGTATGACTCATGCCCACCTCTGCTGCCTGGTGAAACAAGAATGTAGCTGGTGACATGCCAGTAAGAGTGTTTGGGTCTATGAGATAAATTTCCCCAGTTGGTGTTAAAAACCCATCTATTCTTGATATAGTAGAAAAATTAAGGAGGTTACTTGCATTAATAACTGTATGAGCGATTCGAGCTTGATCTTCCTGGCAGCATCTTGCTGGTGTTATCTTTGTTGCACGCCCAGGCATATATTTTTGTTCGTAATCAAATATCTGGGTGTTTTCTTCAGGGATAACCTCTGTGATTGGGAGTGTGAACCATTCATTTTTAATATTTCCATTTTCTTGTGTAATTTTTTCTAGTGCAACGCAGACAAATTCCATGCCTGTAATTTTTTCTTCTATCAAAACATCTTGTGTTATTCTTGAGTCTATCTGTGAAGCACTTAAAATAGCACTCATAAGCGATTGTGTATCACTAACACACTGTATTCCCAGGCTTGATCCTTCGTGCGAGGGTTTGACTATAAATGGGGCTATAAGCTTTTCTTTTTTTAAAAGATCTTCTAAATAATTTTGTGTTAAAGATAAAATTTTATGAGATTTTATAATTATCCCATTTGGGACTTTAATATTATTAGCTTTAAATATCTCTTTTTGCATGACTTTGTCCATACCTAAAGCGCTTCCGAAGACCTTAGTTCCCAGGTATGGGACCCCAAGAACTTCAAGCATGCCCTGAATTGCCCCGTCTTCGCAAAATCGCCCGTGAACTGCTAAATAAATAAAATCTACTGTAGCTTTTAATTGTCCCCATTTAATTTTTATAGCCTCTGTTTTCAATCTTTGTCTAAAGTCAGATATTTTGCCCCTGTGTAAGAAGTGCCAGGGAAGAATATATAAATCCCCCTCTTCTGTTTGAAAAATAGGAATAATATTATATTTTTTTGTATCTAAATGATCGCAAATTGTTCGTCCAGAATTAAAGGAGACTTCCCGTTCAATTGATTTGCCTCCCATAAAGACGCCTATTTTTAGCTTGTCGACTGTATTTGTTTTGGGCATTATAACCCCTTTTATTTTTTGCTTTTAAAATTTTCTTTAAAAAGAGAAGTATATTTACTAATATTTTTAATTCTACTAATTTTTTTCTATTGGGTTTGTTATTCTGCCAATAAATAAAATTAACCCAGAGGTTTTTTCATAAATTATAAATACAAATGGTTTGTCTATAGATATGTAAAATGGGTTTCTATATTCTATTGCTGTTTCTTCAATTATTGTTGCTGTTGCTGCTGCTGCCTCTGTAGATTCCTCCTGAATTTCTATAAATGTTTTATGTATAGCATTTGAAATATAAAGTTTATTATCTGGATGAGAGATATTACCTGTCATTTTAGAAAAGTCTGCATTTGGTGAAAATATTGTTTTTATTCCAACTTTTTTTAGTAATTCTTTTAGATTACATAATGTAAATACAGTAAATTTTGGAAGATAAATAACTGGATATATATCTTTAGTAACAGTAAGTTTTGAAATAATTGTATTTAAATAATTAACAGTAAGAAGCTGTTGGAGATCTTTGCTTGTATTTTTTGTTGGTAGAATTATTAGCATAGAAAGTGTTTTATTTTTGTATGGTAATTCAAGCGCGAGAGATTGAGTATCTTCGTAGTAACAAATATCTGTAGCGTGTAAATTACGTGTGTCAAGATACATTGTTGGAACTTTAAGTACCTGTTTTTGTGAAACGTAAAAATTTCTGTTTTCTGTGTTTGAAACATTAAATGGGATTAGCCATTTGGAATAAAAATATATTGCGCTTATAAGAATAAGTCGTGTGTAATAATTTATTATCTCTGATGAAATTAAGTGATTTATTTTATTGTGCGTTTTTTGTGCGACCCATAAATTAATATTATCTGTGGCTGTAAATGGGTCTTCAAGAAAATTATTGTATGTAATTGTCCCGTTAAAATTTTTTTCTATTGTGTTGATAAATGATGGGAGAATAACAAAGCCTGTTTGTAACCATAGTCCATTTGCTATATCTAAAGTAAAGTCTTCTGTTTTTTGGTTAAGAAGAAAAGAGGCTTGAGACATGAAGTTAGATGTTATTTCTGGTGTTTTTGTATCTCCCCATAAAATTTTTGCTATTTGATTGGCAGTTTCTCCTTGTGTGCCATGATAAAGCATCTCAAGTGATGTGAAGATACTTAGTGGAGATAGGCAAAAATTATTTTTTTTATAATCGAGCGTTGTGCAAAAAAGCTTAAGAGCACTATTATTAAAATTACTTATAGAGCTGATTTGTTTCTTTTGATTATTTGGCTGTGAGTATAAATTTTGCTGTGTATAAGATAAAATTATAAATGTTATAAGAGATATTAAAAAATATTTTTTTAATATTTTAAAGATCATAAGAGCCCCTTCTGTGTTGACACAATAAGTGATTTTATTGCTTGCGCAGGATTTTTGTTTGAAAATATCGCATGTGCGATAGCACATCTATTGACCCCTATTTTTGTAAGTGTATTAATATTTTCTTTATTTATTCCACCGTCAACACATATCATAAGGGGGAGCTTCATTTTAGTTTTATACTCTACTATTTGAGCAATTTTAATTGTTATTTCATTAATAAATTTCTGTCCAGACATTCCTGGTAATACTGTCATTATAAGAATTGTATCTAACATTGAAAGATAAGATAAAATTATGTGTGTTTGTGTTTCTGGATTTATCACTAGTCCTACCTGCCAGTTTTTTGCCCGTACCTTTTCGATGAGGTTTTTTATTGTAAAGGGGTCCTGTGTTGCCTCAAAGTGAAACATAAATGTGTCACTTGCTCGCAGTTCAAGACGGTCTAACCAGCTTGCTGGTTTATCGACCATGAGATGTATTTGTAGTGGGCGTTTTGTTGCATGTACTATAGCATTTATAAACATTGGGCCCCAAGTAAGATTTGGGACAAAGTGATCGTCCATAATATCAAGATGATACCCATTGGCCAATTGATCAAACTGATTAAGTGTTTTTTCTATATTTAGAAGATTTGATTCTATAAGAGATGGGTAAATTTCCATTGGTGCCTTTCTAAATTTTTTATATAAATATTTTTATTTCTTGATTGTCCAAGAACAAATGGGCTCTCCCATTTTTATATTGCGTTCTTGTATGCTTATGGAATCGGTAAGCTTTATGATATTTTTTTCGAATAATAAGACAATACTTGATCCACCAAGTGCAAAATATCCAGCCTCATCTCCCTTTTTAAAATTTTTAAATGGGGTATATGTCTCTTTTATACTCCCAACGAAAAGTGCCCCCACAGGGATCATAAGGACATTTTTACACATATCTGTAGAGAGTGTAATAATATGTCTTGTGTTTAATAAAAGGGGCTGTAATCCAGATTTGTAAGCAATTGGATTTACTGATTCGAGCTTTTTTTTAATTACAAATGGTGTGCTTGGTGTGCAGTCTAGTGGAAAGTGAAACCGGTGATAGTTCCAGGGGGACAGGCGTATAATAATTAAAGTCCCGTTTAGATACTGGCTAGCAAGAGAATCATCTTGAAGAAATTCTGAAAGTAAAAATGGGCTATCTTTTACAAAAAATTTTGTAGATTCAGAGATATTAGTAACAGCAAGAATTTTCCCATCTGCTGGTGAAATTATAGTGTTAGGTGATGTATCTATTGGGCGTGCTTCTGACTTTAATTCTCTGCAAAAGAATTCGTTAAATGTTTTGTATTTATCTATGGGGGTCTTATAATCACTCATGTTTATATTATATTTTTTTACAAAAGAGGGGATGAAATATCTACTTAAAGAAGAGTTATACAAGCATGAAATTATTTTTCCAGCTGTGTGATTAGTAAAAAGTGGACGAATAGATTTTCCAAGTGGGTTATTATAAAGAAAATTTAACATGTAATTAGTGCTATTATAATTAACTGGGAATTGTTCTTTGTGCTACTAAATTACTAAGCCCTTGTGTATTTTCCTGAATGTATCGTGCTGAAATTTTATTTACATGCGAAAATAGCTCTTCAAGAAACAGAGGGGCGTGTTCTTTATCTGCAAGAAGATGGGCTATCGCTATACGTTTCTCTGTGTCGTTTGCTAGAACGTCTATGTTTTTTAAATATACTGTTGATTTTTTTTCTTCTGGAGATAGAAGTGGGAGTAGTTTAAGTGTCATTTCTATTGTTTTTGCTGTAAGTGAAGAGGGTTGTGCGCTCGTACCTGTATTTTGGGAATAAGTTTGGGGATTAGCTGTAGGCTTTTGATTAGTAGGGCGTGAAGAATTTTTCCCCTCTGTCTCTTTTGCTATGTCTGCTGCCAATTGAAATACAGAGCCGATAAGATTACACGTTGCCTGTTGCTTTTCTTTTGAAGATTGTGCTGATGCAACTTGTCCTACCTGAACACAGGAGTTTGCAAGACCCTGAAATATTGTTGAGGCTGAAAGTTTTCTTTCTGGTGTTTTATCAGCCATACACTTTTCATTAAAGTTAAAGACAAAAAAAAGAGTAAATATAATATTAATAATATTTCTCATAATTTCTCTCCCCGTTTTAAAAATTATTTACACACAGTAACCCTCAATTGGCCATGGATGTGAAAAATCTAGATGCTCGTCGTGCATTGGCTCATTTTTAACTAAAAAAATAAGAGAGTTTATTTCTGGTGTAACACTTTTAATTGTTTTGCAGAGGCTTTCAATGAGTATCCATTTTTTAAAAATTGACCATTCTTTCCAGTCAAATATAGCACTAAACGATATTATTGCTTCGTGTTTTGTAGATAATATAGCGACAGATTCTATTGTTGGTGTGTGGGGAAGAATTTTTTCGTCTGTTATATAAGTTAACCACTTTGTTATTATGGTTTTAAGGTTTTCCGAAACAGTATTTTCGTACCATATAACATAGGTGTCATCATGAAAGAATTTATCATTTTTCCAATAAAAGAGAGATAGTTTTTTCTTGTGTTCACCTGTTTTATTTTTTTCTTTTGTCCCTAGTGTTGGAGTATAACTAGCCCAGTGTATTATAAGCCATTGTCTTTGTATAAGAAAAAAAAGAATACCGGCGAAAAGACAACATAAAAAAATAATAAAAGGTGTTTTATTAAAAATCATAAATAGAGGTCAAGCTTTAGTTCTTTTAAATTTACTTTGCAACTTTTTGTGCGTCTATAAGAGTCTTCGTCAATGTGATGTGTTGAAAATTCTATAATTTCTGAATCTACAAGAGCTGTTACTCTGTGCCACATTTCTGGTTTTATGTGTGCGATATCTCCAGGTTCCATAAGGCGAGTTTCTTTAAATTCTTTAAATTCTGTCTCTAGAAAAACTTTTCCAGAAAGTACATAAAAAGTTTCTTCTTTAATTTTGTGATGGTGCATAGATAGCTGATAGCTAGCTTTAAATATCAATATTTTCCCGCAATATTTTGTGTTATTTACAATCCATTCTTCGTGGCCCCATTCTTTTTCTACATAGTTAGCAAGCTGGTCTTTTTTAGTAATTACAGGTAGTGTTCTTGAAGGTTTAAATTTTGAGTTATTCATAAAGACCCTTTTTATCTTTGATTATTTTTTATACACAAGTGACACTATAGCAGGTTCTGTTTAAGATACGCAAGTTTTATAGTGTGTAAAGAGCTATTTTAATTTTATTTATTTTTAAAAAAAGGTATTTATAATTTATAAAGTTTGAATTATCTATAATTGAAAGGGGAGATAATGTTCCGTTATGTGTTATTAACTCTATTGCTTATTTTTGGCTTATGGTTGATTTTAGCCCCATTTTTAGAAAAGACTGTGTCTATTAATGACAGCACACGAGTCTGTTTAGTCACTGGTGTTTCATCTGGAATTGGGCTTGAAATAGCTAAAAAGATGGTGAAAAAGGGTTGGCGTGTAATTGGTATAGCTCGTCGTCAAAACAAGCTTGATAGTATTACTAAATTATTGGGGGATAGAAATTTTATCCCATTTGCTTGTGATGTCTCTTTAAGTGATCAAGTACATAAGATATCAGAAGAGATAAGAACTAAGGGGCTAAAACCCACACTATTTTTTCTAAATGCTGGTGCTGGTGAAATAGAGTCTTTATATAAAATATCTCTAGAAAAGCACAGAAAATTTTTTAATGTTAATTATTTTGGTGTTGTTGGGTGGGTAGAAGAATGGCTTTCACAGGTAAAAAATTATGGCGGTGGCACCTTTGTTGCTACATCTTCTATAACTTCTCTTTTTGCTCCACCAGGATCTGCAGCCTATAGTGCAAGTAAGGCTGCAGTGAATTTATGCTTTCAAGCTTGGCGATTACAGTATTTAAATGAAAATATAGGCTTTAGTCTTGTTCTTCCTGGACCTATTGATACAGAGATGTTAAAAAGTGGGGCGAGTTTGCCATTTGTACAAAAACCAGATGAAACTGCAGATTACATAGTTGAAGAGATATTTAAGGGGGCTAAATATATTTATCCATCATGGTTTTATTCTGTAATTTTAAGATTAATAGGATTTTTGCCAGATAGAGTACTACTTAAATTATTAAGTTATTCTGAATCTTCTTTGCCACAGAGAACATTAACTGTTACACCATAAAGGTTTTTAATTGGAATCTTGCTTTTGTAAAAAAACATTGTAGTATCAAAGGTACCCTGGAGCAAAAAAAGGGAAATGAGCAAAATTTATTACTTGGCATCGCTCCGGGGATCTTTAGTTTGTAAAAATCATAATTTTTATAGTTTTTCTAGCCAATCTTTAATTAGGTTACATAATTGTGAAGAGTCTCCTGTGCCCCCTCCCTGAATTATGGTTTGTGATCCACCACCCTTGACGCCTATCTTTTTAAGTTCTATAGATAATTTAGTTAAATCTGGCTTTAACTGACACTTGTTGCTTACATAACCAATAAAAGAAAATTTATTTTTATCTATTAAATCTTTATTCACTAAAAAATAAAATCCCGGGGATTTTTTTTCTATCTCTTGTGCTATTAACTTAAGTTCGTCGTTTGGTGTTCCCTCTAGTTCTAGATATAAAAATGGGAAATTTTTAATATTTAAAATTTGTGAGCACCAACCTGGCACGTTTGACATACACAGTTGCTTTTTAAGTTGTTTGACTAATACTAATGTCTCTTGATATGTTTGTTCTCGTTTTAGAATTGCACACAAGACATCTTCATGAGAAACTTTATACTCTTCTGAAAGCTTTTTAATAGTATTAAAGTCTTGTTGTAAAAGCTTTACTGCGTTTAAGCCTGTGACTGCTGTGATTCTTCTTGTGCCTGTTGCTAGTGCGCTTTCGCTTATTATCTTAAAACAGCCAATGATTCCTGTAGATGGTGCATGTGTTCCACCACAAAGTTCACTAGAAAAATCACCAATAGAGACGACACGTACCTGTTCTGGATCATATTTTTCACCGAAGAAAGCACGTGCCCCATGCGCTTGTGCCTCTTGTAGTGATGAAAATTTAATTTGAGTTTTAATATCTTCTTGAATTTTTTGATTTACAAGTGTTTCAAGCTCTTCTATTTGTGAATGAGTAAGTGCTTGATGGTGAGTAAAGTCAAAGCGTAACACTAGGGTATCTACGTAAGAACCAGCCTGTTTAACCTGTTGCCCCAGTAAAGAAACAAGTGCTGCTTGTAGTAAGTGTGTAGCCGTGTGATTTTTCACAGTAGCCAGACGTGTCTCTTTATCTACTTTGCATGTGATATCGTCCCCAAGAGAGATTTTTTTAGGTGCTTTAATTTTAAGTGCGATAGAAAATCTCTTGTGTGTCCCAATTTTTTTAATATCAAGAAGTGTTAATGTGTTTCCTGCATGAATTATAGCCCCTTTGTCTCCCACCTGCCCACCAGATTCAGCATAAAAGGGGCAAGAATCTAATATAACCCAAGTTGTGTTATCGCTAGTATTTTTGTAAACCCAGATAACTTTAGATTTTGTCTCTAGTGTTTCGTATCCAGTAAATTCTGTAGAAATATCAGCTGGAATTTCTGGGAGCTCTTCTGTCGCTTTTTGTTTTTTCCCAGACTGCTCTTGTTGTTGTTTCATCTCTTGTTCAAAGCAGGTTAAGTCTATAGTAAAAGAATGTTCTTGAGCGATAAGTTTAGTAAGTTCAGGTGGGAAGCCATATGTGTCATAAAGTTTAAACACCTGTGCACCTGAGATTATATTTTTCCCGTCCTGTCTGTTTTCGTCTATATAATTTCTTAAAATATTTTGCCCCTGAGTTAAGTTAACAGTAAATCTGTCTATTTCGCACTCAAGTACGGTGATAATTATTTTTTTGCTTGTCTCTAGCTCTGGGTACACTTGGGATAAATAATTAATAAATTCTTCTGAAAGCTTTGGAAAAATGGTAGAGTCGTGTGATAATTTTTGCGCAAAGAGTGCTGCCCTACGAATTATCTTACGTAAGACATACCCGCGACCCTCATTTGATGGAGAACACCCATCTGCGATAAGTAAGCTTGTAGATCTAACGTGATCAGCTAGAACCCTAAATGCTGCTTTTTTAGGTTCATCACATGAGCTATAAGAGAGTCCGGTGAGCTTTTCTATTTTTTTAATTATAGACATGAAGCAGTCTGTGTCAAAAACAGTCTCTTTGTCCTGCAGGACCATACACAAGCGCTCAAGGCCCATTCCTGTGTCTACCCCTGTGTGTTCTAAAGGTTTTAAGGTCCCGTCCTGCTGTCTGTCATATTGCATAAAGACCAGATTCCAAATCTCTATAAAACGTGGGCAGTCACAACCTGGTGCGCATGTAGGGTTTTTGCACCCCAAATTTGCCCCAAGATCGAAGTAAATCTCTGTGCATGGACCACATGGCCCGGTGTCACCCATTTGCCAGAAATTATCCTTTTCTCCCAAACGAATAATTTTTTCTGATGGGATACCAACAGAAGTGTTCCAGATTTTGTATGCATCTTCATCTGTTTTAAATATAGTTACATAAAGTTTTTCTGGAGAGATATTTACATGTTTAGTTAAAAATTCCCAGGCATAACAGATGGCGTCTTTTTTAAAGTAGTCACCAAAAGAAAAATTTCCTAACATCTCGAAGTAAGTTAGGTGTCTAGCTGTGAAACCCACTTGATCCAGATCGTTATGTTTTCCTCCTGCGCGTACGCACTTTTGGCAAGTTGTTGCGCGGGTGTAAGAACGCTTCTCTTTCCCCAAAAATAAATCTTTAAATTGATTCATGCCTGCATTAGCAAAAAGTAAAGAAGGGTCCTGTGCTGGAATTAGTGAAGAGCTTTGGACTATTGTGTGGGAATTGTCTGAAAAGAAAGATAAAAATTTTTTTCGAATAAGAAAAGAATCAAACATATTTATACCCTATTTTAATCTTTAGAGAATTTATTTTTATAATAGATGTTATTTAAAAAGTATAGCAGGAGTTTTATTTCTGTTCCATATAGAGTTATGTAAAAAAGACGAAGCTATTTAATAGCTTCGTCTTTTAATTTACGTGTGTGATAGTTTAATAGTTTAATTAATCATCGCCTAAACTATGTCCAATTAAACCACCCGCAACGCCACCAATAGCAGCGCCTGCGATACCACCACCAGTGTTACCTGCAGCTGACCCTATTAATGCGCCTGTGCCAGCACCTAAGGCAGCGCCGGTGACAGTTTTTTCTTCTTTCGAACAGCTAGAAAGAATCAAAAGAGAACCTAAAATAAGTGCGCAGGTGATAATTTTTAGAACTTTCATAAATATCCCCCTAAAAATAGTGTTAAACTTATCTATTTTTAGTTTAATATAATTTTTTCTAAAAAGAAATATTTTGTGCAAATTTTTCTCTTTTATTTTCTAATTGCTTAAATTATCTGCCTGTTAATAGAACCTTATTTCGACAGAATGGACAATATTTATAGCCTGAACGTGGATTAAATGTTGCTAAACACTCTTTGCAAAATTTTTCTCTTATGAGGTTGCCGCCACAATCTGGACAGCGTTGTGCTCCAATCATTTCTACTTGTGTTCCACAAGATTCACACCATTTGATGAGATTTTTACGTAAGTTTCTATTCTCTTCATGTAAAGAATTCATTTCTTCTCGATTAAAAGCTTCGCGTTTTGCTTGAACTACTCTCTCTTGTTTTTGTTTTCTCTCTGCACTTTCTTCATCTGATGCTCGACCTATCTCTTTACCTACTAGCGCTCCTGCAAGACCGCCTACTATTGTACCTAAGCCTTTATCATGTCGTCCGGAAACAGCATGTCCTATAGCTGCACCTGATGCTGCGCCAACTAGCCCACCAGTTGTTTCATCTTTTCCACACCCCGGGAGAGATACCAAAACAGCAAAAAAGAGGGTCAAAATTAAAAAATAATTAAAATAAGATTTTATTATTTCCATAAAAATCCCCTAAAAAATTAAATAATTTTAATTTATTGTAACTAAATAAAGTTTATATTTTTATTGATTATTTTCAATGGGCTTGTTTGTAAAAATCAGGCATTTTGTCTTTATATTTGTTCTATATTTGTATCTTTCGCCCAACCTAAATGCCCAATTTTGTAATATTGCCCACTTTTTTTGCCCAAAACAACCTCTTTCCCCTCTGGAAGAGAACAAACTGTTTGGAAATTTTCCCCTGGCCCTGAATTCACTTGTGTTGAAGTTAAAGTTACCCCATAATTTTTGTTTTCTATATTATATTTAAAAGCAAGTGAGATTCCTGAAAGTGCTGTTATAGTAAATAAAGAATATATAATTATTATTTTTTTGTAAAAAAATAATAATCGAAGAAGAGAAAAAAGTATAACCCAAAGTAAGAGAAATAATAATTGAAAGAAAACAAGTGGCAGGGCCTTAAAGAGAGAAAAAAAGTAAAGAGTGCCAAATGCAAAAAAGCTTTTTATGCCACTAAGTTTGGTTGTTGTAATAGGTTTAGGTGTTTCCCCCATTTTTAACTGCTGTTTTAAAAATAAAATGTTATGTAAAAGTTCAGATCTATCAAACAGATCCCAATTTTTTTCTGCTCTTCGCCAATAAAGGATAGCATATCCGTATTTTTCTAATTTATAGGCACAATTTCCCATATTATAATACACATGTGCGCTCTTATCTTTTATGTTTTGATATAAAGAGAGTGCTTTGTCTACTTTTCCCTCTTTGTAAAGTTCATTTGCTTTATAAAAAAGAGATGAGTCTTCTGATTGTGCGTATACTGTTAAAACTAAACTTAAAATAAATATAAAAAATACTTTTATCATAAAATTCCTGTAATTATATTAATTATTTAATAAATAAAGTAAGCCAGTAAAAACTTTTTTCAAATAATATTCTCTTTTTATTTTTATTAAGATCTGTTTTTTGGGCTCCAAAATGGAAATTTGCGCATTCATTTAGAAAATCGAGAAAATCTAGTATGTGTTTTCTGTCAAAACCCTCTTGAATAAGATTTTCTTGAATAACTTCGTGAGTAACTAAAGATTGATCTAATTCCCACTTTGTTGCAAAAAAATCTATAAAAAACTGATAAAGTTTTTCTATCTCCTCTTTTTTACTAAAAGCATCTAATTTTTTGTGGTGTAAAGTTAATTTCTTTTGGTATATCTGTTTTTTAAAAATTTTTTGAGTAAAAAAATTATAAAATCTTTTGTGTATTTGTGTGTATAAAATCGGGGGAATAAATATGAAAATTAAGAATATCCAAAATGGGATCTCTTTATAAGGGGACGCGTGCGAAATTTTTATCTCTTCTTCAATAAAGTTAATATCACTAATTTGTTTTTGTTCTATTTTTTTATCTTCTTGAGATATTTGTGTATCTAAGGGTTTTACTTTTTGTATTTGTTCGCTTATTGGTTTGATATCAAGAGAAACAGGTGAACTTTTAAGCGTATAATAATTTCTCTCTTTTGGATTAAAGAAATAAAATTCTTGTTCTGGAATTTGTATAATTCCAGCTTTGCCCACTTGAATCACATACTCAAAATGTTTTTTCCCCTTTAGCCCATCATTTTCAGGATTAACAAATGATGTAGTTTTTGATTCATATGATTTGATGTAATCTGGTAATTTTAATGCGATAGGAGATATCTGTTCAAAATTCCCCTCGCCCTCTATTTCTACACTTAATGTTATAGGGTCGTTTAAATTTACTATTTTTTTATCTGTATTTATAGATAATTTAGTAAATACACCGATTCCATCTGGTGTTTTTTGCCCTTGTGGTAAAGGTAGAATATTAAGCGTTGTTTTGGAGGATAAAATTCTGTTTTGTTCTTCTGCGCGGCCAAATATACCCCCAAAAAATAGATTTCCAAGGGTTCTTGGACTTGCTGTTGGAGTTGTGTAAATAACTCCTATTGGCCCAAGCTCGACTTTACCCTCTTTAAGAGGAACAATAATAATTTTTTTCTCTAGCACGGTGTAATTTTTGTTGTTTAAAGGTTCATTATACTTACTTTCTTGTTTAATTTCGTTCTTTAAAAATCCTGGTAAATTTATATCTTCGAGCCCCAATTGTAATATTGGTCCATATGTATAAATCTTAATTGATAAAATTATAGCTTGCCCTTTAAATACATTTTCAGATGATGTTTTAAGTGTACAAAAGACTTCTGTTGGTTGTGTCGGTTGTCTTTTTCTTATGTTTTTATGAAATGGAAATTGTAAAAATTCATCCTCTTCTTCGTTTTCGTCTTGGCTAGCTGGTCCTATATTTTGCTGAGTATTTGTAGGAGTTTGCTGTGTTTTAGCGCCCTGTGGCTGCTCTATAACTTTTGTTTTTATTGTGTTGGATGTAAGCGTTTTATTGTTATAAACAGTTTTAGCTGGTCCTATTGTAAATTCGCCAGTATTAGGTGATATAAAAGTGTATGTGTGTGTTACATTTGCAGAGACATTTCCATTTATGATTGAAACATTTGAACTAGTAGCCCGTCCTAGATTTTCAAATTGAGATACCCCTGTGATTTCTATTTGTCCTCCACCATTAACTCCAGATATTTGTACCTGTAATTCAAAAGGGATTCCTGCGTAAACTACAGTTTGTCCAGATACGTCTTTATAAGTTTTATTTAAGCTCATACTAATCTCTTGAGCACTTAGTAAATTAAATAAAAAAAGACAAAAAATATTAAATAAAAAAATGTTTAAATAATTAAGTTTCATACACTCTCTACCATGGTTTTTGATTACTGCTTTGAGGGTGTTTTCCCCCTTTTACCTGTCTGAGCATAAGTGCCTTCTGTTTTTGTGATTCATCTCTTTGTAAATCATCTAGTACAGCTCCCAATGCTTTTTTTTCTATACTTTCTTGAGGTTCTTTTTGAACCCCAATTTGTGCTGTTGCCTGTTGCTGTTCTTGTTTTTGCTCTTGTTTATCTTTTTGATTTTTGTTTTGCCCCTGTTCTTGTTCTTTTTTTTGTTCTTGCTGTTTTTGATCTTTTTGTGCTTGATCTTTTTGAGACTGTTCTTGTTTTTGCTCTTGTTTATCTTTTTGATTTTTGTTTTGCCCCTGTTCTTTTTTTTGTTCTTGCTTGTCTTTTTCTTCTTTTTTTTGTTTTTCCTGTTTTTCTTCAAGCTTTTTTAAAAGCTCTGTTGCCTTTTGTTTATTGGTTTTTGCACGAATATTTTCTGGCTCGATAGAGAGTACATGATCATAAGAAGATATAGCCCTTTTTATATCGTTAATGGCATTATTAATAACAGAATCTTCTGTTTTTTTATTTTTATCTTCCCAATTTTCTGGTAATGTGTTTAATACATTTTTATAAAGAGTATTAGCGAGATTAAAATAACTTTGTTTTTTTAAGATTTTATCTGTAGAATTTGTTGCTGCACGGTCAAAATTATTTATAGCATCTGAATATTTTCCGGTTTTATATAAAGCAACACCAAGGTTATAATTTGTTATAGGATCATTTGGATTTTGTATTTGCTCCTTTTGAAATTCTTGTATTTGTTCTTGTAGGGTTTTAGGCTTAGACGGGAACCACCAAAAAGCTTGAACTTTTTCTGTGTGTAACAAAAAAAATCCAAAAGATACTAAAACAAATAAATATCTGTTTCTCATAATATCCATTCAAGTACAAGTAGAACCCAAGCTATTCCTAAAAACAGGGGGTATTGTTCTTCATATAAAGATAATTTTTTATCACTAAATTTTTCTTTTTCAAATTTTGAAATTTGCGAGATTATATTGTCTATATCTGTGTCATATTGTGTTGCACGGAAATATGCCCCATTAAGTGTTTTACTTGTTGAAGATAATAATTCTTCATTAAGCTTTGATAATATAATATTTCCTGAGGAATCTTTCTCGTAATCTATTCTGTTTCCAGAAAGATCTATTTTGGGAATAGGGGCCCCCTCTGGGGTGCCAACCCCTATTGTAAATATTTTTATCTCTTGCTGGCCTGCAGCCTCTTTGACAGGATTAAGATTGAGAGAAAAATCTTCACCATCAGTGAATAAAATAACCAGTTTGTTTTTGCGTTCAGGGATATTTGCAAAAGTTTCTATTGCTTTTGATAGAGCTGTATCAAGTGCTGTAGTTCCAGAGGATATTGTCTCTGCATCTACATAGTCTAAGTACATAAGAAAAGCTGGATAATCTATAGTAAGTGGGCATTGTAAAAAAGCAGATCCTGAAAAAACAATAAGACCAACTCGTTCAAACGTAAGCTTAGAAAGAAGCGTTCTGATTTTAAGTTTGGCAAATTTGAGTCTATCTGGTTTGAGATCTTGAGATAGCATGCTCCGCGAAATATCAAGAATAATGAGAATATCTTTTCCCTCTTGAATAACAGTTTGCTCTTTTTTCCCCCACTGTGGTTGTAAAAGAGCTATAAAAAAAAGAAAAATAGCTAAAGACAAAAATATAGTTTTAAAAAAGATTTTTCTTAATGAAAAACTTTTAAATATTTGTGATATGTTGGCTGGATGAACAAGTATATTAGCCCCATTTTTAATACGTCTGAAATTTTGTATTGAACCAATAATAAGCAAAATAAATAATGGGAAAAGAATAATATTATCTAAGCTAGCAAAATATATTTCTGTCTGGTCAAACATGTTTTATACCCCTCTCCAGATGAATAATTTTAAAAAAAGTTCTGTTCCTAAAAGCCCAATAATAACCCATAATAGTGTTAAGAAAGCTTCATAATATTTAGAAAAAAGAGTAGTCTGATATTCAGTTTTTTCAAGTGAATCTATTGTATCATATATTTCACGCATCTGCTTTGGGTTACTTGCCCTAAAGAATTTTCCGCCAGTTTGATCTGCTATTTTTTGTAAAAGTGTAATATTTAACGCATCTTCTTGTATTTTTTGAACTCCAAATAATGGATGTTGTAGGTACCCACCTTGTTCACTTCCAATTCCTACTGTATATACTTTAATTCCAAATTGTTTAGCTAAAGTTATAGCCGTTTCTATATCAATTTTTTCTGGTGGAGTTGGTTGTCCATCTGTTAAGAGAATTATAACTTTACTTTTTGCTTTTGAATGTCTTAATCTATTGACTGCTGTAGCAAGTCCTGTTCCGAGCCAGGTAGCATTATGATTGATATCACCTATTTTTAAATTGCCGACAAGGTCTTTTAATAGTGATTTGTCGTTTGTTAGTGGGCATCTAGAGAGAGCTTCACCACCAAATAGAACAATTCCAATTGGGTCATCTATTCTTTTATCTATGAATCTTATTGCCTCTTCTTTTGCTACTGTAATTCTTGATCTTTGATCTTTTAAGTCATCAAAGAAAGTCATGCTAAAAGAGACATCTAAAGCTAATATAATATCAACCCCATTTATATTAACTTTTGATCGCTCGTCAACCCATTGTGGTCTAGCGATTAAAAATATTAGCCCAAATAAAATTAGAGTTCTTAGTACAAAAAGTATTTTTTTATGAATTGTTGAGCCCAATGTTTTGTGCGAAGATAAACATGAAATTAATGGAAATGTATATTTAGGATATTTATAAATCAAAATTTTATAAATAACAGATATTGCCAATATCGGAATTAGTGTGATAATTACAGAAGGGTAAGCAAAACGTAAGAACATTTGATCCTCATTTTTTTTCTAAATCGTTGAGTTGTTGCTTAAACCAATTTTGTGCTGTTTCTATAAAGTCTTGCTTTGTTTTGTAATCCGAAATGTACATAATTTTCCCAATAGATATTTTAACGAGACAGGCATTAGAATCAATTAAAAAACTTTTTTTGGGTAAAATTTTATATAATCCATGGATTGCAATTGGGAGTACAGGTCTATTTAATTGTTCAGCCAGATTAAAAAACCCATTATAGAATTGGTGTATTTGTCCATCACTGTAACGTCTTCCCTCTGGGAAAATTATAATGTGTTGTGAAGTTTTTTGGGCAAGAAGAGTTGCATTTTTAAATGTCTCTTTCGTTTTAAAAACGCTTTGTTTTTTAACCCAAACATTCATTCTATCTAATATAAAACCAAAGATTGGAATATGTTTATAACCAGATTTAATAAGCCAAAATCTTGGTAAAGTCCCAAAAAGCATTTCTATAAGTGGGATATCTAAGCTAGAGGCGTGATTAGAAATAATAATAACTGGGCTTTTTTTAATTAGAGATAAGTTTTGTTTGTTTAAAATTTTTACTTTAATAAAACTAAAAAAGACAATAAGTTTTGCTGATATAGTTAATAGTAAATAGTAAAGTTTATTTTTATATCGCAAGCGAGCAGGTAAAAGTACCATTGGTAGTGTGATGACAGAAAAAATTATAATTATAGAAAAAATAAAAATGGCACTTATAGCTGTTTTTATAAATTTTATACACATCATAATATATAGATTTATTTACTCATTTGGCTCTTCAAAATATGTTGTACCGTAAAGGGCATGTTTTTTTTGTTCGTAAATAACAAAAAAGAGTGCTATCCAGATGTATTCTAGGATAAATTTTATATATCTAAATAATATAAATCTTATTAGAGATAAAATGCTTATATTGTGTCTTAGTTGTTCTATGTTTTGAAGGGATGCGCCAAAAATGTTAGTTACGTATGTAGGAAATATAAGTTTATTAATAAAGTTAAAACTAATAAGTATTAAAAATAAAAAAAGAATAATAGGTAAATTATAAAATATAAAATTGGCAGATTTTTCTATACTTCGGAAAAGATCAGTTAATCGGCCTAGAGATTCAATCCAATAAAAAATAGCGATTAGCTCAAAAATATGTGTTATTGAGGCGATTGTCCAATGAATGGATGGTAATTTTGTTATCCCTCCCCACATAAGGAAGGATATGCCAAAAAAAATAACAAGTGAAAAAAATAGTGTTAATTGTATGTATCTAAAAAAAGAACGTTTAAAATACTTAGCCCAATGTTCGGTTTTATTTTTTTGTTGAATAAATAAAAGAGCTGCAGAAGAAAAGATAAACCAATTAATCTCTATTACAAGGTATATAAGCGCCACAAGGCTTGAATAAGTTTGAGTTCCCTTTTGCGCTGCTAAACTTAGTGCTTTAGCGATGGGTCTTCCGAATAGTAAAATAGCAATGAGATCGATAATTAAGAGCAAGTATAAATGGGTAAAAGTCGTTTTTATTGCGTACCAAAATGTTTTTATTGTCGCTATAAGTATTAATAATAGATTATGTGGGATAAATATTTTTATTGCGTTAAACCAGGCAATTAATAAAATTCGTAACATATTGTATTTTATTTAAAGAAAATGGATGGATAAGTGTGTTTAACTTTTATGTAATATATCACTAGAGCAGATATTAAAATGCTACCTGAGATTATATACCATAAATGTGCCAGTGTTGTAAAAAAATAAAAAGAAAGCGGCCATAAAAATCCTGTTAAACATAAAAATGCTGGAATTGCTGTAGCGGTCATAAAACACAAAGAAGAAATTATTAAAATAAATGGTAAGAAATAGATAAAAAATAAGTAAGTTTTTCTAAGAATCAAAATAATATCATATGGGTTTAGCTGAGAATCTAAATAAAAAAGGACGCTTGAAAATGCAAAGCATTCAAAAAATGGGTTTAAAAAGAAGAGATATGTATAAGAAATATAATAAGCTGGAAGTCTGAAAAGAAGATAGGCAGGTAAGGCTATAGAATAGGTAAAAAAATAATAGCTATTTTTAGTCTCTATTGACTCTCTTGATGCTAAAATATAAAAAAATGGGAGAATTATCAGAAAAATATTATGTAAAAAATATGAAAGAACAAGGCAGGTTATAATAATAGGCCAACAATAGAAAAGAGTATTAATAAACGCTTTTTGTGAATTGTTAAGAGTGAGAAGTATAAACGTTTTCAGTTCATTTGGATTTATGAAAAGGGAGATAGAGTCTCTCCAATAGCTCTTTAGTTTTTTTTCTTGAACATTCATTAATAAAAACACCAAATATTTTTATACTTTTTAGATTTTATATAAGTATTGTAGAGATATTTTGAAAAAATCGCAAATCAATAGATTTTAATTTAAAAGTGTAAAAATAATAGAAAAATATGGAAAAATGAATGTTTTGGAATTATTTTATTAAAATTTTTTAAAATTTATATTGACAAATAAAAAATATTATAATTAAAATTAAAGTAAAAAGAGAAAAGATTTAAATATAAAAATATTAAAATAAAGATTGCTAAAATGAAAAAACTTTTATAATTAATTAGAAAAATAAAATTTGGGGTGGCCATGGGAATTAAAAGAAAAAAAAGTATGAATGAAAATGGACCAAAATTAATAATAGTAGAATCTCCAGCAAAGATAAAAACAATATCTAAGTTTTTAGGAAGGGATTTTAAAATAGTGTCTACCTTTGGGCACATAAAAGATCTTCCTGAAAGACGTTTAGGTATTTTCCGTAATGAGAAAGATTCTAGTATAGATGTTGAATATGTTGTTATGCCTGACAAATCAGCTATTATTTCTGATATTTGTAAAAATGCTCGTGAATGTAGTGAGGTTTTTTTGGCCTCAGACCCTGATAGAGAGGGAGAAATTATAGCTTGGCACATTGGCCAAGAGATTATGAAAGTTTTTGCTGACGATAATAAGATCTATAGAATTACATTTAATGAAATTACAAAGCCAGCAATAGTTGAGGCTATAGGGAATAAAACGCATATAGATGCTAATAAAGTGCAGGCTCAACAGGCTCGTCGCATAATGGATCGGTGGGTAGGATACGAAGTATCCCCAATTTTATGGAAAAAAATTAGTAAAGGACTTTCTGCTGGACGTGTGCAGTCTGTTGCTTTATTGCTTATTTGTCAGCGCGAAGAGGATATTTTAAGGTTTAAACCTGAAGAATCTTGGTCTGTTCATGGGACTTTCTCTTTTAATTCTTATGAAATTATAGCTAGTCTTATAAAAATTAATGACAAAGCTTTAAAACTTTCAAATCAAGAAGAGACAACGCTTGTTATAAAAGAGCTTAAACAAGAGAGTTTTATAGTAACAAAAATAGCTGAAAAGAAACGTTCCAAAAGTCCTTTGCCTCCATTTATGACAAGTACTTTACAGCAGGATGCTTTTAATAAATTGGGTTTTGCTGTTTCTAAAACTATGTCTATAGCCCAAAAACTTTATGAGGGTTTGCCCTTACAGGATAAAAATCAGGCAGAAGCACTTATCACTTACATGAGAACAGACTCTTTAAGAATTTCACAGATAGCCCTTGATGGTGCGCGTAAATTTATAGAAAAAAGTTATGGGAAAGAATATTTGCCACCACATGCTAATGTGTATGAAAAAAAGGGGGCACAGGATGCTCACGAAGCTATTAGACCTGTAAATATAGATTTAACGCCAGATTTTGTTTCTAAATATTTATCACAAGATGAAACTAAGCTTTATGAACTTATTTGGAAAAGATTTGTCGCGAGCCAGATGAAGCCTGCTGAATATTTCTTAAAACAGGTAACAATAGAGGGTGGTAAATTCATGTTTAGGGCAACTGGCTCTACACTTATTTTTGATGGATTCTTAAAAGTTTATCTTGTAGAAGAAGATAATGAAGAAGAATCTGTAAAAATTCCTAAAGAGATAAAAGAGCAAGATAAATTAAATCTTAAAAAGTTAGATCCTAAACAGCACTTTACTCAGCCCCCAGCTAGATACACAGAAGCTACTTTGGTTAAAGAGTTAGAAAAGCGCGGCATTGGGAGACCAAGCACATACGCAGCAATTCTTTCTACTATTCAAAAGCGTGGGTACACAAGTAAAGAGGTAAAAAGATTTGTCCCAACTGAATTGGGTAAAGCTGTAACTAACATGCTGGTTAAAAATCTTCCTGATATTATAAATGTTTCCTTTACAGCTTTGATGGAAGAAGATCTGGATAAAATAGAAAAAGGTGAGATTAAGCGTGATTCTGTGCTTAATACTTTTTATGAAAAATTTAGTGAGGATCTAGAGGCTTTTGGCGAGCAAGAGAAGGGTAAAATAGCGCTTAAAATAGATCTAGCGTGCCCAAAATGTAAAAGCTCACTTTTGATTCGCTTTGGAAAGGGGGGTGAATTCGCAGGATGTTCTAAGTTTCCAGAATGTAAGTTTACCTCTAATTTTACCCGTGATGCCCAGGGGAAGATTACTCTTGAAAATACTAACGGGACTCAAGAACTTTCATTAAAGTGTCCACAATGTAGTAAAACTCTTGTTAAGAAGATGGGTCGCTTTGGCCCGTTTATAGCCTGTCCTGGTTATCCAGAATGTAAGTATATACATCAGGAGACTTTAAAGGTTCCATGTCCATCGTGTGGATCTAAATTAGTAAAACGTCGTTGGCGTGGTGGTAATTTCTGGGGCTGTGCTAAATATCCTGAATGTAAATTTGCTATATTTGGCGAAGTCGCAGAGATTAAGTGCCCTAACTGTAAGTCGCCATATCTTTTGGTTTCTAAAAATAAGTCTGGGGAGATAGTTCACACATGCCCGAATAAAGAGTGTGGCTATAAAGAGAATATTGTTAGTGATGCGTGAATAAAAAAAATTTTGGGGGAAAAGAGTATAGGATAATGAAATATAAAGTTAAAGAGGGTTTAACATTTTGTACTTTTTTGTTTTTGTTTTTTAATAATAATGTTAATGGAATGAATTGCTGCCCAGTTAGACGTGAAGTATTTATGAAATCTGCAGCAGAACATTTAAGTGGTGAAAGTACTTATCGTGAAATTCAAGCACGTACGGTTGTCCAGCTTTTATTTGCTATCTATTTTTATATGCATACTGAAGCAGGAGATACGCGTGATTGGTTAAGTGCTTTCCCATGGAGATTTAAAGAATTGGATTTGTTAGAAGGAGATACAAAGAAAACAAAAAAAAGTTCAATTATGTTTGAACTTAGTATGGAATCAAGCGGTAATGTAACTAAGGTTGTGAAAAGAAAAGATGGAACTACCTATACGGCAAAGGTTGTACACCCATATCTTTTTTGTCTTTTTGAAAGTTTAAATTATATATTTGATTGTTACGTAAAAAAAATTCTTTGTGCTACTAAAAACTTATCAGAAATTCTTTTTAAAACTTTTTTTATGCTAGAGAATTTGGCTGGTGCATATGAAATTTCTGGAACTAAAGAAGAAGCGTTTATTAATACATTGCTTTCTAACTGTGATAATAGAGGGGTGTTTATTTTGAGACAATATAATTTCGATCAAATAGCTAATGGACTATCTAGTATAAATAATAAACTTTTGCAACATATGCTTGGATCTGTATTTTTTGGAGAGTCATCTAAGTTTTCTGTTAAAAACATTGAATTAGTAAATTACTGGATGGTAAATCAATTTAAAATACTTAGTGATTCTAGTGTTAGAGTGTTTTTATGGGGAAATTTATCAGATATACGAAAAGTGTGCCAAAGAATTATTGATGCTCTAGCTTTAGCACCAAAAAATCCTGCTTATATTGTACAAGAATCATATATGGAATATGAGGTTAATGTAACCACTAAATTAGTATCTTTGGAACGGTTTGAAGGGGTATGTGAATCATTATGTAATGCGCTTAAACTTCTAAAATCTAAATTGCTTGAATTGGCAATTAAATTAAGTAAACGTAAAGTTAGGCAATAAGGCCATAAGCTAAATCTCTAAAAGCCTATACGAAAATTAATTTATTTTGAAAATACCGTAGTAAAAGACAAAAATTTTATCCCGGAGCATGTAAATTTTGTGATAAAAACCGGTGATATTAGACCGCTACGGGCTAACCTAGTTCCGCCCTGCGAGCTAATCGAACATATTTTATAATCTGTAAGATAAAAATGTAAATTTTCAAAGAAACCCCTTGTTGGGTGACACTGAATTAGCCCGGAGCGGGCTACAATAATTGGGTTGCAAACGTAAAATGACATGCTCCGGGCGACTTATTAGCATTTTATCATTTCTTGTTAAATTAATTTTTGGATAGGCTCTAAATCTCTAAATAAACTAAAATATCTTGAATTATTCTTATTTTTAATATTTTTATTTTAAATTCTAAATAAATTTATTTCATTAAGATTTTTAAATTTAAAATAGACAAATTCTATTATTTTGGTATTATTTCAGATAGTAAATATTGGTTGTGGTTAAAATAGGGTTTTGTTTTTATGAAGCGCTTAATTTTTGTTTTTATTTGTATTTGTTGTTCTAATTCTTTTGGGATGGAGAGGTTAGGGCTTTGTGAATGTGTTGGCGAAGAGTCTGTTTGTATACAACAAGGTGTATCTAGTGGTAGAGGTTCTGATAGTACAATGATTGATTCAGAAGGCGCTAGCGAGAGTACTTTAAGTATTTATGATGATCTTTATTATTTTTATGCAGAAAAAATACAAAAATTAATGACGATTACTATAGTGCAACTGTTTTTTGGAATTTATTTTTATATGCATGTAAATTCGAGTGATAATAGAGATTTGGTAACATCTTTCCCGTGTGAATTTAAAGTTGTAGATGGTTTGGAGGGAGAAGATTATTCTAGGATAAGAGGTTTAATTGAAAGTGAATTAACAAGGAGCGCCGGATTTTTCCAAAGAAAGATGGTTTTTGATTCAAATGGTTCTGCTAGTTATAAACAGGAATGGTATACAAATCCGTATATTTTTTATTTTATTTATTGCTTAAATTATATTTTAGATTGTTGTGTAAAAAGGATTTTATGTGATCCTATGTTTTTATCTGTAATTCTTTTAAAAACATTTTTTATTTTGGAAAATTTAATTGGGGTAGCCTATATTTCATCTGAAGATCATATTTTTTTAAGTTCATTATTAAAAAAATATGATATATCAAAATGTTGTTTTGTAGAAGAAGAGCCTGTTTATTTATTAGAACGACTTTTGAAAATAAACAAACGTATTTTGTTATCTTTGATGTGTAATATGATTGGATTTGTAAAGATTGCACAAATTAATTTTACTGGTCCATTTGGGTTTCCCAAAAAACATTTCGATGCAATTTGGTATTGGGTTTCAAATTATTTTTTATGTTTAGCAAATCCTGTGATATGGAGATTTTTTATTGGTTCTTTGGTAGTGACAAAAATGGAATGCAAGCGTATTGCCACAAATTTGTGTAAGCATTGTTCTACAGATGATCAAATTCGTTTATTTTTTACTAGGCCCAAACTAGGTTGTGGGCGTGTTTTATATAAACAATACAAAAATTATGTTTCTGGATTTTTTCAGCTTTAAGTTTTTAAAGAATTAATTTTGTAAATTTATGTATAATTTAAAAGATATTTTATAATGTTTTTTAAAATTAGATCGTTAAGTTTAATATTAAGAAATAAGCTTTTATGTTAAATATGTGTAAAATATGGGGATAAAAGATTCTCTAATTAAAAATTTACCAAACTCACCTGGGATTTATATTTTTAAGAACTCCTCAGGTGAGATTATTTATATTGGAAAAGCTAAGAATCTTAAAAAAAGGGTCTCTTCTTATTTTAATAATTTTTATTTTGTAGGTAAGAACCTGCCCTGGAGGAATACACCGGCCTCCGGCCGGTGCTGTTATAGCTATAAGAGTTTGCCACGGGATAAAACACCGGCCAACGGCCGATGCTTTATCCGTTCTAAAGAAAATTATCACGAACCTGCGGGGCTCAAAGAAAGTAGTATTGTTCAAGAAAGTGCTCACTTAGAACATATAGTTACCAAAAGTGAGTGTGAAGCAATGATACTGGAGGCAAAACTTATTTTGGGGCATAAGCCCAAATTTAATGTCTTGCTAAAAGAGGGTCAGCCCTTTTTATATTTTTTTATCACAGGGGGAAAGATTCCGGAACTTAAGCTTGTGCGTAATAAGAGACAAAAGGGGGAATATTTCGGGCCGTTTTTTGAAAAGGGGCCGGCAAGAAGGGTTTATGATTTCTTGATAAAAACTTTTAGATTAAAGATCTGTAAGAAAAAAATCCCTACTGGGTGTCTGTATTATCACATGGGGATCTGTTCTGGCTCCTGTAGACCAGATTTTAATCTAGAAGATTATAAAAAGAGATTAGATTTAGCAAAACTTATACTTTCTGGAGAAAAAAGTAAGTGTTTAGAGTTTATAGACTCTCTTATTTCTAAACACAATAAAAATTGTGAATTTGAAAAGTCTAGAGAGCTTTATCTGTGCAAAGAATCTCTTGAAAAAGTTAGCGAGTCACTTGATGTGTCAAGTAAAGCACATGACGTTCGCGCCAGACATGACATCTGGGTATTAATGACAGAAGCGCATACACTTTTTGTCTTTAAAGAGTTAAATGGGGCTTTGAAAAAACAGCATGAATTTTATATTTTTTCTTTAAACTCACAAGAGCTATCTTGTTTGGATTATCTTGAATTGTATTATCGTACGCACGTGCCCTCTGGAAGTATAATAACTAATTTTTATATCTCTCGTGAAAAGATTAATTTGTATCAAGCGTTTTTTGAAAAGTATTACAAGATTTTATATAAGGTGAGAATTCTTGTTAACCCAGAATCTGGGCATGATTCTGCACTATTAGAGCTTGCGAATGTTCAAGCACAGGTAGAACTAGATAAACGTCTTACACTTGGGAAAGCACTAGGGCGTTTTTTAAAAATCAAAAAAGGGATTCTCTCTATTGACTGCTTTGATGTGTCACACAAGCAGGGAAGGGGGCTTGTTGGTGCTTGCGTTAGATTTGTTAATGGGGTAATAGAAAAAAATAAAATAAGATACTTTCACATTAAAACTTTAAAACATCAAGATGATTATAAATCTCTACAGGAGATTATTTCACGAAGATATAAAGATAAAAGTGAAATTCCAGATCTTGTTGTTATAGATGGTGGCAAAGGGCAGCTTTCTGCTGCCAGAGAGATATTACCCAGTGAAAATATTATTGCTCTGGCCAAACGGGAAGAGATTATATACTCGTATAACTTTCCAGAGGGCAAGAAGCTTGATGAAAAGTCTTACGCAGGAGCTCTTTTAATAAATATAAGGGACTATGCACATCACAGTGCAATTAGCTTTCACCGTAAGATTTACAAAATATAATTTTTATTTTTTGTTTAGACATTTTTTAGCCATCTTTTTATTGGCTTTTTCACGAGAGACCTGCACCCACCGAACGCCGATTTCTTTTTGAATTTTTTCCCACTCTTTACATGCTGCAACCAGTGATTCATATGTTTTAATATCAATACAAATATCTTTGGTTTTCCCGCTGTGACTTTCTATGCGTTCTGTCTTTATGTTTTCATATATTTCTTTTACATTAAGCATGTCTTTTATTCCTCACTTATATGCACCTTTTCTATGGGCTACCCCGACAACAAGCACAATAACTTTTGTTTCATAAACCTCGTAAATAACTCGATACATCCCAACTCGCAAACGATAAGTTGGATTTTTATATGCTGTCAGTTTTTTAACATCAAGCCCTTGGCTCCCAGATATTAGTGATGTTAATTTTTTATCTATCGCTTTACGGGTGGTTATATCAAAACGTTCAAGCTCTTTTTGTGCTGAAGCTGTAAATTGTAATGAATACCCTTTTAAATAATTGATAAAGGTCATTTTGAAAGTCCGAGTTTCTTCCTTACCTCTTCGTGAGTGTAGGTTTTTTCACGCTTACCACCTCGCTTTATGACCATTTGATAGTCACAAAAATCTTCAAGCTTCTCAAGTATTCTTTCAAAATTACGGCGGCTTATAATAACCCGTACTTTTTCGCCATTTTCGTTATACACAAATTTAGGATTAATTTTAAACATCAGATTACCTTTTTATCTTTTCTTATTGATTAATAAGCGTTGTAATAAGGCCATATTTACAAAATAGCTAACCGCCTGAGCTCTTCATACACATGTTTATGATCTGAACACAAAATGCCATCAATTCCCATAGTCTTCGCCCCCTTGATGTTATGTTCTAGATCGTCAATAAAAATACATTCATTGGCTTTCAAATTATAAGTATCCAGTAAATATTGATATATTTCCGGTTCTGGCTTGCAGTGTTTAATTTGAATTCTTTATCGTATTTTCGTACTTTCATAATTAGACCTTTCTATCTTGCTTTGTAGTATACTACGAGTTCTTTGTGTCTACAAAATAGTAGCAAGGTCATGTTTGCATGGTTCGTTCTCCCATGCGCTTGCTTGAATAAAAAAGCCAATACGCTCACCATGACCGGCATGCCTACTATGAAGCACATGCGCCATTTTTAGGGTTTCGTTTTTAATTTTTATGCCAAGTTCTTCATGCGCCTCGCGGATTACCGCATGTGTAATTGGCTCATTACCGTCAACACCACCGCCTGGACAGGCATAAAAGCCATCTTCAAACTCTGTTTGATAACGTCTGATGAGCAAAATTTTCTTGCCCTTGCGAAGGATTATGACAACGTAAGGGACTATTTTAAATCGTTCTTTTTTCATTTATATTATTCCTGTTTTATTCAGCGTGTGCAGTGGTTTAATTAAGTGAAAAGAACTGTAGACCATTGTTACAATATCTTTAGTGCATGAGCTCTACTCTTCGGTATTTTCTGTAAGCTTTGCAAGCTCTTGTGTTACGCGTGTGAACACTTCAGCCCAGTCACCCTGTGTTTTTTGTCTAAATTTTTTTATACTTTTGTACCAGACTGTTGTCTCGCCTTCGCTATACACAAGCCAGCGCCAGTCTGAAGTGTGTGGAAGTAAAAGCCATGTTTTTTTACCAAGTGCTCCTCCTAAGTGTGCACCTGCTGTGTCAACACTTATGATCAAATCAAGATTTTGCATAACTGCAGAGAATGTGTCGAAATTTTCAAGAATAGGTTCGAGATTTACTATTTTTACCCATTGTGGGCAAAGAGCGAGCTGTTCAGCTCCATAACCTCTTTGCAAAGAGTATATAGCAACTCCCGGTATTTTTGTTAATGGGTAAAAATAAGACAGGGCAATAGATCTTTGCTTGTCATTTTTGTAGTTTATAGACCCTTGCCAGATTATTCCAACTTTATATTTATTATTTTTAAAGAATTGAGCTTTAATTTTGTCTATTTTACTTATAGATGAATTAATATACCCTTCTGGTGCCGGAATAGTTTCTAAGCTTGTGTTTAATAATGCCGGAAGGCTTTCTATAGGGGCATAAAAGTCTATGTGTGTTGCTAGTGCATCACCAAAGCCATCTATTATTTGCGAATAAAAATAATTTGTTTTAAAAAGTGAAATAAGGGGCTTTTGAGGTTTAAAAATAATTTTAGCACCCATTTTTGCAAGTATAGGCAAGAACCGGGAAAACATAATTGTATCACCAAGTCCCTTTTGTGTGTAAATATAGATGGTCTTTCCCAGTAAAGATTCACCAGCCCATAACTTTTCCCCAAGAACTTTCACCTCTGGTTCTGCTAATGGGGAATCTATATTATTGTGCCAAGATATAAATCTTGTATCATTAAAGTTTGCATTTATTGCCATTGCTTTAAAATAAATTTTAATGGCTTGTGCTTGATTTCCCTTGAGTTCATAACAGATTCCCAATTTATCATAAGCTGGTAGATAAAATGGGTTATGTTCTATAATTTTATTGTAGAAATCAATTGCTTTTGTAAGGTCATTACGTTTTTGTGCGCAAAGACCCATATCAAGATAGATTTTACAAATGTCTTCATGAAAATCATGAATAGTATAAAGGACCGTAGAGGTATTGTTCTTTAGTGTGGGGATAATTAGCCAGACGGCAAAATATCCAACACTAATTGTTATTAGAATAGATTTTAATCTTTGTGCAATCATTCCGGTCCTTATTAATTTTATTAAACTTTATTAAAAAGTTCTTTTATTCCGGAAAGTGAGCCCATTAATGAAGTTGCTTCGTATGGGAGAATTATAAGTCTGCCCTCTTTATCTTTTGTTATCTCTGGAAGGGTTTTTATATAATTTATAGCTATTAGATATGGAAGTGGGTCCGAATTTGGTATAGCACTTTTAACAACTTTTATCGCCTCTGATTCAGCTTGTGCAAGAATTAATCTAGCTTCTGCTTCACCTTTAGCTTTTGTGACCCTTGCTTGATATTCACCCTCTGCCTGTAATATAGCAGAGCTCTTAGATCCCTCAGCCTCGAGAATTAATGCTCTTCTGTCTCGTTCGGCACGCATCTGTTTTTCCATCGCGGCTCTAATATCAACTGGAGGTGCGATCTCTTGAAGCTCTACGCGATTGACTTTAACTCCCCATTTATCAGTTGCTTCGTCAAGAACCTCTTGAAGCTTTTCATTAATTTTATCACGTGAAGTTAATGTTTCATCAAGATCCATTGCCCCTATTATATTACGCATTGTTGTTTGAACAAGTTTTTCTATTGCCTGGGGAAGATTAGAAACTTCATATACAGACGCTTTTGGATCTGTAATTTGATAATACAAAAGTGCGCTTATTTCTATTGTGACGTTATCTTTTGTTATAACGCTTTGTCTTGGAAAATCATAAACAGTCTCTCTTAGATCAATTCTGTCGATTAAAATATTATATCTATATGCGATTTTCCCTTTTGAATCGTCTTTTACAAATGTCCAAAGAACCTGTCTAGGCTGATCTATAAATGGGATAATAAAGTGTAATCCAGATGTGAGCATTGTGTGAAAGCTTCCCAATCGTTCTATAAGAATTACTTCAGCTTGACGAACAAGATATGTTGCTTTAAATAGAGAGACAATTAAGAATAAACATAAGACAGCAAAAAATATTATAAAACCTAAAAGCATATTTATATTCCTTTATTTATTAATTTATTTAACTATTAATTTATTCCCCTCAAGTCCTGCGACTTTAACAATAGTTCCAACCGAAAAACTAACAGGGGATTTGACTATTGCTGGCCAACTTTCTCCTCTTATTTTTACACGTCCAGTTTTATTTAAAGCGATTGTCTCTGTGACAATTCCCTCTTGCTCAATAAGTGCGTCTATGTTTGTTTTAAGAGCTTGCCCCTTTTTGTAAATTAGATAATATTTAAAACAACTGAAAGATATTATACCTGTGATTAATGCTACCCAGCACTGTATTTGAAAAGATAAATTTAAAAAAGCACATAGAGAAGCCCCAGCGGCTCCTATTGCAAAAGATAGAAAGAAGAAAAGCCCAGGCGTTCCAACTTCGCAAAGAAGAAAAATTATAGAGATTACAAGCCAAATATATCCAGCATATCCAGACAATATAGATGGATCGATAATAAATTGGCCTGACATAACACCTCCTATAATTTAAAAATAATTTACTTTAAATAATTTTCTATTTTGCTTTTAAGTGTTTCTTTGCTCATATATCCAGTCTCTTTTCCAACAAGAGTCCCGTTCTTGAAGAACAAAAAAGTAGGAATTGAAGAGACGTTATATTTTATTGCTAGATCTCTTTCGTCATCTATATTTAATTTTACACACTTATGACTATTACTTAATTCTTGCGCGAGCTCATCAAAAATTGGCCCCATCATTCTGCAAGGCCCACACCAAGGTGCATAAGCATCTACAATGACAGGGATTTGCGAAGAGATTACCTCAGCCTCAAAGTTTTTATTGTTTACAATTAATGCTTGTCCCATCATCGACGCCTTTCGTCTAAAAATGATCTAAAAATAATTTAATTATTTTAAAGTCATTTAAGTATATCTTGGGTTGCTCAATGCCGCAAGTACAACCTGCAAATCTTAATGCTAAGATCTTAATAATATTAAAGGGGGGATTTATAAAACTTGGTTGCGGGGGCTGGATTTGAACCAGCGACCTTTGGGTTATGAGCCCAACGAGCTACCAGACTGCTCTACCCCGCGATTTATGCTTGAAATCAAATAAAAGTACATTTTAGTATACGGCCATTGGGCTAATTGTCAAACAAAATAGTGCGAGATATAATGTGAAAATTAAGTGTTATATAGGGGTTATATAAATATTAAGTAATTTTTACTATTGTTTAAAATGTTGGCTTCTTGTCTCTTTTTTAGCTATATCTATTGCATTTTGGATATCTTTGGGAATAGAACATGTATAACTAAATTTCTCTCCCTTAAATTCGAAAGCTAGCTTCCAAGAGTGTAAGGCCTGTCTGCCAATAAGTTCACTGCTTTTGCCATATGTAATGTCCCCAACGATTGGGTACCCTATAGATTCACAGTGAACTCTTATCTGGTGTGTGCGTCCTGTGACAATCTTAACCTCCAGAAGAGCATAATGTTTGTAATATTCCAGTACTGTATAGTGAGAAATAGCCTGTTTTCTGTTTACTCCAAGCGGGGCCATCTTGTGGGTATAAAATGGGTGGCGCCCAATGGGAGTATCAATAGTTCCCTTTTTTGGGGGATTGCCAAAGACAAGTGCTAAATATTTTTTACTTATATGTCTCTCTTTAAACATATTGACAAGCTTTATTTGCGCAGGAATATTTCGAGCTACAAGTAATAATCCCGACGTGTCTCTATCAAGCCTGTGAACTATTCCGGGTCGCTCGCTTTGCTCAAATTGTGAAAACTCTTTAAATTTATATAATAACCCGTGAATAAGTGAAATTTCGTCTTTGCTGCTTTCAGATGGGTGAACAATAAGCCCTGCAGGCTTATTAATCACTATAAAATCAGGCTGCTCGTCTATAATTTCAAAATCTACAGGCTGTGGTTCAAGCTTGAACTCTTTTACAGGAGGGTGGGTGTAAGTGACTATATCTCCGTTCTTAAGTGTGTAGCTGCTTTTGGTTATCTCTTTGCCAGAAACTTTTACAAAACCTTTATCTATAAGCTCCTGAAAGTAAGTTCTAGAGTATTCCGGCTCGTGTATAAATAAAAACTTATCAAGACGAGTTCCAACGTGCTCTGGCTTTTCGCAAGTAAGTGTTTTGGTGAGTGTTTTTTCATTTAACATTTTTATCTTTTAAAATTTAAAAATTATTAATAATTTTTTAAAATTAAGGGCAAATTAATTGATTTCTAAGAATCTATAAGTAAGATAAAAGAACCCTTTGTTTTTATTATATTTTTATGTAAAATAAAGTCAAATAGGAAAATAACGGATTTAAATCTTATAAATAGGGGGTAATCATGCTCCTAATTAAAAAAATCCTTCTTCAAATAGAGACAAATATAGAGGCTGTTATAAGTGAAGAGACAACTTTGGGGCATGACCTCTGGAATATTCTTTTGCAGCAACACCCGGCTGATATCTCATTTCTTGTGGAAAGACTTACTAGTGAGCAGCAGGTTAATCTATTTAAAAAATTACCAAAAGATTTAGCTACAAATGTTTTTGAAAAATTACAAGAGACTACACAGGCGCATCTTTTAGTTTCTATAGATGTTGATTTTGCAACTGTATTACTTAAAAATATAGCTACAAATAAACTCACAGATCTTTTTGATTATCTCTCAGATGAAGATTTGGAAAAATATTTAAAGTTATTGCAGACTAAACAGCGTAGCCAGATAATCTCGCTTTTAAGCTTTAGTCCTGATTCTGCCGGTGGAAGAATGCGTAGTGATGTGTTAACTCTACACGAAGACTTTACTGTGCGAAAAAGTATAGAGATTCTGCAAAGATTAAGTCACAAACAGACCCCATTAACAAGTATTTATATAACAGATAAAGATAATATATTAGTGGGGTATATAACACTAGATCAGTTAGTGCTTAATAAGCCAGACACGCTATTATCACATATTATGTCAAAAAATGAGCTTATTGTTTATGTTGATGAAGACCAAGAGGATGTTGCAAACCAAATGCAACATTATGATCTTTTGGCAGCCCCTGTAGTAGATAAAGATTTACATTTTTTGGGGATGATTACTGCAGATGACGTGATAGACATTATAAAAGAAGAAGAAAGTGAAGACGTTTATAAAATGTCAGGCTTATCCCCAATGGAGCATAGCTATTTTGCTACCCCCTTTTGGAATCTTGTTTGGCAGCGAATTCCCTGGCTTACAGGATTATTGTTATTACAAAGTTTTTCGAGTTTTATTCTTTCAAGTTATAGCTTGATGTTAAGTAAATATACTATTATTGCTTATTTCTTAACAATGCTTGTTGGAACTGGAGGAAATGCTGGAAATCAGTCAGCAACAATAGTTATTCGTGGTCTTACGACTAAAGAGATTACTATGGGCAATGGGATAAAATTACTTTTACGCGAGGGATGGGTTTCGATATTTATGGCTTTTATTTTGTTAATAGTAAGTTTTATTCGTGTTTTCTATTCATTTGGTGATTGGATTAGTGCATTTGCAATAAGTATTTCACTTTTTTTAATTATAATAACCTCTGTAATTTTAGGGTCGTGTATTCCACTTATTTTAGAGAGATTTGGATTAGATCCGGCGCACTCTGCTGCCCCGTTCTTGACGACGCTTATGGATATCTTGGGGGTTTTGATTTATTGCTTTGTTTGTAGTAAAATTTTTGGGTGATAATACAAAATAATTTTCATTCAAGCGATTTATATGCTACAATATAAACATAATTAATATATAACGAGTGCGAGCCGCTAGCTCAGTCGGTAGAGCAACAGCCTTTTAAGCTGTGGGTCGTTGGTTCGATTCCAACGCGGCTCACCAGTCATTTTGACAGAAATGATTGAAAAACCCGTTTTCTTTAAAATCAGTGTTCTTTTAAATTTATGTCCCCATCGTCTAGTCGGTCTAGGACACAGGATTTTCATTCCTGTAACAGGGGTTCGAATCCCCTTGGGGACGCCACTAAAAAATAATACCGCCTGAAAATCTTTGGGTGGTTGCACAGAAAGCATGCCTGTCTAATTTCTACCAAATCAAGCTGTTACAACCTTTTTTATTTTGATATCCTTCGGAGGGATTGGAGATAAAGAAAAAGGATTATAAAATATTAAGGACTAACAATGTTACCAAAATTACCACTTGATCTTAGTACTTTTCGTGAGCTGCGCAAGTCACAGTATATGTACGTAGATAAAACAAAATACGCCTACGATATCATCACGGGCGGTCGTCGCTATTTTCTTTCTCGTCCTCGTCGGTTTGGTAAATCGTTATTTGTTTCAACACTCAGAGAAATTCTGTATGGGAACAAGGAACTCTTTGATGATTTGTGGATAGGTAACAGTAATTACCATTGGGAAAAGTACGGTGTTATTGAGCTTGATTTATCAACGCTTGGCATAGATAGCCCAGAAACGCTTAAAAGTGGTCTCTGCCATGCCTTAAAGGAGATTGCTCGCGACTATTTCCTTGAAATTGAAACAGATTTTACAAGCCCCGAACTTGCATTGCGCGATGTGGTTAAGTCGCTACGAGATCGTTTAGGTAAGATAGCCATCTTGATTGATGAGTATGACAACCCAATTTTGCAGGTACTTAAAGATACGAATAAAGCGGAAGAAATGCGCAATGCTATTCGTCGTTTTTTCGCAACTATCAAGGGTTTAGATTTTATAGATTTTGTTTTTATAACAGGTGTCAGTTCATTTACAAGAGCAGGGTTATTTTCTGGAATTAATAACCTACGCGACATGACACTTAAGAATGAGTTTGCTGGCATCTGCGGCTACACAGAAGAAGAAGTTGAGCATCATTTTGCCGGGTATATTCAAGAATGGAGCAAAAAAGAAAATGTTCAATATGACGACCTGCGCATACAAATTAAGGACTGGTACAACGGCTATTCTTTTGGGAGTAGTGTCTCGACGGTTTATAACCCTTTCTCTTTTATGAATGCACTTGAGGCACAATCCTTTAAGAATTTTTGGTTTCAATCTGGAACTCCAACCTTTTTAATTGAAGAGTTTAAAAAAGAATATCGCAAAGAAGAAGCCCACATTATTGACCCAGAAAAATTTGAAACTACTGAAGATTCTTTAGGAATATTCGATGTTGGTGCAACACCTCTTCCAGCTTTAATGTTTCAAACTGGATACCTTACCATAACCGCATTTGATCAAGAAAAAAAGCTATATAAGCTCGGGTATCCCAACTATGAGGTAAAGACCGCCCTGCAAAAACACCTCCTTGGGATTTTTACGAAATTAGATTTTATATCAACTGAACGCATATCTCTACAATTACGATCAGCATTTAATAGTGGTAATATTGATGAAGTCGTTTCATTAATCAAACAACTTTTTACCAATGTTCCATATCAAATACACGTAAAGGAAGAAAAATTTTATCATGCGCTTTTGCAGGTCACCTGCGGTGCTGCTGGCATTAAATCACAATCAGAATACTCGATAAGCCATGGACGTATCGATTTGGTGCTTGATCTGCCAAATATCTTGTATGTAATTGAAGTTAAGCTTAACGACTCGGCAGACGTTGCGCTTGCACAAATTGAGGAGCGCCGTTATTACGAACCGTTTCTTAATTGTGGTAAGCCAATAACGTTGCTTGGTCTCTCGTTTAAAAAAGAGCCCAAAGCTTTTGATCTGACCTATAAAGTTAAGTATTTAAAATGTACTTCTTCTAACTAAAAAAGAGCTGAAACACCTCAATATCACCATACGCTAATCCAACAAAAAGATATTGTTCTTTGGGTGAAAATGCAAGCGAGTAGACCCGTTCTTCGCATGGAATGGTTACAAAACAGTGCTGTGAGGTTGGATCCCAAATCTTGACGGTTTTATCACGTGAGCCAGAAATAATTTTATCATTTACAACGAGCAGTGCATAAATCCTATCACTATGACCACGAAGCGTTGCTTTGCTCAGACCAGAATCTATGTCCCAAACGATTATCGTGCTGTCGTCTGCCGCCGATACGAGCATTTTATCATTTAATTGTCGAACGACATTAACGCTGTCAATGTGGCCCTCGAATGTTTTGAGGCATAGAGATTTATCCCGAGAAAGATCCCACATTTTTATGGTACCATTCCACGAAGAGGTAACTAAGTATCCTAACGCTTTTAATTCTATAAGCGAGCTAATCCATGTCTTATGTTGGTCAGTGTCAATTGTTTTGAGACATACATCTTTGTCAATATCCCAAATCTTGATAGCCCCCTTCCATGTGCTAAAAGCAATGCCACCACTGCTCAATTGGGTAAGCGCATCAGCATATATATGTTCTTTTCCAAGATTAGAAAGCGTGGTATATGTGCCATTCTTTGCATCCCAAAGATTAATTATGTGGTCGTTTGAGCCACATGCAATTCGCCCATCTACCAACTCTTCGACAGAATTTATCCATCCCGCATGATTATACAAGTGTTTTGTGCAAACACCATCTAGGTTCCATATTCTCATGGTGGTATCGGCTGATCCTGAAATGAGCTGTCCATTTTTGAGTATTTTCATCGACTGAACAATGTCTTTGTGCCCTTTTAGCGTGTACAATTTTTTGAAACTAACGTTTTGTATTGCTTTTTTTGGCGCTTCTTTTATGGCTGATATGAGTGCCGTATTACATAACGTTATCAATAACCATACTATATGTTTTTTTCTTAACCTCATAATTTCCCTTTCCCTAATAGGAATTAAACCCAACATTTGCAGTTTAATTAACTCAAGTACCGAAAGTACAGATATGACCTGATTTGCAATATAATACGGACTGAATATTGAAAGTATCGAGGCTAACATAGTGAAAAGTTCTAAGATTGTCCATTAAAGGACGCCAGTATGTTTGGTATGAGTGATGGCTTGCAATAGAAGTCTATCGTTAATAAAATAAAAGAATTTATATTTTATGTATATTATATAATGTCAATATCTTATCCAGATAAAACATACATAGGATATACGTGTGATCTAAAACAGAGATTTGTAGATCATACAATTAGCTTTGTATTGGTTGAGTGTGGTATCTATGACGGTATTGATCCGGAACATTTAAATATAAATTTGCCCACCCCACATTAAATGCTTTAGCCCTGTTTTGTTGGTTGCATGATGCTGTTACCTATGATATCATATGTATAGTTTGTTTCCTAATTTTTATGCCCTTTTTAACATTTAGCGGGGCCGTTATGAAAGTTTCTTTTTATCATTTCAACTAAATGAACCAGTCGATGGACGTTAGTCTGTCGCGGTTTTATTTTCGTTTTTATTATTATTTACCGTGTTTTTAAAAATACACTGCACATATTTTATGTGTATTATACCGTGTTTGTTGCATGCTTGTGTTGGCATGACAACTAAGGAATAAAAATGATTAAATTAATATTAATAGCAAGTACAATAGCGATTATAATTATATTTTTTTTGGGGGTCTTTTTTGTGGCGCAATGCTCGACGCCTAAGCCTACGGTTGAAGTATCGCGACAATATGCTTTGATTGATGAAAGTATTGAAATTTCGATTTCAAGTCTTGCTGTGCATGAAGAAATCTCAATTGAGGCTTCATGTAAGGATAAAGATAATAACACCTGGAAGTCTTGTGTAAAATTTCAGGCAGATGATAATGGTGTGGTAAACCTGACCAAGCAGGCACCAATTTCAGGGACCTATAAGGGAATTGATCCTATGGGACTGTTTTGGTCGATGGTAGCACCGAATAAAGAAACACCTATATTTTTTGCTGATGACAACAAGAATGTGCAAGAGGTTGTCTTGTCAGTGCTGTCTCAAAACAAACTCAAAGAACAGAAAATAATCTATCGATTGTTGGTATCTCCAGATGTTGAAAGCATATCTATTCGAGAACCAGGAATTGTTGGTAAACTTTTTTATCCTAAAAATCTGCGCAATGGGCCTGGTGTAATCACAATTCCAGGTTCTGATGGCGGAATTCATGAGAGAATTTCCAAGATTTTAGCGTCACGAGGGTATGCCGTTTTTTCTTTAGGTTATTTTGGATTGGATGGATTGCCAGAAACTCTTGAAAATATACACTTGGAATACTTTCAAAATGCAATGCGATGGTTTAAAGAACAACCACAGGTAGCCGTCGACAGGGTTGCTCTGTTTGGGCAATCGATTGGTGGCGAGTTGGCGTTAATTCTAGCGAGTATGTTCCCAAAAGAGATGACGTCAGTTATTGCAGGCGTACCGGCGGGCATCGTGTACGGCGGATTTCCACATCTTGATAAGCCTTGCTGGTTTTATAAAAATGTTCCCTTATCTTTTATACCACTTTATCCCTGTGATAATCCTACTCCTGACACAAAAGAGATTTTAGAGGCCGTTCGGGCTGGGAAAATCACTTATCACGCAGGGTCATATGAAGACCCTTTTGATTATAGCCCTGTTTTTTTACTTGGCATGGATGTTTTTCATAAAAATATTGAAGCAGCAACGATTCCTGTAGAAAATATTACGTGTTCTGTTTTACTTCTCTCTGGCGATAAAGACATGGTATGGCCTGCAACGTTGTATAGCCAGCTGGTTATGAAACGGTTAGATGAAAAGCATTCAACAATTAAAAGAGCACACAGGCATTTTGCCAATGCCGGGCATTGCTTTTTATATCCGTATACCCCCTACATGCCGGTAGCAAGCCAGCCTATTTTTTATCCTAACGAAGATCAGTGGACATCTTTTGGCGGGACACCTGAGGGTAATGCTTACGCAAACAGGGAATCATGGAAAGAGGTGCTAGAATTTCTTTCCGAAACGTTGTCTAATAAATAAAAAATAATTAAATAGAAGAACAAAAACATGAGTTATAAAGAAGAAGAGATAAGCTATAAAAATAATTTTGCCAATGTGATATTATCTGGAACATTAACTAAGCCTGTGACAGACGGCCCGTTCCCTGCGGTACTACTCATCTCTGGTATGGGACCAAACGATCGTGATTATAATACCTGTGGGCACAAGCTGTTTTTGGCACTTGCAGATCATTTAACAAATCGTGGGATTGCTGTTTTACGAGTAGATAAGCGAGGTGTTGGCAAGTCAACTGGAACATTGGATTTTACTGTTACTAGCAAAGACTTAGCAGGTGACGTTCTTGCTGGGGTCGAGTATCTAAAATCTCGTAATGACATTAATCCTGGGCAGATTGGTTTAATTGGTCACAGCGAGGGTGGGATGATTGCCATGATGGTGACGGCTCAATCAAAAGATGTTGCATTTATGGTATCAATGGCAGGTGCTACGGCAACAAGTATCGATGATGTTATTGAAGCAACGGAATTACAACTGCGAGCAGATGGTGCAAGTGAGATGATGATCGCACAAGACCGTAAGATACGTGCAAAATTATTAGCTACAGTGACGCAAGAGATGAATAGTGACGTTACAGAAAGACTTTTACGTGAAATTTTTGAAGTCTATTGGGCAGAATTGCCAGAAACACTTAAGAATGAATCAGGCAAGCTTTTGTTTGCATTCACACAGGACAATGCTGCTGAAATGATTGCTATGTTTAATTCACCATGGTACCGGTTTTTTTTCTCGCATAGACCAATCGATACGCTAAAACAAATCAAAGTTCCTGTTCTTGCAATAAATGGAACCTTGGATTGGATCACTTTATCAAAGACTCTTTCGGTTATTTCCAAAACGCTTGAGCAATCTGGTAATCGTGATTATAAAACAGTTGAGCTTCCTAACCTTAACCATCAATTCAGGACCTGTAAAACAGGATCACTTGCAGAGTATATGACAAGTGGAGAGGCGATGGCACCTGAGGCTTTGAATGTAATATCTGATTGGATTTTAGAGAGAACAATCAATAAGAAGCAGTAGATAAAATACCGTAGGGGCACTTTACCCCTACGGTTTTCACATAGATCTTTCTAAGTGCATTGTGTATGCAATACTATTCCCCATAATATTTTTTTCTTTAAAGCCAATGGGCTTTGCTAATTTAAGAACAGTGCTCTGGCGCTGAAAGTGGGGATCGAAGATAACCTCTGTTACTGACAATATACCCCCAGGCTTAAGAGCATAAAAGATCTCTTTTAATGCTGTTTTTCTGTCTGGAATTTCACCCAAAACAGTTACCAGTAAAACTCTATCGTAGTAATTACGTTCTAATTTCCCCTCGCCAATTCCAGCTTGAAGATATCTAATATTACTTAAGTTTGCAGCCAGTACTTTTTCTTTTACTCTATTGAGCATCCCCTGTTGCAGGTCCATAGCGACAACTTCGCCCTGTGCCCCTATTTTTTGTGCAACTGGTATAGTGAGTCGCCCTGGCCCACACCCGGCATCTAGTACCTTCATACCCGGCTTAAGACCAAGATGTTCGATAATAGTGCTTGCTCTATTTGTTTTGGTGAAGGGATTGTCAAGCTCGACCATCCAACGCAGCCAGGCGGGGCAGGGGAGGGTGTGCCTGCGCGATGAAAATCGCCATATGATGCATATTATTATAAAAAGAACAATTGATAATAGACTAATTAAAATAATCGTTTTCATGGGTGTTCCTTAAAAATTTTACAAGTAAAATTGTTGCTGAGGATAACAATTGCTAACAATACAGGCAAGATAATCTTATGGACACGCTTGTATTTGTAATTCGATGTTTAAAAAAGATTTTCTTTTAGCTGTTTGTCTTACGTTTTTATTCATGATATGGTTTTATAAAGATTTATATTTTTTTATATAAAAATTTGTTTTATGGAAATAATAATAGACCTGCTTAAAAATCATCAAGAGTGTATTAACACACTTATAAAAATTGGGCGTGAAGCGCTTGGCTCGACATGGGCCCCTGACGAAGTGCAGTTACGCTTGCGTTTAAATAGCGATATATTACCCTTGGCATTTGTTGCCCTTGACACTGAGAAACCTGTTGGGCTGTGTGTGTTATCTCAAAATAAACCAATTCGTCCTGACCTTTCTCCATGGTTGGGGCCAGTGTTTGTCGACAAAAAATATCAAAAGTGCGGGATTGGGACAAAACTTATTGAGGCGATAAAACAAAAAGCTCTTACACTTGGGTTTGAAAAACTTTATCTTTGCACGCATGATTCAGACCTTGCCAATAAATATTATAAAAAACGTGGCTGGAATATTATTGGTATTGATAAGTGGAAAGGGCATTCTGTTACTGTGATGGAGATAAGTCTATAAATTATTAATTATTATGTTATAAATGAAAAATGATTATTTTGATGTATACACGCAAATAGGGCTTTATGGTAGGTTTTTTGCCAATCTTTTGTTTTGGCTTTTCCCAATTTGAATTCATACACAAAATTTTTTCAATTGCGTTCTTCGACGAAGTAGATTTCCTTTAGATCATAAGTTCGCCAAATCTGAAAATTAAGTTTTTAAAAAGGCAAAAGAGCCCAGTTAAAAAAAGATTAAAGCGTGAATTAGCTACTTTTTCTTTGTTTCATTTTTGTTTATAATTTCCCTTGACCCTGACGTAACGTTATACCGTATCTTGTAGATAGTTATGAAAGGAATAACGATGTCACAGTGGCTTATAAATGAATTAAGTAGGCTAACTGGCGTATCGGTGAGAGCGCTACACCATTACGACAAAATTGGTTTACTTAAACCCTCAATACGTTCATCGTGTGGTTATCGTTTGTACTCTGAAAAAGAGCTGGTAACGCTCCAACAGATCATTGCGCTTAAGTTCTTTGGTTTCGGCTTGAGCCAGATCAAAACTATTTTAGAGTTTAAGCTTGATATGATTGAGCAATTAAATGCACAAAATCAGATGCTTGGTGATCAAATTTCACACCTACAAAATGTGCAATCTGTATCACGAACTGTAATTGCTCAAATTAAAGAGACCGGCTCCTTAAAATTTCATGATTTAATTTCATTAATTGAAAGGTATCGTATGACAGAAGAGTTAAAGAAAACATGGGAAGGTAGGGCTCTTAATCAGGCCCAACTTACAGAATATTTGGAGCTCAAGAAAAAATATCCGAAAGAATTCGAACAGATTAATAAACTTAATGAGCAGATAAATGCTAATCAATTTGGCGATCCTGAAGGGCCTGATGGACAAAGGATTGTTAAGAAATTTCTGGATATTTCACAAAAGATAAAAGAATCTTTTGGTCAGTATCGCAAATTAAGTGCTGATATTTTACGTAGCATGAGAGAGGGCAAAATTACAGATACCCCATTAACTCCAGAGGGAAATTTTTGGTTAAGTAAAGCTTTTATTACTTATTGGATGAAGCGTTGGGAAAGTGTATATCAAGAGATACGCAAGAACATAAGCACAGATCCAACAGATGCTGCGGGCAAGAGAATAGCTAAACTCTGGCGAGAGCTTATAAATGATCATTTTGTAGGAACGAATCCTGATTTCGCAATGGGAATGTCGATTTGGCAAGAAGTTGGGAGGCAACAAGCAGATTTAAAAGAACGAAAAACTCCCCCAACAACTCAAGAGATGTTAAAGCAACTTCATGCAAAGATATTTTTTGATCCAGATGCATTGAGCTGGATTGAAAAGGCTCTTAATGCAAGGTAGATAATCAACAAGCTCATCAGTTATCTTGACCGGTTGGCTTGTCTTGATATAGGAAGTATTTTTGTGTATAAGCATTGTTTTCTTAAAGAAACATTATGTTAAGAATAATTTTTTATATAATTTTTAAAAATAAAATTATTTAATCTAAGGGGCTTGTTATGGCAAAAACAATCACATTTGTCATAGGAAAAGTATAAAAACTTGAAGAGGGGACAATAAATGTTACCATATGCGTAATGAGATTTGGTTTACGATAGGCAAATGGCGCGGAGGGCATTATGATAAATAAAGAAACAATAGAAGAGGTAAAGAATCGATTGGTTAAAGTATATAACCCTTTAGCGATTTATCTTTTCGGCTCGTATGTATGGGGTACGCCAACTGAGGATAGCGACTTAGACCTTCTAATTGTCGTTGACAAGTCGGATGAGAAGTCTTATAAACGACCGATTATTGGTCATAATGTTTTGTTTGGCTTAGATGTTTCTAAAGACCTTATTGTTTACACACGCGAGGAATTTGAAAAACGCTCAAAAGATGTAACCACGTTATGTCACAAGATAAAAAGGGATGGTGAGTTGATCTATGCAAGAGCATAAACGTTGGTTAGAAATTGCTCAGGTTGATATCATTTCTGCTAGAGTGCTTTTAAAAAATGAATTGTTTACTCCAGTTGTGTTTCATTGTCAACAGGCGTCAGAAAAAGTGCTTAAGGCGTACCTTGCATTTAAGAAGTTTGAGATTTTGAAAACGCATGATTTAGTTAAACTTCTTGTCCTATGTATGAAATTTGATAAAACATTTGAAACACTGCGTGAGGCAGCAGTCTGGCTTAACCCATTTGCGAGTAAGTTTAGATATCCAACAGAGTATGATATTCCAGATCTTGCCGATGCAAAATTTGCAATTAAACATGCTCAGGGCATTATGAATTTTGTTATTAAAAAAATTGATGAGCTACAAACAGGGCAAGCAAATATTTTCAAAATCAAAAAATAGCAACAAGCCATAAAAATTCGATTTTTATTTCTGGCGATGAGCATTAGTCTTAATATGGGGGGACAGTTGAGGGGAATGCTTATGCGAACAGAGAGGCGTGGCAAACGGTTCTAAGTTTTCTTGAAGAGACATTACGTTAAGAATAATTTTTTATGTGATTTTAAAATTTTTATTTTTTTAATCTGAGGGGCTGTTATGGAAAAAAAAGAGTCGCATATGCCAGTTGTATTTCGGGATGAAACGTTTGATTATCATTTGATGCGAACTATGGGTTATAGTGTTTTTCAAATGGCAGATATTAATGAGTGTTTAGAAACAGCTAGACGAATTCAAGATGGCAGTTTTGAAAGCTGGCACGAACAATGGTATTCGACAGCTAATCGTGTACAAGATATAGCTGAAAAAAGCTTAAAAGGGGGACATATTGTAAGTGCACGTGAGGCTTTTTTGCGGGCGAGTAATTACTACAGAACTGCAGAGTTTTTTCTGCACGGTGACCAAAAGGATCCAAGAATAAAAGAGACGGCGAGTAAAAGCTGTTTGTGTTTTGAAAAATCTGTGTCTCTTATGTCACAAAGTGTTTCGAAGGTTAATATCCCATACGAGAAGACAAATTTACCGGGGTACTTTTATCGTGTTGATGATAAAAAGCGACCAACTATTATTGTTCAAGCCGGCTTTGATGGGACTCAAGAGGAGCTTTATGGTTATGGGCTAGAGGGTGTTAAGAGGGGTTATAATATTTTTACTTTTGATGGACCTGGGCAGGGAGCTGCGTTAAGAGAGCAGGGGCTTCCATTTAGGCCAGATTGGGAGGTTGTGATTCGAGCTGTTGTTGACTTTCTTGTAAAACAACCAGAAATAGATACAAATATAATAATTTTATATGGTTTAAGCTTTGGTGGATATTTGGCCCCTAGAGGGGCTAGCGGTGATAATCGTATTAGAATTCTGATCGCTAATTCTGGAATTTATGATTATCTAGAGGGTATTGCAAATTCAGAAGGGATGTCTAAAGACCAGTGCATACAAAATGTTAGAAAAGATGTGATAGTGTTTGATAAAACCATGGTGTCAATAATGAATAAATCGACAAATCTCAGATGGGCCATGGAGCATGGGATGTTTAGTTTTAAAGTACAGACGCCAAGTCAGCTCACAGAAGAATATTATAATTATACACTTAAAGATCGCGCTCATCTTATAAAAAGTCTAACGCTTATTTGTGAGTCAGAGCATGAGTTAAATATTTTTAAAGGGCAGGCACAAAAACTTTATGATAAATTAACATGCCCTAAAGAGTTTATAAATTTTACTCAAAATGAAGGGGCTGGATTACACTGCCAGATGGGGGCATTGTTACTTTCGCAGCAGAGAATATTTGATTGGCTTGATAAAAAAATTTTAGATTTTATTAAAAAGAATTAATTAAAGATTTATTGTAATATGAATTGATATAATCGTTTTTGAAAATATTTTTTTATTGATTTTTGTTTTGGAGACGAATGCCATGAAGCATTTATTTAGACTGTTATTATTATTATGTGTTTTTATTTTTTGCTCATTAAATGCATCATGGCGAATTGTTGTTAAGGGTGGTTTACCGGTTATTTTATCTGTGTGTGAAGGCGATCTTACGAAAGAAAAAGCTGTTATTAAGGCTTCATTTACAGCGGCTTATCAAGGAACAGAGATAGCGCGTATAGTTCAAGAAAAACACGGAAATCTAGCACGTTTTTTGGATGTTGCTTTTGAAGCTGAAGAGATAGATTTTTTTTCAAAAAAGTCAGACACATTTTTTGTTTCAGCAAAAAAAGACGATGGAGAGGTAATCGGCTTTGTCGCTTTTGATAAAAATTCAGATATTGAAGGTGAATCTTTTTATGTTTATGTTAGGCAATTGGCCGTACATTCTAAATATCAGCATAATAATTTGGGATTATTTTTAATTTTCTCTTTTTTAAATATATGGCCTGATTGTCGTTTTGTTAAATTGCTCACAAGAAGATTAAATTCAATAGCTGTTGGCTTTTATAAAAGGCTTGGATTTAGAGAGTGTGAATATGTTCGTGAGGGGTATGATCCTGGTGTTTATGTTGGGCTTGAATATGCATTTGATAGTACTGTTGCCGGGACAATTTATGAATGTTATTATTCAACCTGTTAATGAAATTTTTTCAAGTGGTAAGAACAATTGATGCCTACCAAGTAAGCTTAGATAACGCTAATAGGGCTTTTATAAATTTTTAAACAGAGAGAAAAATAAATGAAATCTGAAAAATTTGAAATAGGGTTAAAAAAATTAATAGAAGTTACCGGGGATTCTGGTAAAGAGGTTATTGAGTCGCTGGAGAAAATTTCCCCTGGTTTGGCGCAATACACAGTAGAATACCCTTATGGGGATGTTTATTCTCGTCAACAATTAGATCTTAGATCACGAGAGATAGCTGCGATTGCAGCTTTGACTGCTCTTGGATTTGCTATTCCACAGTTAAAAGTTCATATAAATGGTGGTCTTAATGTTGGCTTAAGTGAGGCTGAAATTAAGGAGATAATTATTCTCATGTCGGTGTATGCCGGCTTTCCAGCAGCATTAAATGCTATGTATGCTGCAAATGAGGTATTTAATGCCAGAAAGAAAAAGTCTTAGGGCATTAATGTAAATTTATTTATTTAAATAACCGGCAGATATTTCATGATCGAAGCCCCGGCTTTTAACCCTGAATGAGTGTAACGTTTTGTGAACGACTGGAAGGCAAGAGCCTCTGTTTTTACACAGAGGCTCTTGCCTTATGGCCTACTTTTTTAATATGTGCGATTTGTTTTAATATACGCCTTCTACTAACTTAGTAATAAAAGAGTTGCGTTTATCTACCAGAATTTTGTTTTTAATTATTTGTTTTTAGACATTTCTCCTTTAATGCTGTACAATCTAAAGTATAAGTTTAAATTATACGAAATTGGTCTAAAAACATTAGGGGATCGTATGTTTATTAAGCGAAAGCTTTCTGAAAAGCTAAAAACTTTAGCTCAGCAATTTTCTGTTATTGCCATTATGGGACCCCGTCAGTCAGGTAAAACTACCTTGGCAAAAGAGGTTTTTAATGATTATGCCTATGTGACGATGGAAGATCTTGATACCAAGGTTGCTGCAAAAGAGGATCCGCGCGGCTTTTTGATGTCATTTTATGGCAAAAAGGGGGTCATAATAGATGAGATTCAGGAAGTACACGAGTTGTTTTCATACATGCAGGGAATTGTTGATAAAGAGTATCGCCCGGGGCATTTTATTATAACCGGATCACAAAATTTTTTGTTACACGAAAAAATAACTCAAACATTGGCTGGAAGAATTGCGCTTTTAACATTGTTGCCCCTCTCGGTAACAGAATTGAATAATGCAAAATTTCTTCCTGAACGTGTGGATGATCTTTTTATAAAGGGGTGTTATCCACAATTGTATGCCCACACAATAGATATTAACGTTTGGTTTTCTAATTATATAAGTACCTATGTTGAAAAAGATGTTAGACAAATTCTGCAAATTTCTGATGTAGTAACGTTTCAACGGTTTTTAAAATTATGTGCAGCGCGTGTTGGGAATTTATTGAATTATTCGCAGATTGCCGAGGCTTGTGAAATAAGTGGGGTAACTGTAAAAAAATGGATTTCAATTCTTGAAGCTAGCTACATAATAAAATTGGTTTCACCTTATTATAAAAATTTCAATAAACGTGTTATTAAAAGTCCAAAAATATATTTTTACGATTCTGCACTTGTTTGTGCATTGTTAGGTATCAAAACTGTTGATGAGCTAGCGATGCATCCAATGCGTGGGGCATTGTTTGAGTCATTTGTTATTAGTGAGATTTTTAAATATTATTACAACCGTAGTGAGACCCCGCAGGTTTTCTTTTGGCGAGATGTGCAAGGGCATGAGATAGATTGTGTTATTGAAAGGTCTCTAGATCACGTGATTCCAATTGAAATTAAGGCCGGAATGACTGTTAAGAATGAATTTTTTAAGGGGTTTCTTGATTGGGAAAATATCACCAAAAAAACAAATACACATTATGTTGTTTACGGTGGAAATGAGAATATACAACGAAAACAGGCACATATTTTTAGTTGGCGAAATATTGATGAAATGATGCATGTGCTTATTTCAAATCATAGACCATGACTTGTAGGGGAATACCAGTGCAGCAGTCGTGTTGTAACTGTTTTTAAACGTGGAATAATTAATGAAGGGGAATATCTTTTTTTCAAACTGGTAAAATGTCCTAAAGATGCTTTAACTAAATCGGTGCCAGAAGGTGGTATATTTGATCCAGATTGGAGTTGGTGTTGTCCTTGTTATTGTGATAAGCATAATCAACTTAGCAAAGATTTATATATTAGCTTGAAGCGCCAGAGATTATTCTGTTGGCTTTTTTAAATCAGGTTTTTTTGTTGCGTTACTTAATTTATTATTTTTTATTAGAGGGTATTTTGATTACCTTTCTATCAACAACAAATGTTCCATTGCCACAATGATGTATTGTTAGCGCTCTTTTTTTTAGGGGTGTTACCCAGGCTTTAAGAACCTCTAGAATAAAAATATTATATTTCGATGACATTTTTGCATCAATAACTTTACATTCTAGATTTGCATAGCACTCACTTATTATCGGGGCTTTGACATGTAAAGCATTCTCTTGTGATAGATTAAATTTCTTAAATTTATCTATTTTTGATCCAGAGGTGTTTCCAACACTAATAACTTTGGAAATTAATTTAACAGTGGGGATATTTATTACACACTCTTTGGTCTCTTTTAAAGCGTTAAAAGAATAGCTTTGATCACCAACAACAATTGCAACGAGTGGTGGTTGGAAGTCTATCATCATGTGCCAAGACATAGTCATAACATTGGCCTTACCTTTGTAAAATGTTGAAACCATTACAACTGGTCCAGGCTCAAGCAATTGATAAACTTTAGATAACGGAAAAGATTTTTTATTCATAACTCTTTCTCCACGTTTTAGTTTGTTAAAATATTTATCTAATCTACACGGTTGCATTGGTGTGACGTTTATATTACACTATATTTTATGAATTTAATAAAGATTATTATTTATTCTACGAGCTCAGGAAGTGAGCCATATTCTAAATGGGAAGATAAGCTTGATACAAAGGGTCAATCAGTTGTTAAAAATAGGTTAGACAGAATCAGGCTTGGGAATTTTGGTGATGCTAAAATAATCAAGGGCTGCGGTGAAATTTGGGAATTACGTATAAATTATGGTCCTGGTTATAGAATTTATTTTGGCAAAGCTGGCGCTACGGTAGTAATATTGTTAACTGGTGGGAATAAGGGGAGCCAAAGTCGAGATATTGCTAAGGCTATGAAATATTGGCTTGATTATAAGGAATCAAAATGAAAAAAAGAAAATTTAGAGATTATCAAGAAAAATTAATTCAAGATTTAAAAGATCCAGAGTTGGCTAGTGCTTATCTTAATGAGGCACTTCTTGATGAGGATCCACGTATTTTTTTACTTGCATTGAAAAATGTTTATGTTGCTCAAGAAAAAGAAATGGCAATGATTGCTCGAAAAACAAAATTAAGTAGAGAGAATCTTTATAGAATTCTTTCTAAAAGAGGTAATCCAAAACTAACTAGTATAAGAGCTTTGCTTAATGCTACCGGTTTTTCTTTGGCTGTTCAGCCCTGTAAAAGATGAACTTTTATTATGAAGAAGAAGGGCTATGAATAATCCAATACAAATTGCGAGAATCAGTAATACAAGTAATTTCCCGATTGTAGACTTTAATAGCTTGTTGGATGAAGGGAAGGTATGGGATAGTGAGCAGGGGAAAAGATTTATTGAAAATGATGACAATGCGCTATTTATTGCATTTTTTGAAGGGAAAGTATCAGGTTTTTTAACAGCACATAGATTACAACGGTTTGATAAAAGAAAGGCAGAGGTTTTGATCTATGAGATAGGGGTTCACCCAAACTACAGAAGGCGTGGGATTGGAAAAGCTCTTATAGAAGAAGTTAAAAAATGGGCTAAAGAAGTTGGCGCAGATAATGCATGGGTATTGACTGGGAAAGACAATGAAGCAGCGATGGCAATGTATAAATCGGCCGGTGGAATAGAAGAAGCACCAGGAACCATTATGTGGACCTACAAATTTGCAAGAAAGAATTAAATAACAATTGATATTATAATATTTTGAATATTTAGCATTATAAGCTTATTAACGCCACTTGCGCCATTCTGATGAAGTTTTTTTAGATGAGTGCTTGCGGTCAAACCGACGTGGTCTATAAGAACTGTTATTTTCTTGTTTTTGAGCTTGTGCTTTTACAGGAAGATCTCCATTTTGTTTGCCGTTCTTATTTGACATTATTTTTAAAAGTGCTGCTGCAACATCTAGCGATGTATGTTCTTTTGCAACAAACTGTTGTACTATTGCTGCGTATTTTTCTAAATTGCCCTCTAGAATAATTTTTCTTGCTTCAATTAAAACTTTATTCGAATTAAGTTCTTCTATACGATCAGGTAATGGAATTTGCTGTTGTTCTATATTTGCCTGTGTATAACGTTTAATGGCGCTAAAGTCGTACATTTCTCGTCCGGTTACAAAGCTAAATGCTTTGCCTCCACGTCCAGCCCTTCCTGTTCTTCCAATACGATGAACATAAGCCTCTTCATCTTGAGGTATATCAAAATTAAAAACAGCTTCTACATGTGGTACATCAATACCACGCGCTGCCACATCTGTGGCAACTAAAATATCTGAGTCACCTTTGCGAAATTTTGCCATTACACGATTACGTTTTGGTTGAGAAATATCTCCATGAATTCCATCTACAGCATATCCTCGAGAAGATAAGCCATAAACAAGATCATCTACTTTACGTTTTGTATTACAAAATACGATAGAAGATTTTGGATTATTTATATCAATCAAGCGAGAGAGAAGTTCAAGTTTCATTTTTGAATCAACTTCAAAATAGACCTGTTCTACTGCAGGTACTGTAATTTTGTCGTGGGTAATTTTTATAGTATATGGATTATTTTGATAATGCTTGGCCAGATGCATAATCTCATTTGGCATAGTGGCCGAAAATAAAGCAGTCTGACGGCTATTTGGAGTTTTTTGTAAAATTATTTCTATATCATCGCGAAAGCCCATATCAAGCATTTGATCAGCTTCATCAAGAACAACTGTTTTAATTGCCCGCAAATCAAGAGTTCCTCTGTTAATGTGATCAATTATTCTACCAGGGGTTCCTATAACAATGTGTACACCATTTTGTAAAGCTCTTATCTGCCTTTCAATTGGTTGGCCCCCATACACCGGTAATATTGCAATATATCTTTTGTATTTTAAAAACTTACTGATTTCAACAGATATCTGAATAGCAAGCTCACGAGTTGGACACATAACTATGGCTTGTGTCGTCTTATCTTGGGGGTTAATTTTTTCTATTATTGGAATCCCAAACGCGGCAGTTTTTCCAGTTCCTGTCATTGCTTGCCCGACAATATCTCTCCCTTCAAGCATTACTGGAATTGCTTCAGATTGAATAGGCGAAGTTTCTTCAAAGCCAATGTCTGCAATGGCTTTTAAGACCTCTTTAGATAAGTTCAATTCTTCAAATTTTAATTTTTTCATAAATTAAATAAAATCCTTAATTAAATGGTATAAACTTAATAATGTGTAATTAACTAAAGATTTCTTATGGTTAAGAAAGATACCTTCCAACCGTGAAAGGCTCCGAGCTTAGGCATCGATTTAATTTATTATAACTATCGCACCACACCCATCTTTATTGAATATAACATTAGCTTATCGCATCTATTCTATTTGTCAATTTTAGATAAAAATAGGAGATTATTAGGGGATTATAAAGAAAGATAAGTAATTATTCAAGCTGTCCGGGAATAGGGTGCAAAAATTTGTAAAAGAAATCTGAATATTCCAGATTATCATCAACAGGCACGTTTGATTTACGCTTGGCATAAGTGCCCATTTGCAGGAATATGGGTTCGTGAATTATAAAATTTTAAATTTTTATATAAGGTTTATTAAAAATAGTTTTTATGAAAAATTTTATGAAAATCGTCATTATATTTTTATATGCCTTTTTGGCGGTTCCTTTTGGTGGCTATGCAATGGAATTTTTTGGGGATGAGCCCAAATGGCCTTTTTTGACGTCTGATGAAAGTGAATTTGGATCCAGGGGCAGGACAACAGTCTCTGCGTTGGCTCAGCAAAAAAGTAATTTGTTCAATTGGGTAGATGATGCCCCTGGACGTTGTTCATCATTAACATGGCCAAGTGATGTTGTTATGGGGTTACATGAAGGTGAAAGCTCTGGAACCCCTACGATCTCAGCTAAATCTTCGACTTGTGTGATAGATTTTGCTTCTATGGCAGGGCAAGATGCATTTTGTAGCCGTGATTTTAGTAGTCTTGACTCATCTGGTGATTTTCCTATATCGCCATTATTTGAACATTGTTCATCTGTAATAGAAGCGGATTTTTCTGGGGATACTGGGGATAAATGTTTAATATCAGTGATGTACAGATTTTTAAAAATTTTATTTGAATTGGATGTGCATGATACAGAAGTTCGATCAATAATTACGAGAAAAATTGTTTATATATTACAAAGTTGGTATCACAGTCCTGTGAAAAGCATAGGCTGTGTCGACAAAACACCCTTTCGCTCTGGCGAAGATAAGTTTTTTGGTATATCTTTAAGAACACTTGTTGATTGCTTGCTACTTTCAAGTGCAAACCTTCCGGCTCCAGTTTTTGTTATATTGCGAGCGCTTTTTTATCTTAAGAAAGTGTTAATGCGAACAAACAGAGCTAATCTTTTTGTTCCATTTAATATCAGAGGGTTGTTTTTTATAGCTGTTGTTGTTGCTTATGATTCTTTAGCTGAGGAAAATGGTGCTTTTGATAGGACAATTATTTTTTGGCGTGATTTTTTAAACAGAATTTGTGGGAAACATGTTTATTCAGCTGATGATATTAGCATAAAGAAAATTAATTTTTTAGATAATCTGCTGGGAGAGTTTTATATTTCACCAATGAACATGGTGACGTTTTTAGATGAAATTTTTGATTTGCACACTATACAAGATTTACTTAGATTGCGTAGTAATAAAAGAAGAAGATAAGTGAAAAAGTAAATTGCTGCAATTTACACCTGATGAAAAGATTGTAAAAGCCCTTCAATGTTATAAACCCTAACAAGCATTTGCTTTTTGTGATTTAATCTATAAAATTTATAAAAATTTTAGTGTGAAAGTTAATATGAAAAAAAGTATTTGTGCTTTATTTTTAATGAATTTCATTAATCCAGTATTTGCACTAAGTAATTTATCAGGGGTTGTTGAAACGGGTACACTTGTGGCTGTTGATAAAAATAAAAAGCCAATACTATTAAAAGGGGCTCCTGTAACTTTAGAATGGTGTAAAACAAGCGATTCTTCTACAATGTTAGCCATGCAAAAAAGTGTGCTTACATTATTGGCAGAGGTTTTTGCAGATGATGAAACAAGAATGTTGTTGCTTGATGATAAATTTCAACTTAAGAAAGAGTATGTTGATATTGTTAATGTCCGTTTCAAAGATAAACCTGATGAATTAAATAGATTTGCTGCCAGTGCACATTTAGATAGAAAAAAGCGAATTGAAATTTCTTATGATCAATGGAAGAAATGGTTTGAGAAAATGTCGCGAACAATGAAAAATTTTTGCTTTGAGTATTTTTTTATTACGGCAAAAGATAGCAATGGAAATATTTTAGGAGTTGTAGCTTTTTATAGTAGTTCTGTACTTACGAAATTTTCCCCTAAGTTTTCAGAATATACAGCTGGAGATATTGTTCTTGATCCTATAGCGGTAACTCCAGGTGCTCGAGGATTAGGGTTGGCAAGGGCACTTGTATTTTCAATTTTGACATTAGCTCCGCAAATTAAGCGTATTTTAGTTAGTACAAGAATTTGGGCGACAAAGGCACAAGCTGTATATAAAGCTCTTGGGTTTTCTGAATATGCCCGTGAGAGCATCAATGTTAAATTTATGTATTTAAATAAATAAAAGATTTTTAATTATAAAAAATTGATATGAAAAAATTTATTTTTTCTTTATTGTTTATATTTTTATGTCCAATGTTTGCGATATCTCAGGGTCAGAGCTTAGTTTCAAAAATTTACTGTTTATTTTTGGGCGATACAGATGTCCCATATGAATATAAGCAGATGGTTTATCAAGCGCTTAGAGATTTTGGGCTTGAAAATCCATCTGAAGTCTCTGTCAAACAGATGAACGGTGTTGGGCCAGCATTTGCTAGAGTAAACTTATCAAGCTTTACAGCTTTTGGTATTTGGCTTGATGTAAGATACTTAAATAAATGTAGTGAAGAGGAGAAAATTTTTCATGTTTATCATGAAGTTGCACATTATGTTTTAAATCATCATGTAAAAATTCTTGTTGGCTGCGGGGGTGTGATAGCTCTTTTAATAGCTGGACTTGTAAAATTACATGGGACTTTAGGAGTATCTAGTGCTATTTTAAAAGAGACTCTTATTGGGGGCGTTGGGATATTAGCTGTGCTTGCTGGCTATCGTTATATTTTGCCATATTTTGTCAAAAAGCAGGAGAAACAGGCAGACATTATGGCTGCAAAGATATTGGTTAGCACAGGAAGAGAGGGAATCGTTAAAGCCCATATAGAAAATCTAAAAAAATATAAAGATTCTGATGAAGATGCTTTATGGTGGTGTACAAATAAAGAGACAATAAAATATTTAGAAAAACTTTAAACTTCCCATGAATTTTTTCAAAAAAGAAATTTTAATAGATTGTTTTAAAGATTAATCCAATATAAAGCGCTAGATATTGACAAATTGCGATTAATATTTAGTCTAAAAATATTATTAAAATTTGTTTTGGTTAACTAGTAAAAATCAGGGGGAATAATGGTTAAAAGAATTTTATCTTTATTGACAATTGTGTTTGGTTGTTTTGTAAATCAGCCCGTGTATTCTAAAATTATGTGTGCTACAAAATGGATGAATGGCTCCAAAAATGTTTATCTGTATTATGACTCACATCTAGGCGAAGCTTATGGCCAGCGTGATTATTTGAAAACAAGAATTTTACATATGGCTCCAAGGAAAAAACAGCTGGATATTTTGCTTGAATGCTATCAAGGGGAGCTAATTCATGCACTGCGGGATGGATGGATGGATGATGGTTCATTATTAAACTTTCTTGCTGATTACACAGCTTGTGATTTTGGTAATGGTGTAAATGTTTCAAGTGTTGAGCCGCGTGAGTTCCCAGTTTTATTTCATCTTCATATTTGCAAAGGAAATCTGAGCGATAGTTTAAAGAAATCGATAGAAAATGTATCTTTGTTAGATGTTATGATGCGAACAAGTGCAATGTTTTATTTTTTTAAGGCTTGGGTTAAAGATAATAAAGTTGCGCAAGGTATCATAGTTGAATTGTTTAAAAAATATGCTAAGGAACAAGAAAAACTTAATAAAATGCTTTCTGACATGGGGTTGGCAGATTGTCTGGCAAGACCAGTTTTAACGATTCGAGGCAATAGAAAATTTTTATCTCTGCTCTTTAGTGAGTATTTTATGATGGATCATTTTACTCCTGCTATGGAGGCAATGACGGTATCACGTATTGTTAATTCTCCTGGTGATGTTGCTATTGTAACAGGTTTTTCACATGCAATTCATGCTGAAGAATATCTAAGAAAAATGGGGTATGCAATTGTTGAATCCGCAAATGAACTACAGCTTGGTTTGGCAAGATTTTTAACATCAAAAACTGACACCGGTGTTGAAAGTGGAGATAAAATATCAAGAGACGAAACAATTTCATCTTTATTGGAATCGATAAAAAGAGAATTCTATGTTGAATATTCTAGGTTGTCGGCAACAGGTACGCTTGATTTACATGCTCTTCTTGTTTCATTACCAGAAGTTTCTACAAGTGCTTTTGATTGGATGCTAGGATAATAAAAATAACAAGCTATAGAATATTTAACATAATTTATATGGGAATAATTGTATGCAAGACAACATAGAAATTATAAGTCTCGATAAGAAATTATTAAAAATTAATGATCTATGGACGCCAAAAATAGTTACAGAGCTTAATGATACTTATGTTAAGTTAGTAAAAGTTAAAGGCGAGTATGTGTGGCACAAGCATGATAACGAAGATGAACTGTTTTTTGTTATCGATGGGCTATTGAAACAGGACTTACGCAAAGAAGCCAAATAGTTGATTGAAAGCGTTAAGGCGGTTAATCAACTTGATTGATTTTAGCTCTCTGAGGGTGTTGAGCGCCTGTTCTGGATTTTCAATTTTTAGTCGTTC